>Ga0134104_1001487_pt1 | contig 20284 bp, 16 predicted proteins | sample 15_3_2metaG_FD_94455 | JGI IMG/M metagenome (GOLD analysis project Ga0134104, IMG submission 94455) | Switchgrass degrading microbial communities from high solid loading bioreactors in New Hampshire, USA - 15_59_3.3_214_A2 metaG | ecosystem: Engineered > Bioreactor > Semi-continuous > Anaerobic...
AATGGTGATTTTTCTCGCTTCTTGTTTACTCATTTCTGTTTTCATCCTCCCATTATACCTCTTAACGGGGGATGACATTTTCCCTGATGAGTTATACCATGACATTATCGCTGATTAACAACAGTTAGATCCGGCTTTCCTTGACGTTCACAACTTACTGCGCTATAATAGGACACGAACAAGGAGACCAAACCCTGGCCTTAGAAGATATAAACTCTGAGGTGAGGGTTTTATTTTCCGCAAGTATAAATCCCTGTAAAAACTTTAATTGTGTTATCGCAAGGGGCGAAGCGATTCAAAGAAGCCTTTTAGCGTGTCCTTGCTGTGAAAATCGCTTCCTTTTTGTGTCATCGCGAGGAGCGAAGCGACGTGGCGATCTCAGAACTTTTTTAGGATTACTTGCGATGAGAGGTTTGAGTTTTTCATTTATTGTTATCTGTTCTTCAGGTGATTCTTGTGAGGTGCAGCTATGGGCAGCAAAAAAAACGGCATCAAGCCAGTAATCGAAAACCGCAAAGCCCGTTTTGAATACCATATAAAGGAGAACTACGAAGCCGGCCTGGTGCTGGTCGGCACCGAGGTCAAGTCCCTGCGTGCCGGCAAGGGTAACCTCCGGGATGCCTATGCTACCGTCAAGAACGGGGAAGTGTGGCTGATGAACTTTCATATCAGCCCCTATGAGAAGGGCAACCGGTTTAATCATGACCCTTTAAGGCCCAAAAAGCTGCTGCTGCACCGCAGGGAAATAAGCCGCCTGGCCGGACTGCAAAAGGAGAAGGGCATGACCCTGATCCCCTTGAAGATTTACTTCAAGAACGGCTATGCCAAAGCTGATCTGGCTGTTGCCGTGGGTAAAAAGCTCCACGACAAGCGCCAGGACATAGCCGAGCGGGATGCCAAGCGGGCCATAGCCCGGGCGATGAAGGAAAAAGAACGGGAATAATATTACTCAGTGTCATTGCTGTGAAAACAGCTTCCTCAGTGTCATCGCGAGGCACGAAGTGCCGTGGCGATCTCTTTCCGGTCTGGTGTGAAACACTCGTTTGAGATTGCTTCACTGCGCTCGCAATGACACGGAAGTAGACTTTTCATCCATCGTGGCCTGTGCCACAGGTGACAATTGTGAGGGCGCATCCCGTGGCAATCTCATTCTTATCCAGTGACAAACTGCCATCAGGATAGTAAGATAGGTGATGCACACCCGGTACAGAAATGTATCTGGTTAAAATACAACTGAATAACAGCAACTCATTATTCCTTAGTATGCAGTTACCTTATTAAACGGGGGCGTACTGGTTTCGACGGGGGAATAGATGGGTTGAGTAGCGAGCCGAGTTGTCGCCAGCTCGATAAAAAGGCGAACCTAAAGTAACTGCAGAAGATAATCTTGCATTAGCTGCTTAATTTAAGCAGCTCGTCCGGCTAAGTTTCCTCGCGGCTTAGTGCAGGGCGTCACCGAGCGAGGGTACTCTGAAGTCTTTTTCTCTGAGGGACTTTAGGGGAAACTTATCAGAGATAGCTCGAAGAAGCCTGTTCGTGGGCGTCGGCTGAGCGAAACTCAAAACACGAACTGCGCTCGGAGAGACTCAGCTGGTCTTTCTTTCGGACGGGGGTTCGACTCCCCCCGCCTCCACCAAAATGAAAATTCCTATTTAGCGAACTTAAAATGGATGAAAATATCATTTAATTGACAATTTGGCCAAGATCAGAAGAAAAAGCAACAGCTGATAATAAGATCGCTGTTGTTTTTTATACTTTATGACCTTGCATTGATATTACATGATCCTAACCCGGTTTAAGTGCCCCCTTCAAATCAATGGGTAAGTGATATGTTATTAGAATATTTTGCTGTATTGTTCAGCAGCGGTAATTAATCATCCAATAAGGTTTGCACTCGATTGGTTGCTCTGATGTATTTTACTAACTCGTTGGTTAGAAGGCCGGTCAGGATTCCGGTGGGGATCGAAAAAAGCAGCATGGCTGGTAAATAGAAGAAGATTCCAGGAAAGTGAAGTACCAAAGTTGCCATAATCAATTGGCCAACATTGTGAGCTATAGCTCCCAAAATACTTATACCTACCATGCTCAGCATGTTGAAACTCCGGAGTATCAGAGCCATGACGACCGTGGAGGTTACGGCTCCGGAAAAACTCATAAAAAATCCCATGCCAAACAGGGTTCCGGCTAGCAAAGAGCCGAGAATAGTCCGCATTATAGCAATTTCCAATGCCGTTCTAAAATCAAATATCACCAGGGCAATAAGAGTAATTATATTTGCCAAGCCCAACTTTACCCCAGGCACTGGTACCGGATTAGGGATCAAGCTTTCCAAGTAATGAAGAACAGCCGCTTGGGCTACCAGCATGGCGATTACCGCCAATCTTTTAGTGGATACTATTTTACTGACCGAATACATTAACTGCGTCTCTTTCCTTCCGCTGTTCTGCTGTTCCGCCGGGTCGGATCAGCGCGTTTCTATTTTTGAGAAGATTTATTATCTCTTCACCGGCTTCCTGGATACTGCTTATATTTGTTTTGATTTCATAACCTTGGGCTGCAATTTGGTATACGACCTGCAAATGATCCGGGAGTTCAAGGTGATATCGGGCAAGTATTTCGGGTTTATTGAACAGGTCCTTTATTGTTCCGGTAAAAACCATTGAACCGCTGTCCAGGATAACTAACTTATCCGTTAAGGTCATTATTTCCTTGAGACTGTGGGAAACCATTATGGTTGTTTCGTTTCTTTGCTGGCGTTTCCTAATTATCTCCAGTATCAGATTACGACCGGCCGAATCAAGACCGGCCATGGGTTCATCAAGAATGAGTATTTCCGGTCGAATGGCCAGCAAGCCAGCAATAGCTACTCTTCTGCGTGTACCTCCGCTCAAGGTACTTGGAGGCAGGTGAGCAATGTTTTCCTGGGTAAGCCCCACCTGCTCCAGGGCCTCATAAACCCTTTCCTTTACCTCCGGTTCAGGTAGCTTCAAGTTTCTTGGCCCATAAGCCACTTCGTCAAAAACTGTGGTTTGAAAGATCTGATGCTCGGGATATTGAAATACCAGTCCCACCTTTTTCCATAGATCCCTGCTAACGGGAATCAAGCCAAAACTGCCAAAGAATTGTGGATTCATCGCAGTACCTTGATATACAGATTAAGAAAGATTGAGGAGATTTTAGGGATAAAACTCGATGATTACAAAACACGGTTGCATTTACAGCTTTCTTATGAAATAACTAACTATTTAAATTTAGAACAAATAAACTAACCTAATTAGGTCATCTTCTTTAACTTCACCCCAAAGCAAGGCTATACTTCCACCATTCCCTCAGTAACTTTTGTGGTTATGTCTTGTATAAAAGCCGACTTTGATCTCTTGCTTCACAACTTCCTATGTCAAATAAAACGGGTCACCCAAATAAAAAGCATACTATCCTTGCGTTAGCATTATCAACCAAAATATGGCATTATAGTATAACGTTACCAGTTTAATCTCCATACGATAATATTGAGCTCGAGCTCAAATAATATGGGAAAAGGGTGAATAGAATGGCATACAACTGTGAGCCTTATTATTGCTCAAGAAAGCCAAGAAGAAAGTCTTGGAAAAAAGTAGTCCATGTAGAATGTGGGCACGATCCTCAGGATGCCATATTCGAAATTGATGACGGTTTTGTAAAGGAAGGGCAGGCCTTTGTATTAGACCGGCTGGTGGTAGATGCTGACGATCTTTACAAGCCTCTGGTCAAGCTAGAGTTTTCCAGCCTTATTCAGTTTGAAGGAGAAGATGAGGAAACATATGAGCCAGAGGTAGAGGTGGATTTACTGTTTAAATTAGAGCGGATTTGCCATGGTAAAAAAGAGTGCATCCGCAGCTGGAGATATCTCAAGGAATTTGATGTGGAAGACCCTGAAGAAAGGAAAAATCTGGAGCTGGAGATAGAAATCAGTGAGCCTTTTACCGTAACTTTCTGTGACAAAGGTCTCTGCCCGGGATGCTGTGAATACAGAATAGTAGTTGAGGGCAAAGACTTTGAAGGCGAGTTTGAGTATTTAAGAGTAGTTAAACCTGTATTGAGCGCCATTGTCCAAGGGTACATTCCAAATGACTACTAAACCGTTATATAAATAAGGAAACTGACAGCCGGGGTGAATACTATTTCGCCCTGGCTGTTCCTGCTGCTTCCTTCTGGATGGGTACTTCTGATACGGAAAGTTCTCCGCCGGCGGGTGTGTACGCCTTACTGGTAGGCAAAACTGGCACGGTTTCCGGCAGTGACGGCAAGCTCGACCCCACAGGCGGCTCCACCCGCGCACAGATGGTCCAGGTACTGTACAACCTGCTGGGAAAGTAAAATGAAATAAGGTTCTGAACAGCAAAAGCCCACAGGCATTTTCAGCCTGTGGGCTTGTTTTTGGTGCGCTCTGCCAAATAATGGTTAGACTCCTACCCGATTTACGGTATATTAGTTACGCTGATAAACATGACCCCGAAACTAGCCTTTACCTTGTAAGACTATCAGTGCGAAACTGGAACTGGTGAGTATCAAAGTATAACTTGGGAGGTCCGATACATGTCCCGCAAAGAATTGGAAAGAAGTTTTAGAAAGGATTTTGTCGGGGATGTGGCTTTGAAACTCTTCAGCAGCAAGCCTTTTGAACGGGTAAGTATGGATGAGATTGCCCAGAAAGCAGAACTTGGTAAGGGTACTCTTTACAAACTATTCAGCGGCAAAGAAGAAATCATGGTTCATGTTATCTGTCGCGGTATTGAGAATCTATGCCGTGATCTTGAAGAGCAGTGTTTAGGTACCAGCGATGTCCCACAGGCACTAAAACGGCTGCTGGAATTGGAGTATGACTTTTACACTAAATACAGCAATTTGGTATTGAAACTAGTCTTTCACCAGAGCGATAATTCTGAGTCTGCTTTCCTGGATAGGGTCAGGGTCCAGCACCAACAGCACATGAATTTGCTGGAACGTATATTTGAACAGGCCAGAACTGAGGGGATGCAATTCCGGTTGGATAATCAGGAATTGATTCAAGCATTGAACGCGGCCATAAAAGGCCTGATGATAAACCGCATGGAACAGCCGATCCAGGATAATAGCCGGGAAAAGGATTTGGAATTACTGAATACCATGTTATGGACAGGTCTTTTGGCCTAAAATTGCAGCTGCGGGCAAAAAAACAAATTGAGGAGGGCTTGAGGTGGAGAAGGAGATGAACATAACGGCCGAGGTACAGGATGCAGGTGGAGAAGCAAAAAAGGATAGACCTAAAAGCCGTAAATTTATGATCATAATGCTGTTAGTATTACTTACAGCAGTGGGGGCAGGGATTTATTGGTGGTATCTGCAGCAGACCGTTATAAGCACTCAAAACGCTAAAGTTGCCACGGATATAATCGATCTTAGCTTCCGGGTGGGAGGGCGACTGGAAAAGATTATGGTTGCTGAAGGAGACCAGGTTGCCGAAGGCCAGGAATTAGCTGTCCTGGACCAGGAACAATACCGTTTTGCGGTGGAGCAGGCTCAAGCAAATTTGGATTTGGCCCGGGCCAATTATGAACGTCTGCCCTATGATTTGCAGTCTAAACAAATGGCAGTGTCCAAAGCTCGCAACCAGGTGGACGTTGCTGCCGCTGCTGTAAAAACAGCTGAAATTGACGTAAATGATGCCCAGCGAATGCTGAGTATTAATGAACAATTGTATGCTAGCGGAGCCATTTCAGAAGAAACCCTCAATACTTCCCGCTCCAATTATGAGAAGAAGGTGGCAGCACTGGAAAGCGCGCGTGCCAGCCTGCAATCTGCTCAAATCGCTTTAGAGGACAGCCTGCAGCAGGAGTCTGCTGCCGTCAAAACGTCTGAGCCGTCATTACTGGCGAGTATAAAACAAGCTCAAGCGGCTTACGATGCTGCCGTTTACAACTATAACAACACCATTTTAAAAGCTCCTCTGAGTGGTACAGTGGTACGCACTGTTGTCCAGCCCGGCGAAACTATTAATGCAGGTCAGACGGTACTTTCCTTGATCCGTTCCGATAATACCTGGATTGTCGCCAATATTGAGGAAAAGAAGATCAACCGTGTGCAGCCTGGACAAAAGGTTGATATCCGCATAGACAGCTACCCGGGGAAAGTATTTCATGGGTCGGTGGCGACAGTTGGAGATGTCAGCCAGAGTACTTTCGCCTTATTCTCCAGTGGAAGCACTGCCGGAAGCTTCACCAAAGTCAGTCAGTGGGTGCCGGTCAAAATAACCATCGACAACCAGGGACTGTTATTGAGAGCCGGTACTTCCGCCCAGGTCAGGATTTACACAGGCAGGTAAAGGAGCATACCATATGCATAACATCGAGGTGACAGCAAAGACTGAGGAAAAACTCAACTTTGCCATACTCCCGGTAATAGTAATCGGTACTTTTATGGCGGTAATGGATGGGACCATAGTCAATGTGAGCCTGCCTAAAATGATTAGCGTTTTCAACTCCTCAACAACTGCTGCCCAGTGGATTGTGACTGCCTACATGCTTACTCTAGGTATAGTCATGCCGATTTCCGGCTATTTGGGGGACCGTTTTGGTTACAAACGGGTTTATTCCACCGCCCTGCTGGTTTTTGTCATTGGGTCCTTCTTGTGTGGGGCAGCCTGGAGCATCAACAGCCTTGTTGCCTTCCGGGTCTTTCAAGCGCTGGGGGGAGGGATCATGCAGCCTTTGGGTATGGCCATTCTCTATCAGAACTTTCCGCGAGAGAAGATGGGGATGGTACTGGGGATCTGGGGAATCTCAATGATGCTGGCCCCGGCCATCGGACCGACTCTGGGAGGATACCTGGTAGACTACCTATCCTGGCGTCTTATATTTTTTATCAACGTACCGGTAGGCATCGTAAACCTCTTTATGGCTCAAGCCCGGTTAAAAGAGACTCCCTTAATTAAGGAGCATAATCTTGACGTAGTCGGTATTATTACCTCAGCCATCGGATTTTTCTGCCTGTTGTTGGCCATCAGCGAGGGCAACAACTACGGGTGGACTTCGCCATATATTGTTGTTCTACTTTTCGTGGCAGCATTTACCCTGACAATATTCATATACAACGAACTGCATCACGATGAACCGATAATGGATCTTCGCTTGTGTAAAAACTATGTGTTTTCTATTTCTCTGGTGGTAAGCTCAATTATTTCTATCGGTATGTTTGCGGTGGTGTTCCTCATACCCCTTCTCTTGCAAAGTATTCTGGGAAAAACAGCCGTACTGACCGGACTGATCCTTTTTCCTGCCGCTCTGGCTTCCGGGGTGGTCATGCCGCTGGCCGGGAGAATTTTTGATCGTTATGGTGCGCGAAGCCTAGTTATGGGCGGGGTGGTAGTTCTCATCATAACCACCTATATGTTGCATGGGATTAATGCCATGACCCCGGTGCCGGTAATTGTGTTTTGGCTGGTGATGCGCGGTTTCGGTATGGGATTTGCCTTCATGCCTTCAACTACGGCTGGTATGAATACGGTTCCGCCCCATCTGGTAGGGAGGGCTTCGGCTCTAAACAATGTGATCCGCCAGATTGCCTCCGCCTTAGGAATATCTATGTTCACCAGCATTTTCACCAGCCGTCAGTCCATTTATCTGGCCGACCTTGCAGCCAACATAAACGTAAGCAGCAATGAATATCTGAACCTGCAGTCAGAGATTATGTCAATTGCAACTAGTCTGGGCATCAGCGGGGATTCGGTATTTGGCTTAACTGGCAGTATGATGATGCAAAAGGCCGTAAAAGAGTCAATGGTGATGGCCATGGGGGATTGCTTCATAGTAGCTGCCGGATTGACAGTGATTGCCCTAGTTTTAGCCGCCTTCTTCAAAGGCCGGCAGAACATTCCCGACAACAAACATAACGCTAATTAAAGATTCATAAGGGCCCGTCTCTGTTGATATCCGGGGGAGGGCTCTTATTATTTAGTCTGATAGAGATCTCCTATGGTATTTTGTATGTGCAAACAGAATTAGCACTACAAATACGAAGAAAATAAAACGCGCCTTGTTACTGACGAATCTCTTTCCTGTGAAGAGGTTTATGAATAGGCATAGTTAATATCAACAAGCATAACGAGCAGTTCAGGATTCCATCATGATAAATGAGTTTTCAGAAAGTCGAGCTGTATTTTTGATACCTGTTTGAATGGTTCACCTAAATAGGGGTCGAAATGATTTAATGGGAGGGATATAAACTCAGCCCGTTTCATTTTAGCTGCCGCCTTTTTTACGGCCTTGATTGGAATTAATGAGTCGTTCTCCCCTGCTATAACTAGTGCCGGGCAATTTACCCTGTGAGCCACACTTATAGGACGGTATAAGGCCAAGGTAAGAAAAATACGGGCCGGGGTGGCATTTTCCACCTCAAGCCCCGGAGGTATAAGAGATTCGTATCCTGTTTTAGTATCATGGGTATTTAATACAGCAAATTCATCGGGCGCTCCGTAAATTCTAACCAAGTAGGGTTCTTGTGCAATTGCGTTCCGCCAAAAATCTCTGAACGTTGAGGAAACAGCTTTGAAGAAGTACCCTGGACCGTTCTGAATAACTATAGGGGCAGCACTGGCTATCCCACAAACAAAAGGAACTTGGACTGAAATGGCGGCAATCTTCTGATCTTGAGCTGCCGCCACTATTGAGTGACCGCCGCTGAAAGAGGTTCCCCAAAGTGCTATCTTATCTGTATTGATATCTTTTAGCCCGCGCGCCCATTTTACAGCGGCATGATAGTCCTCCACATGTTTCCGCGGGGAAATTAACTGCCTTGGGGTACCTTCACTTTCCCCAAATCCCCGATAATCAAACAGTAAAACTGCCAATCCCTGCTCAGCGAATAATTCAGCAAACGGTTCTAACCCGCAATTTCTCAATCCCCCAAAACCGTGGGCCATAACAACCAGTGAAGGCTTAACCACACCGTCCGGCAAGTAAAGCCAGGCTGAACATTTATCACCATGGCTGGGAAACTGACAATCGGTTCTAAAAAAACCCATGGTACACCTCCGCCGGTAAGACTGTATGGATAAATACCTCTGGAAAGCTAGGCATAGATTTTTGCGGGTTTAAATGTCTATATGATGTAAATCTCCTTTATAATACTGTTCACTGCCATAAAACGGACAGACGTTCCTGCATCATGGTTTATACTGCCTTCCTTCGGGAATTTCACCTGCCTCCAGCTTTTGTTCCAGTTCTTCCATAGTTTGTTCCAGCCCCACTAAAGTCATTTCCGCCAGGTATAACTTCAGAAGCGGGTCAAGTTCCTTGGAGCGAACCGCAGCTTCTTCAGCGATTTTTTGCCCCTCTGGTGTTAGAAAGACCAGAGTGCTGCGCCGGTCGTTAGGGTCTTCCTGGCGCGATACCAGGCCTTGTTTAGCCAAACGATCCACCAGGCCTGTTACAGCGGGGCTGTCAAGCTGCAGAGCCGATGCGATGGCTTTTACACTGCTGCCATCCTGCTCCAGAAGGCTCAAAAGTACAAATGACTGGGACAGAGTTATTCCCAGGTCTTTGAGCCGGTTGTTGCAGTAGTTTATGATTCTTCTGGTCAGGGCACCTAACCGGAAGCAGTAATACTTGGTGAATTCCATGTCCGACTCCAATTGTTATCATGTTATTTATTAAATAAACTATCTTATTTAATTAGCGAATGCAAGCGGAAGGGAAGTTTCAAAACTGCTGAAGATTGAATTATAGCGGGTAGAGGCACTGGACGAAGCACAGGCTATTCCCATGGACAGTCATGGTTTTGGGCTTGCGAAATTCCGCGCAATAAAGTAACTTGTTAATAATTAAGCTTCGAAAAAAAGGAGCGGGTGTCCTCCCGGATGGATGTTGCCTGGTTGCCGAAACCAATCAGTGATGGAGGAATAGGGGCGGATTTTTCAATTTTGATCTGAAATCCGTCGCCGGACCAGCCACCATAGCAAATCCGAAAATAAAGATCATGCCTATTTCGGCTAAGACTGGCCGGAGAATCGCGGAATGGGCCGGGTGGCTGCGCAGCAAAAAGTTGGGAGCTGGAGTGGAAAGTAAAGAAACGTGGAGGTTGTAAGTAATGGTTAAGGAAAAGGTTCTCGATCTTGCCAACAAAATCAACGGAACGAAAACTGGCCAGCCTGGGGCATTAACGCCTGAAAGCGTGGAGTATCGCCTTATTGAGCCGTTTTTGACTGAGGAAATGGCAGAGGTTGCCCTGTGCTTGAAGATGGGCAAACCGCAAAGAGCGGAAGTGGTAGCGGAGAAATGCGGTAAACCAGTAGACAAGGTTAAGCAGTTGCTTTCCCAAATGGCCATGGATGGCATTATCATGCTATTCACCAAGGATGGTATCGACCGCTATGCCCTGTTGCCCTGGATCCCGGGCGTATTTGAAATGATGGTACTGAACCGGGAGAACAGAAAAAAATATCCTCTGACCCGGTATTTTGACGAGCATGCCCAGCATTTGGGTGAGAAATTAGCTCCCAACGTACCCGTAGGGCACGGACTTATGCGGGTGATTCCCGTGCAGACAGCCGTTGACGGGCAAAGTCGAAGAGCCTCTTATGAGGAGATCATGAGTATTATAGATAAACATGAAATCTTTGCCGTGGCAGATTGCCAGTGCCGTTTGAGCAACCGGGAGCATGGTGTGGGCTGCGGGCATACGGTGGAAGATATGTGCCTGGTGTTTGGACCGATCGCTCCTTACTACATCCGTACGGGAAGGGGCCGCCAGATTACCAAGGAGGAAGCGATCGCCGTCATTGAAAAGGCGGAGCGGGAAGGCTTGATCCATGAGGTTCCCAATATAGCCGGGCCGGAAAACATAAATGCAGTCTGCAACTGCTGCGGGTGCGGCTGTTTTATGCTGCGAAACGCTACTTGTTACAACGTGCCGGATGTGATCCGTTCCAATTATGTTTCCCAGGTGGACCCATCCAAGTGCGTAGCCTGCGGTCAGTGTGTGGAGAATTGCCAGGTCAATGCCTTGACCCTGGGGCAAAGCCTTTGCTCAACTGACGTTATACCTGCCAGGGAAAGAGAAACACCCTATGATACCGAGTGGGGACCGGATAAATGGAATCTTGATTATCGCCGGGGGAAAACCCTGGTGGCGGAAAGCGGAACCAGCCCGTGTAAAACAGAATGCCCGGCCCATATTGCCGTTCAGGGCTATATCAAGATGGCTGCCCAGGGCCGATACCGGGAGGCGCTGGAGCTGATAAAAGAGGAAAATCCCTTCCCGGCTGTTTGCGGACGTATTTGTCCGAGAAACTGTGAATCGGCATGTACCAGAGGCGAGATTGATGAGCCAATAGCCATTGACGAGATTAAAAAATTTATTGCCGAACAGGATCTGATAGCAGAGCATCGCTTTGTTCCGCAAAAGAAGAAAGAGTTCAGACCGGAGAAAATCGCTGTGGTGGGTGCCGGCCCGGCTGGGCTTTCCTGTGCCTATTACCTGGCGGTGGAAGGTTATCAGGTGACTGTTTTTGAAAAGCACCCTGTGCCTGGCGGGATGCTGAGCCTGGGGATTCCTTCCTTCCGTCTGGAAAAGGACATTATCAATGCCGAAATTGATATATTGAGGGAACTGGGAGTTGAATTCAGAACCGGGGTTGAGGTTGGCCGGGATATCACCCTGGCTGAGTTAAGAGAAATGGGTTACAAAGCCTTCTATCTGGCTATCGGAGCTCAGGCCAGCCGCAAGCTGGGTATCGAAGGTGAAGAGGCCCAAGGAGTAATGTACGGGATCGATTTCTTACGCAGAGTAAATCTGAATGAAGAGCTGACCATACAGGGACCAACCGTAGTTATCGGCGGAGGAAACGTGGCCATAGACGTTGCCCGAACGGCGGTAAGAATTTGTGATTCACCGGTAGATATGTATTGTTTGGAAAAGCGGGAGGAAATGCCTGCCCTTGACGAAGAGATCGATGAAGCGCTGGCAGAGGGCATTGCTTTGCATAATTCTTGGGGACCCCAGCGGATTCTCCAGGAAAACGGGCGGGTCACCGGAGTGGTATTCAAGAAATGCGTCGCGGTCTATGACAAGAACGGAAGATTTAACCCGGTATTTGATGAAAAGGAAACTATAACGGTAAAGGCTGATAATGTTCTGATTGCTGCCGGGCAGGAGATGTTCTGGGGTGATTTGCTGCAGGGGTCCAGGGCGGTTTTAAATCCCAATCAGACCATAAAAGTGGCGGAACTGAGCTACCAAACTGATGAACCGGATGTATTCGCTGGCGGAGACGCGGTAACCGGCCCGAAATTTGCCATAGACGCTATCGCCATGGGCAAGCAGGGTGCCATTTCTATTCATCGCTACCTGCATGGAGATAATCTGACCGTCGGCCGGGAAAAAGAATACCGGGCATTCAGTAAAGAGAATCTGGATCTGGCTGGTTACGACCGGGTCCCCCGTCAAAAACCTCTGCACCGGGTTGCGGCAGAGCCCAAGGTAGCTTTTAAGGATCCGCGCGCCACTTTCAGCGAAGAGCAGGTCAAGCTGGAGACCGAGCGCTGCCTGGGCTGCGGCGTGGTGGTGGTTGATGAGTATCGCTGCGTCGGCTGCGGAATATGCACTACCAAATGTAAATTTGGCGCTATTTCACTGGTGAAAAAATATGATGCCCAAGCCCAGAAAGGGGAACTAATACCCGGAATCATGAAATATGCAGCTGAACGTTATCAAAGGATCGAAGCGAAAAAAGCCGGCAGGAATGTTGATACTGGTCACTAAAAAGAATAGGTGATTCCCTGTGCATGAATTGGATATTGTAATTCATATCGTCAAAGCGGTTGAAGACTTCGCCATCGATAACAGGTTAACCAAGATTGACACATTGGTTCTCCAAATAGGCGAACTTTCCGGGGTTATCCCCGGGTACATCGAAGCTTGTTATCCTGCGGTAGTTGAGGGTACCTCATTGCAGGATACCAAGCTGAAAATTGAGATAGTGCCAGGCAATGCCTTATGCAAAAAATGCAACAAGGTTTTTAACCTGCTTCAGAACGACTTCGAATGTCCCAACTGCGGCTTGAATGAATGGGACCTATTGTGCGGAAGAGAGCTGGTGATCAAAGAACTCATTGCCTGCTGAAATGATTCAGAATCGGTACGGTAGGAAGGCTGGCTCAAGCCTAAGCTGAGCCAGCCTTTCGGCCTTGTATATCCCAATAATGGCAACCTTTAGTACATCACCACAAGTATATACTATAATAAATGTATATTCTGGAAGGGAAAGGTCCGTTTGAGGATGGGATATATCACTGCAGGCGGTAACAGTTACAGCTCTGGCGTTTGGCGTAGGCTTCTACCGCTGAGCCGCGTACCCCACTTATTTATAAGATGTTTACGGCATACAAGGGAAGGTTATCAATATATCGCCGGTTCATTGTTTTAGTGTGATATAAAAATTATTATATAGAATACAAAAACTTAGATAAAAGGAGATTCCACATGAAATATATTGCGCTGCTCAGGGGAATAAATGTGGGTGGCAAAAACAAAGTCTCTATGAAGGATTTGAAAAACTGTTTCCACAAGGCTGGATTTCCAGATGCAATCACCTATATCAACAGCGGTAATGTCATCTTTTCCAGTGAAGAAAAAGACACTATTAAGCTGGTTGAAAAATGTAAGGAGATAATGCACAAGGAATTTGGATTCCCCATCAACTTGGCACTGATAGATGTTATTACGTTACAAGATGCGTTGGATGTTGTACCTCCATGGTGGGGAAATGATCCGGATTCAAAACATGATGCCATGTTTGTGATCCATCCAGCAACGGCAGAAGAAATAATAGAAGAAGTAGGCCAGATAAAACCGGAGTACGAAAAACTATTTGTATATAAGGAAATAATATTCTGGTCAGCACCGCTAAAAACGTATTCCCGCACCAGGTGGTCAAAAATAGTGGGAACAAAAGCCTATCAAAGCCTTACTATACGCAACGCCAACACCGCCAAAAAACTCCTGGAACTGGCATCGGCATTAAAATAGAATGAGCAAGTGTATCTTCTTTTTCCTCGTGTATTCTTATGTCTCAGCCTTGCCCCTGAAGAACCCAATCACTATACTGTAAATTGACTATGTTGAAATTGGAGGTAAAACTCATTTATGCAGGATACCAGGAATGCATCCCCTTTGTTTGTGCTTATCGCCTGTATATTCGTCAGCTGCCTGCTGATATCCAATATTATTGCCGGCAAATTGATCACGGTATATGGAATCGTTTTGCCGGGGGCAGTGATATTGTTTCCGGTGGTTTATATTGTCGGAGATGTTTTAACGGAGGTATACGGGTTTCAAAAAGCCCGGTTGGTTATATGGGCGGGGTTTTTATGCAACCTGATAATGGTGGCAGCTTTCTACCTTGTGTTGGCCATTCCTTCCCCCGACTTCTTTACAGGGGACAGTGCTTTTACTTTGGTACTGGGAATGACCCCGCGGATCGTACTGGCCTCCTTGCTGGCCTATTGGGCCGGTGAATTTGCCAATTCCATGGTGCTGTCCAAATTAAAGGTATTCACTGAAGGCCGCTTTTTATGGATGAGAACCATCGGCTCTACACTAGTAGGGCAGTGTCTCGATACGTTTATATTCATTGCTATTTCCTTCTGGGGGACGGTACCCAATGCTGTGCTGGGGCAGATGATGCTGTACCAGTACCTGTTCAAAGTAACCTTTGAAGTGGTGGCTACCCCTTTAACTTATGCTGTGGTGGGGTGGCTGAAGCGTACGGAGCAAATGGATGCCTTTGATGAAGGGATTAGCTATAACCCATTTAAATTAAATGCTTAACACTAGTCTAAACCAAAAGCGATAAGAATCAGCGGGAGATTTCGTAAATACAGCTTCCCGCTTACCGGTGTCAAAGGTGATGGAGATCGCCACGTCCCTTCACTCCTCGCAATTGTCACCAGTAGAATAGGCCACGATAAACGAAAACTTAAGCCTGTCATCGCTATTAAAGGAATTCTTAATTGTCATTGCGAGCCCCGGCAGGGGCGTGGCAATCTCATTCATAATCAGCCGGGCCAACCGGTTGAGATCACCACGTCGCTTCGCTCCTCGTGATGACATAAAAGGAAGCCATTTTCACAGCAATGAAACAACCGAAAGCCATCATACGGGTCATTGCTGTGAAAATGGGCTTTCACGTTAGTAAAAAAGCAACCATTGTGTCATCGCGAGGCGCGTAGCAACGTGGCGATCTCTTTAATGGCCTTTTTCGACAGTCTGAGGAGGCCACCAAAATGTGGCCTCCTTTTCTTCTCCTGCTGTTACTAGAACCCGGTGCGCAGGTATTTGGGCAGAATAATCGGTTTGTTGGGTTTGATCTGGTAGATTGCCGGAATCACGGGTCCGTTATCGGTAAAACTTTTACCCGGTACAAAGGCGCTGTCCGGCAACACCCGGCGCACTTCGATCAGGTTTTCGCCGTACCAGTAGGAAAAGTTGTTGATTATTCCTATGGCAGTGGGGCGGTCGCTGCAGGTGTTGATGATGCATGGCTTGCCGTTGATCTCACCCATATATATGGCCACATGGCCGATATGGGTTTTGGCCGGGGCGTCAGAGTTCCAGAATGTGAATATGTCACCGGGTTTTAACTTTTCCACACCTACCAGGGTGTACTTGGAAGTACCGGGTATTTTTTGGGAATAGACTCCTTCAACCTTGACCCCCACTTTGTCATAGTTTTTGGCGGCTGAGGTAATAGAATAACCAAAATCTTTATAAACCAGGGATACGAAGTTGGAGCAGTCTATGTATCCCGTTGACGGGTATTTAGTATGGCCGTATTTCATGAAACCATACTCCATGTACCATATGGCGCGGCCTACCAGTGCTTCCGCCAGGCTCCCCTTATAATTGGCCCGGAATGCATCAACTATGGGCTTTTCATGGGAATTGTACTGCTTTATACTGGCTGCGGAAGGTTCCTTTGCGCCGGATGCTATGGCTGTCGGAGTAACCCCGGTCATAGCAGCAATAAGCACAGCTTTAGTTTTCGGACCCACCAAGCCATCTGGCTTTAGTCCCTGGGCTTTTTGAAACTCTATGACGGCTTCCTGGGTTTTGGGACCAAGCCACCCATCGATACTTCGTGTGTAATAACCCAACTCGGCAAGATCTTTCTGCAGCTGGATCACCTCTGGCCCCCGGCTGTCCAGGGTAAGATCCTGGGCCCCATAGCGATCGGTCTGAGCTTGTAATACAGCATTCAATGCAGCTTTGGTTTTTGGGCCCACCAGACCATCCACTTTCAGCCCATTAGCTTTTTGAAAGCTCTTCACAGCCTCCATAGTTTTAGGTCCAAACCAGCCATCGATACTGCCTTTATAGTAGCCTAATTCGGCAAGGTCTTTCTGCAGTTGGCTGACGGCTGGGCCCTGGCTGTCCAGGGTAAGATCTTCTGTGCCGTAGTCACCGGCATAAACAGGCAGGGGTACAACAGCGATAACCAGTAAGGCTGCTATACTCCAGAGAAGAACATTGTGACGACGTAATACTGACATAAGTTCCACCATCCTTTCCAAAGTTAGACATTTACAGACATTTATTACAATTCGACAACAATTCTTTACAACCTTTTGGTAAATATGGGAAATTCATAGCAATAGGGCTGCAATATCCAAGTATGGAAGAAGGAGCATTCGGCGGGATACTTCCAATACATGTTGCCAAGGCAATATTTGTTTTTTGCTGCAAATGATCTTTGCAGTATAATTGAAGCGGTTCAATGGCGAGAAACAGCTTGAACATTAAGCAGACGGGGAGAATGAGGTTATGGAAAATGGGCTGGAAAAAAGGTATGGGCTTTTAACTGCTATAGCCATGGTTGTCGGCATCGTTATAGGTTCAGGGGTATTTTTCAAGGCCGAAAAGATTTTGGTTGCTACGGGAGGCAACCTTCCCCAGGGTATTTTGGCCTGGGCTTTGGGTGGCATAATAATGGTTATCTGTGCCTATGTTTTCGCTACCATGGCCACCCAGTACGAGAAAGTGAATGGAATAGTGGATTATGCTGAAGCTACTGTAGGGGAAAAGTACGGGTATTTTGTAGGATGGTTTATGGCCGTTATTTATTATCCCACTTTAACTTCGGTATTGGCCTGGGTTTCTGCCCGCTACACCTGTGTTTTGTTGGGATGGGATATTGTTGGCAGTGAGGCTATGGCCTTGTCTGGGTTTTATCTAATGAGTATATTTGCTATGAATGCTCTGTCTCCCAAACTGGCAGGTAAATTCCAGGTATCTACCACCGCCATTAAACTGATTCCCCTGGCTCTGATGGCTGTTGTGGTACTATTGCCGGATTGTCAAACGGGGTGCTGATAACCAATTTTACCAGCGGAGTTATCGCTGATGTCAGCAACAATCCGCTGTTTACAGCACTGGTGGCTACTTCTTTTGCTTATGAAGGATGGATCATTGCCACCAGTATCAACGCCGAACTAAGAGATGCCAAGCGGAACCTTCCCTTGGCTCTTACTTTTGGTACTATGTTTGTGGCTTTGATCTACATTTTCTACTATATAGGACTGGCAGGTGCAGTTCCCAACAGTGTTGTCATGCAGGGCGGTGAAACGGGGGCAAAAATCGCATTTTCCACCCTGTTCTCCAAACTGGGCGGAACCATACTGTTTGTAGTGGTAGTTATATCCTGCTTGGGCACTCTTAATGGTTTAATGATGGGATGTGTTCGGGGTTTCTACTCCCTGGCGGCGAGAAATATGGGGCCTCGCCCCGATATCTATCAGTCTATTGACGAAAAGACTAATATGCCAGCCAACGCTGCTATTTTGGGGGGTCTGTTAAGCGGTATATGGCTGCTGTACTTCTATGGAGCCAATCTCACTCCTGTTTCCTGGTTTGGCCCTTTCAGCTTTGACAGTTCCGAGCTTCCCATCGTTACTATTTACGCTATGTATATACCTATATTGATAATGATGATGAAAAAAGAGCGATCCTTGAATACCTTTAAGCGTTTTGTCATGCCGGTTTTGGCCATCTGTGCCTGCCTGTTCATGGTAGTTGCCGCCTATTACGCTCACGGCCAGGCAGTCTTCTATTACTTGATAATATTTGCGGTAATCATGGCCATTGGGATGATAGTAAATAAAAACACCCAACCCCAGTAAGTGGTTTGAAGAAAGAAACCCTGCATGAAAAATGGATTCCCCTCTATACCGGTCATAAGAACTTGAACTGCTCTGCCTGACAGGGCAGTTTTAATTTTGGCGTCACAAAGTGTTAAAAGAATAACTAAAAGGAAGCTATATGATGTATAATTCCTATTAAGAATATAGGAATAACCGCCATTATTTGGCTTATGTTGCTGCAGCTAAGGGTATCAATTGCTTTTGCTTAATCAGGCTATCCGCCAGTTCAGGTAAATAACCAGCGGAGGAGATCACCAAGAAAGGAGTTATCAATGTGCCAGCAGGGCCTATTTATGCTCAATACCAGATAATACATTATAATGGGGGCAAGGTTGAAAATAAAACCGCTCACGTAGTAACAGAAAAGCCTTTGACGGTTTTTCTGAACCATAATGAATTATCCACCTTAATCTGTTCACCGGTGGGACTGGAAGAACTGGTGGTGGGCTTTTTATTAAGTGAAGGGCTTGTCCGCCAGCGGTCAGACATTAAGGACATTCGCTGCAATGAAGAAGAAGGATTGCTGTGGATTGAAACCACCCAGCCAGTGCAAACCAGTAATTTTCTGCGCCGGCATATTGCCAGCTGCTGCGGCAAGGGCCGAGCCGGGCTTTATTTTATCAATGATGCCCGGCAGGTGCAGCCGGTGGAGTCCGATTGGCAATTGGAGGCTGGGAAAATAATAGGCTTAATGGAGGCAATGGAGGAGCGAGCTGATTCCTTTCGTTTGACCGGAGGTGTACACAGTGCTTCGCTGGCTGATGAGTCAGGTGTAATCGTTTACTATGAGGACATTGGCAGGCACAACGCTGTTGACAAGGTGCTGGGATATACGGTGTTGAATGAAGTGATTACCAACAACAAATGCCTTCTGCTGAGCGGGCGGGTTGCTTCGGAAATACTTATCAAGGCCGTGCGGGGCAACATCCCTATAATTTTGTCCCGGGCAGCTCCCACTGAGCTGGCTTTGGATTTGGCTGAGGAGCTGAATGTGTGTATTGTGGGATTTGTAAGGGGAGACAGGTTTAATGTCTATACCCACCCGGAAAAGATAATTTTTTGATGCCGATTAACAGGAATATGGAGTTGAAAAAGCATGAGAGAAATCTATATGGATCATAGCGCTACTACTCCAGTAGATGAAGCCGTATTTGAAGCTATGATACCTTTCTATACCAGCCAATACGGCAATCCCTCCAGCGTGTATTCCAAAGGAAGAGCAGCCAGGAGGGCTCTGGAAAAAGCCCGGGAGCAGGTGGCAGCATTGATCAATGCCCATCCCCGGGAGATCTTTTTCACCAGCGGCGGCACTGAGGCTGACAATCAAGCCCTGGTTTCGTATATGATGAACAACTCTCACCGGGGCAAGCATTTGATCATTTCTTCCATTGAACATCATGCGGTTCTGGATACCTGCGAGTACTTGCAGAAAATCGGTTTTGAGGTAACCAGGCTGCCGGTAACTCCTTCTGGATTGGTGGAGCCGGATACCCTTAAGCAGGCCTTAAAACCTGGGACCATATTGGTTTCCATAATGCATGCCAATAATGAAGTGGGGACCATTCAGCCCATAAAGGAGCTGGCCTCCATTGCCCACGAAGCCGGGGCTGCTTTTCACACGGATGCGGTGCAAACCGCAGGCAAGATACCGGTGGATGTGAAGGATTTGGGAGTGGATATGCTATCCGCTTCCAGCCACAAGCTGTATGGACCCAAAGGAGTAGGCTGTCTTTATGTTAAAAAAGGAACCAAGCTAGGAAAACTCCTGTATGGAGGCTCTCAGGAATCCAATATGAGAGGCGGTACCGAAAATGTCCCCGGAATAGTAGGGTTCGGCAAAGCCGCTGAACTGGCTCAAACCCGGATGAGTGAGCAAATTGCCCATTTAACCGGTTTAGGGAAAAAACTGCAGAAAGGGATTGTGGAAAAGATTCCCCGGACGATAATGACCGGTGACCCGGAAAATAGAATCCCAGGACATGTCAGCGTGTGTTTTGAAGCGGTGGAAGGGGAATCGGTTCTTCTGATGCTGGATAGTTATGGGATCATGGCTTCCGGCGGCTCAGCCTGTACCT
>Ga0134104_1001518_pt1 | contig 19901 bp, 30 predicted proteins | sample 15_3_2metaG_FD_94455 | JGI IMG/M metagenome (GOLD analysis project Ga0134104, IMG submission 94455) | Switchgrass degrading microbial communities from high solid loading bioreactors in New Hampshire, USA - 15_59_3.3_214_A2 metaG | ecosystem: Engineered > Bioreactor > Semi-continuous > Anaerobic...
AGACGAGAAGAATCCCGAACGGGAGGACATGTTGTGCTGGGCGCAGAAGGACACACGAGGTAGGCGCTTCGATCCTGAGTATTTCTACGTTGATGAAGTCAACAGAAGGCTTGCGCACGTGCTCGAGGACAATCGCACGTTCGCTGCAAGTCTTTTCGCGAGCAAGAGAGGTCTCACCGGGGTCCTGAGGTTTGGCTGGTGGGAACCGTACTTAGAGGTGGACGGAAAGCACTATAGCTGGGAGCGCATCGGAGACTTACTGGCTTGGCTTGATGAGGGACTTACTGTGACCATCAAGGTAAGCAAAACCTGACGGCCATAGGCGTCGGGGGTTCGGGCCCGGGCCCGAGCACGATGACGTGCTGGTTCGAGTAGCCAAGAGGTGCCAATGCTGGTACGATGGGTAACTGCGGGGACTGCGTCCATGGCATGAGCGAGAGCCGCCGCACAGCGCAGGTGCGAGCAGACAATTAGGGGGGTGTCCCAGGTGAACGAGACTCTTGAGGTCATCAGGAACAGGCGGAGCATTAGGAGGTTCAGGCCTGAGCAGATCACCGAGCACGAGCTCGAGGCGATAGTCGAGTCTGCGCTGTTTGCGCCGAGCGCGATGAACGCGCAACCGTGGCACTTCACGGTGATCCAGGACAAGCGCGTACTCGACCGGATGGCGCAGCTCATGAGGGAGAACATGCTCAAGTCGGGGAACGAATTCATGATGCGCAGGGCGAGCGACCCGAGCTTCAGGCCGTTCTATAACGCGCCTACTCTCATACTCATCACCGCTGACGCCAAGGACAAGTTCGGGCAATTCGACTGCGCGGCCGCCGCGCAGAACATCGCGCTCGCCGCGGAATCTCTGGGAGTGGGATCGTGCATCATGGCCATGTCGGCCATTCTCTTCGAGTCGGAAGAGGGCGTCGAGCTCGCGCGGTCACTGGGGGTCCCGGACGGGTATGTGCACGTCTGCACCGTCGCCCTCGGGTACAAGGACGGCCCGAATCCGCAGGTGCCGCCTCGGAAGAGGGACGTTGTGAACTACGTGAAGTAGCACCGTTAGGGGGCAGAAAAGGGTGTTGCGCGCTTTCATCCCGGGGATGAAAGCGCGCAATTATGGTCCGTTCGCGTGCGTGCATGTCCTCCGCGAGGCGTCACAGCTTTGGCGGGCGGGCAGACCGAGACCATTTTCCTTCCCGCCGCAAGCTGGACACGGACGATGCCCCGAGGAACCTTGTGGCGCAGCCTGGACGGAGCACCTTCATGTCCGCGACTGCGCCGCGAGCTGATGACGTGCCGTGACCGGACGGCGCGAGGATAGCTCTAGATGGACGCGATCGGTGTGCGCAGGTCGTGCGAAATGCTGGCCAGCAGGCGTTTTTGCGCTCGCTCTCGCTGCATCCAGGCTTCTTGGCTCTGTCGCACGTTCTCGGCGAAGGCGTTGATGGCGTCCGCCAGACGTGCGGCCGCATCTGAGCCGGGGAGCATGGCTCGCGCCGCGAGATTGCCAGCAGCCATGCGCCGGACGACGCGGCACACCTTGTCCACTCGACGGCTCAAGCTGCGCAGCCTGAGGAATAGCACGACGGCCGTAAGGGCCAGTGCTGCGGCGAGAGCCCCTGTAAGTGTGAAGGCAAGTATCACTCCTGTAGGTCACCACGCTTTTGGGGCTCCGGCCGGACGCCGAGTCGGCTGCGAACCTGCCGAAGCTGCGCGCTCCTCGGGTGTGTCTCCATCGTCCCGAGCCTCGAATCGGTAGCCTATGCCCCAAACGGTCTTGATGAGTTGCGGGTCGCTGGGATCCACCTCTACCTTGGTCCTGAGCCGCCGAATGTGTACCATTACGGTGTTGTCTCCGCCAATGAACTCCTCGCCCCACACCTTATCGAACAGCTGTGCTTTGGTGAACACCTGCCCCGGGTTACTTACGAACAGCCTGAGCAGGTCGAACTCCTTCACCGTCAGTTCTATCTCCGCTTGTGCTGCGTTGAGGTGGGATGGAGTGTGGGAAGACCGGGCGAGCCGAAAACACCATAACACACAAGGGGCTAGACTGCAAGGAATGGAGAGGATGGCTTGCGCGTCAGGAGCAGGCGCCGCCACTGTTCCTTTCCGGCGCCCCGCCCGGGGGCGGGCCGGCTCTCGTCCAAGCACGTCTTCGCTTCGAGTTGACAAGGAGGAGCTGACGACCGCGTCTTGAACTAAACACTCGCGCCGCCCAGCGTGGGGATTGCACGAGCGCGGTTGGGGGGATTCTCTGAGGCACCCCGGGGAAGTTCGCGACTGGCGATACCGTCCAGCGGATCCGAGCCAGCGAACACGAGTGCGTGGGCTGAAGCAAGAGAGGTGGGGCACGTGTTCGTGGATCTTTGTAAAGCAAATCGCGACATGAAGGAGCAAGCTGCGTGCGTGCTGTTCGAGGCTTTTCAAGATCGTGACAACCCGGCCTGGCCTACGATCGACGACGCCCGTAGAGAGGTCAATGAATGCACCGAGGATAAGTACATATGTATCGGCATCGTAGAGGGCAACAGACTACTTGGCTGGGCGGGCCTCCGTCCGATGTACCATCACACATGGGAACTGCACCCAATGGTCATTCGGCCGGACTGCCAAAGGAAGGGTCTTGGAAGGAAGCTACTCGACGAAGTCGAGAGGGAGGCTCGCAGCAGAGGCATCATTGGCATTGTACTCGGGACAGATGACGAGACCTTCGAAACGAGCCTCTCTCTCAAGGAGCTGAACGCTGGCAACATATATGACGAGCTCAAGAATGTAAGGAATCTCGGGGAACATCCATTTGAGTTCTATGCAAAGTGTGGGTACATGGTCGTTGGGGTCATACCAGACGCCAACGGACCGCGCAAGCCGGACATCTGGATGTGGAAGAGACTCTAGTGTCGAAAGCTGGAGCGACTGTCGCCTCACAGTGATCATATCGGACTCCGAGGTTCGCATGATGCGCCACGGCACGGAAGAAATCGCTTTGGCCTGGTCGGGCATTCAGTCCATTTCTAGGAGATTCGGTGCGCCGGACATTTACCGCCGTCCGAAGTTCGGAGGAGTTGACGCCACAGCCGACCAGGCGGCAAATGCGGCGGGCCTGCTGATGGGGCAGACCGATGAGAGGATTCCTGTAGTGATCATCCGAGGCCTACGATACGAGACAGAGCAGGAAGACACCCGGCTGTCCATGCCTCTCAAATACCAGTCCATGTTCGTCTTCAACACGCTTCTCACACATGCGAAGCTCCGTGCTGCGATGACATTCCGTCGGTTTCTGTAGGGCTTAGGCTCTTCAGGCCACTCTCGAAGACTGCGCCATGCAAACACCAAATGCCTCTACCTGCCCCTGTATGACATCAGGAGCCTCAATGCCGGAAACTCGGAACCGGCAGTCCAGACGGAAACCTCCAGCCCGAACCCCATCTTACGGAACTAGACCGGCCACAGGGTCTGGGCGACTTCGAGGCGGTATCGGACACCATCGCTAAGTCAGCAAAAGCAGGAATCCAAAGACTGGTGAGGAACGAACGCATCACCTGCTGGAAGAGGAGGCCCGGGTCTTCTACGTGGCAGTAACCCGCGCTCGCAAGCAGCTCTTCATCTGCTACCCCACCAGACTCGGCGGATACCGGAAAATGCCCAGCCCGTTCCTTGAGTATTTCGATCCGGAATGTGTTTCGACGTAGGCACACAGTACAGGTTTGGCTCACTTGTTCAGGGATACCGGCAGTTCGGGCGATCTGCCCGTGGGCTGTCTGCATTTTCGTCTCGAGGTGGTTGCCGAGACAGAGCGATCAACCATAGGCTTTGTCGCCAGCATGTTAGTCACCCACGGCGAGCTGGCTTTGCGATCAGATGCACTGACCAAGCAGGATTGTCGCCACACAGCGAAGAAACCCGTGGGAGGAATTGCCTTGGATGACAGGACCAGGTTCACCTGTGAGGAAGCCATTAGGAGAGTCCAGAAGCGCTTGAGCAGGTGCGGTATGGTGAGATCATGATCTCGGATGCAGTAACGTGCGGTACCCAGCCGGCGTATAACAGCTTCCGGCGAGCAACAGCTTGCCAGCCGTCGAACGTCGAAACTACGAGGACTCTGGAGAAGTCAGTTGCTGTTGCAGACCCTGGACAAGCACCACCCCGCTATCTGAAACCGATTCCTAATGCGGCACTGACGCTGGTGGCCACTGCGTTTGGACCGCATATCGCCGCTACTGACACGCAGACCCGTTATGTGGCCACAGCCGCGCGAGTGCAAAGGGCGCAGTAGGCCGTCAATGCGGAGGAGGTGTGTCAATTGGCGATCAAGCAGGGTCTCCCACCGGTGATCAGCGAACACTCGCGTACTCTGATCCTAGGGACCCTGCCAGGCGATGAGTCGATTCGCACGCGGCGGTATTACGCCAACCCTCGGAATCAGTTCTGGACGATTCTGGCGAGGGTGTATCAGGAGGATATCGTGGACCGCTACGACGAGCAGATTACGTTTCTGCTGAGTCACGGTCTTGCGCTGTGGGATGTCTTGCGAACGGCTCATCGAGACGGCAGTGTTGATCGCGCGATACGGGATGCAGAACCCAACGATTTTGAACTCCTTCTGCGCACTCATCCGAAGCTGACGGCGATTGGGTTCAACGGGCGTATGGCGTACAACCTGTTCTGCAAGCACGTTGTGCAGCGACAACGGAACACGTCGCTGCAGCGGTTCAGAGTATGCATCCTGCCGTCATCAAGCCCGGCCGCTGGTCTGCCCCTGGAAGAAAAGGTCGCGCGTTGGCGCGAATTCTTACTTCCTCCAACGCGTTGACAGGCCGGACAACACGCGTATACATCGGACGAGTCTGGGCGCGCGGTGGCTCAGCCAAGGCCGCTGAGAGCTGCCGCTGACACGCCGATTCGTAAGGTGGACGCGCCTAAATGAGCGGGGCGGCTGAGGAATGCTAGAGATTAACTATGGCAAGTGTAGCGTTCCATTGAGGGTGCAGAAGGAGATTAGGGAGGAATTCGGCCAACAGTATTTGGATGCCTTACTCCAAAGGGTTGATTTCCCTAGTGATAGCATGAGCGATATCGAGAGTCGTAAGGAGGAATTGCCGTGTCGTTGCGTTTTCACGAAATCGCCGAAGCCTATCACCGGATCCTGAATCCGTTCACCGAAGACCAGCTGATGCTGTTGGGCGAGGTCTGCCGGTTGCATCCCGGTATCAGGCAGCTGGACCTGGCCTGCGGCAAGGCGGAGATGCTGTGCCGCTGGTCGCAGAAGTACGGCATCAGCGGCGTGGGCGTGGACATCAGCACCGTGTTTCTTGAAGCTGCGCGAAAACGAGCCGCAGAACTGGGCGTGGCGGATAGATTGACGTTCGTCCAGGGCGACGCCGGAGAGTATCCCGGGCCGACCCATGACTTCGACGTGGTAAGTTGCATCGGCGCGACATGGATCGGGAACGGCCTGGTCGGCACGCTGGACTTGATGAAGCCGCCGCTCAGGCCGGGGGGGCTGATCTTGGTCGGCGAACCCTACTGGATCGAGCCGCCGCCGGAGGCCGCCTATGCCGCCCTGGCGATCGGCAGGGATGATTATGTTACCCTGGACGGCACGCTCGATCGGTTTGAGTCGGCGGGCATGCGCCTGATCGAGATGGTTCTGGCGAACCACGACAGCTGGGATCGGTACGAAGCGCCGCAGTGGATGGCGGTGGACGACTTCCTGCGCGGCAACCCCGATGATCCCGACGCGTCCGCCCTGCGCGACTGGATCACCCACAACCGCCGGGTCTATTTACAGTATGGCCGGCGCTATCTCGGATGGGGCGTGTTCGTGCTAAGGTAAGAGGTGCGGGCGGCATCGGACAATGATAAGGAGAGAGGAAAAATGGTCTACCTGCCCCGACGGCATACCCACGTCGGAGGGTGCGCAGCGGCTGATGATGTGTAGGTGCCGGCTCACCCGGAGGAGCCGGGCAAGTCGCGCTCGGCACCGCCGGCCTGCCACCGGTCGGAGCCTCCGAGCCGAATCGTGTGTGCCTGTGCCGGACGTTTGCGTGCCAAGGGACGGGCAAGAGGTTGCCAACTCTGACCTTGAAGGCAGGAATAATGAGGCGACGGCAATGGGTCTCTCCTCAGATTCATTAGCCTGCCGGTATCGGGGCTATTGGGATAGTTGGGATAGGTGGAATCAGTAGCCGGGCACAGGTTCGCGGGAGGGGGGCGTGTACCGACGTTTACAGTTGAATCGTCCATGTACGTTCCAAGAATGCGTGCCAGTCGCGTCATCGACTTCATGCTTCACCCTACAGACGACCTATACCGAAGCTGGTGGCCGGGAACGCATTTTTCAATGCACGCATTAAACAACCGTTCGGGTATCGGACAGGTGGTTTACATGGACGAGTTGGTTGGTGACCGTCGTATCAGAATGAGATGTGTTGTCACCGACCTAGGTCCGCATCGGATTGCCTGGCAGTTTATGTATATCGTGAAACTACCGTGCTGGCTCGTCATCAAGATTGATGACGATGATGGCGGTGCGAGAATTACTCACACGATAAGGGTGGGATACTCTGGGCTACTTGGGCGACTTCTGGACCCGCTCTTCAGAGTATACTTCTCGGCACGATTCGCCCACATGATGAATGAGCACTTTACCATAGAGTTTGCAGCATTGCCAAGTGTCCTTGAGCGACATTCCACAAGGGACGTGAGGAGCAGACTTGAGCTGATGTGGCTCGGCGCGTGATATGTTGGCCTTCTCGGCTCTCATCGGACCCGTCCGGCAGCTCGCCGCGAAGCATCACCAGCATGCGGGAGGTAAGTCAATGGCCATGGCTGGCAGCTGGAACTGGAGCGGAGGTCTACCTGACCCTCAATTCGAAGAACAATCCGACGTATGCAGATCCACGTAACCAGGTCGTTGATGCGAACGTCAGGATGAAGCAGGAGGAGGACTGGACCATCCTCCCACACTACTATTGCGATCTGGAAGACATCCGTCGTCTTCTCTCAGAGTTTAGCATCGTTAAGCTAAGGCAAATCTAGGACATCTATGACGGCCGGACTAGCTGGCACTACTTCGTGCTCGCGGCGCGGAGCTGACCAAAGAGGTAGACATGTCGCCGGGTCCATGCCTGAGGTGGGGCCCATAAGCTATCCCTTAGGCCGAGAGCTCGTGGTTTCGTTCCTCTATCGAGTACTGAGCGGCAGGCAGAAGGCCGGCTTTTCGGCGGCTGCTGTCGGAACCCTGACACCTAAGGAGCTGCATCACTTAGCAGCTTCGTTACCTAGCCACGTAATAGGCTAGGCGTTGAAGCAAATCAAACACCCAGTTTCCAGAAGACCCGGGAGGTATCCCAAGGCTGACGTAGAAAGCTGGTGTCTAGTGTCTGAACGGAATCTCGCGGCATAGACGCACGCAGAAGCTTGGTTACGACCTTGTTTGCCTTGCTGTTACCTCGGCCAGATGCGCAGCCGGGATGCGCAGCCCGGCATCGATATGAGAATCCATCCGCCTGACTGAGGGGGTTGTCATGGCTAGAGATCCACGCTTTGTCGCTGTTCACCGCGGCGGCCTGCTCGCTCTATCTGACCACCGCCTGCTCGCAAGCTGGGCCGCGGATTGCGCTGAGCATGTCCTTCCGCTATTCACCGCCAAGTACCCGGATGATGACCGACCGAGGCGAGCAATTGAGGCAGCCCGCAGGTGGTCTCGTGGGCAGGCCACTGTAGGTGAGGCACGTGAGGCGGCCACCGCCGCCCATGCGGCCGCGAGGAGCGTGACCGACCCTGTAGCCCAGGCGGTCTGCCGCGCTGCCGGACACGCGGCCGGCACGGCACACATGGCCGACCATGAGTTGGGTGCTGCCGCCTATGCTATCAAGGCGGTGCGTTTGGCATCAGAAGCAGAAGCTGGGGTGGACCCGCACCGTGTCGATCCAATAGAGGCAGGCAGGCGTGAGTGCAGGTGGCAACGCGAACGTCTCCCAGAGGCTATCCGTGAACTCGTCCTCTCGGACCAGGAGCGGCGCAACAGCAAGTTCTGGTCGGTCTTTGTTTAGTGTGTCACAGATCTCGACTCGGGCCAGCGGTCCGATGTGAGTGAGGAGTGAGGGTAGTGAGTGCCTCAGGAAAAGGTCCAGCTTATTGCGTGCGGACTGAACGAACAGTGATCCGGTGTTGGAACCCAAGCGACGCCGTTCTTCTCAAGGAGGCCATCGATTCGAGCCTCGGTCATCTGCGGCCGTGGATGCCATGGGCTGAGCAGGAGCCTACCGAGGTAGAGGCCAAGGTTGAGCTACTCCGAAGCTTCAGGGGAAGGTTCGACCTAGGCCAGGACTTCACATACGGGATCTTTGACCCTGACGAGAAAAGAGTGCTCGGGGGAACCGGTCTGCATACGAGAATCGGGCAAGGGGCTCTGGAGATAGGCTACTGGATACGTGCTGACTGCATTAACCGCGGATTGGCAACCGAGGTTGCAGCCGGGCTCACGCGCGTGGCGTTTGAGGTGAACCAGGTCAACCGGGTGGAGATCCACTGCGATCCATCGAACGTTCGAAGCGCTGCAGTGCCAAGGAAGTTAGGCTTTACCCACGAAGCCACTCTCCCGCAACGCGTGCCAGGACACAGTGGCGAGCTTAGAGACGACATGATCTGGACTTTGCTCAGAAGCGAGTACCCTGAGAGCCCAGCAGCACGGTGCAGCATCGAGGCGTACGATGCGATTGGTGCGAGAATCATATAGCGTTTCGGTACGTGATTCACAGTGTTGGATCGGTCTGGGGGCAGTCGTGGGGAAGGGATGCTGAGCTGTTGGCAGCTTCTTAGCTGCTTATTGAAACTCACTTGCGCCGGCGTTGTCCGCCAACAGGCAGGGACCGTGCGGGGGGAGTTGGCGGGTTCATGGCAACGATATTCCATATCACGACTCGACGCGAGTGGGAGCAAGCCGTGCGGCGTGGCAGGTACGAGGCTCAATCCCTGGCGACCGAGGGCTTTATCCATTGCTCGGACGGGGACCAGGTAATTCGAGTTGCCAATAGCATCTTCCGGGGCACGCATGGGCTCGTGCTTCTTCACGTCTCGGTGGAGAAGCTGTCCTCGCCCGTGGTCTACGAGAACCTTGAGGGTGGCGGGGAGCTGTTCCCGCACGTGTACGGGCCCATCGACCTGGCGGCTGTACGCGCTGTCACGATGTTCGAGACTGCGGAGGACGGCACCTTCGACCACCACTACGCCGATACGCGGATCGAACCTCCCTAATAGGGGCTGAACACAAACACATATGCTGTGCCTTTTCGGACAAGGAGTGTGCAGAGGGCTATGAACTCAAGAAGCAGTGGTTGAGAAAGCAATTCGATTGAACGTAATCAAGCTTGAGACGATGGAACAGGCTCAGTCTGCTCCTACGCCGGCAACGATATTCAGCCTGTTCTACAAGGGCAACTTCGTGACAACAGATATCAGTGCTTGCATGGACAGTCGTTTTGACAAGATCGTGGGGAAACGATGAGACATTACAGCCGGCTGAAACGGACGCCGTGTGTATCCCCTCGCTCCGTGGGTCGTCCTCTAGAACCTGAACCCGAGCAGATCCCAGTGGTCGAGGCACTCGGTTGGCGGTTGGCGTCTGCGCTGGGTGGCCTGACGGCGGACCGGCCGACATCGGACTCATGCGACGGGCTCGGCCGCTTGCCGGCCAATGACGATCGCTTCAGATACCTCGAGCATCGTCAGTCTTCTCCTATCCTCCTCGCTGGATTGGTAGGCGTATCACCGTCTTGAGCTTCTCCGGAGCTGAGCGTCTCTGGTCACCGAGGTATATCTCGTGGTGTTTGCCACGCAGAGCGTAACCATTCTCGGCTGCAAATGCTGTCATCTTTGATACGGTTTCCGGCTCCGTGCTGTATGGGCCGATGTGCATCGTCTGCATGCACAGCCCCTCTGTGAAGGTCTCTAGGCGCAGTCTGTCGAGAGCAGGGTTTGGCCGCTTTGCCCGAAGGTCAGCAAGGGCCTCACGAAACATGGACTCTGTGATGTGGGCAGGCTGCATGATCATCGCGGTCCAGTGCCAGTTGTCAGGCTTGGTGATGTCAAAGTGCCTGGGGTCGAGCCGGGTTCGATCACGCCGTCTACCATAGCGAACCTGAAGTCCGGCACATTCACGACTTCGACCTTCTTGGACGATGGCAGGTAGAGGTGTTTGAACTGTTTCCGCAGGTCAAGCTTTTCCACGCTTTGAGCCTCCTCCTTCTGCAGCAGGCCAGCTCTTGGCAAATGCCCCCTCTGCAGCAGACCTGCCCTTTCGCGAATGCTCCCACTGAAGCAGACCAGACTCTTCACGCATGTCATGGGCCTGGAGGCTGACGGATTCGCCTGGCAACAGCAAAGCGTCAGAGACCGTAACACCAGCTGTCTGCAGAGCCTTGCTAGCAGTCTTGACCAGACGTCCGCCAATTGTCTGCATTTCCCTGCAAGACGCGTGGCTTCGGTGCAGAGCCTAAGCGGCTGGCGTTGCTTCGACGTTTGGTGAATGCAGGAAACCGTGTACTGGCAATCGAACAACATCAGGCATCACCATCAATAGTCGTGGTCAGGGGCCATCATCAGCGCGGTGGGCCTGATCCGGTTTGGTGGACACATATGGGCTTGGAGGTGTGATCCTCAAGGGGAGCTGTCCACGTACCATGGGGAAAGCCACCATATCCGCGACAGTTCAGGGCGGAGGCGGTTCGCCCGGTGCGCGAGAGCGGGAAGCCTATTGCCTCAGATTGCAAGAGGCCAGGGCATATCAGTGGAGTCGCTGCGTAACTGGACCAGGCAGGCTGAGATCGATGCTGGGGAGCATGGAGGGCCGACGACTGCCGAGAAGGAGGAGCCTACCCGGCTTCGCCGAGAGAACAGGAGGTCTGCCGTTACGGAGAGAAATCACAAGGAAGCCAAACGGTCCGTCGCGTAGCCCTGGAGTGTCCACGAAACCGGATCAACTTCAGCGCGAGAGGCCTGCTGAACGCTGGGTAGTCTTCGAAGAACCCGCCAGCACGTTCGGCCTCCCGATTCCGGACGAGGACCGAGCCAGGTTTATCGCCCCCTACGAGAACAAGGTTCGGCTGGAGGCGATGAGGAACATGTCCGATCAACAGAGCTACCGCGTGATGCTGGTAGAGGACGATCCGAAGATCGCCAGGATCCTCACGGAGGAGCTGGAGCGGTACGGCATGACCGTTACGGCAGTCGACGACTTCGCCCGGGTCAAGGAAGCCTTCTGCTCCTGCGAGCCGGACCTCGTGCTCCTTGACATCAACCTGCCGAGGTATGACGGTTACTACTGGTGCCGTCAGATCCGAGCTCTGTCCAAAGTGCCGATCATCTTCATATCCGCCCGGGACCAGGACGTTGACCAGGTGCGTGCTCTCGAGAGCGGCGGCGACGACTACATCAGCAAGCCGTTTAGCCTCGAGCTGGCGGTTGCCAAGGTCAACAGCATGCTGCGTCGAACCTACGGGGAGTATTCCGTGTGTAAGCATCTCGATGTCCTCAGGGTCGGAGACATCGTGATCAACAGAAATGATAGCACTGTCAGCCGGGGCGGGATCCAAGTAGAGCTCACTGGAAAGGAACTCGACCTGCTCTGGACGCTAGCCCAGCGCAACGGCGACATCGTGAGCCGCGAGGAGTTGCTCGAGGTGCTGTGGGACGATGAGAGCTTTGTCGACGACAACACTTTGACGGTGAACGTTTCCAGGCTGCGGCGGCGCCTCGAGGAGTTGGGCCTGGGAGGGGCCGTCGAAACGAGGCGCGGCCAGGGATACCGTCTGTGCCTTCCGGGAGAGTGATTCTCGCATGAGTATGTGGTCTTTCCTGTTGGACCGGTCGCTGTACATCGCGCTATACGCTGGTTTCGGTGTGGCGATGGTGATCATCGTCCAGCTAGACCTATTCTTTTCCGGGGCAAGCCTGAAGCCGGCCAACATAGCATATCTGTGGCTCCTGGGCATGGTGGGGCTCTTTGTGTTTCTCGTGGCCGACTACCGAAGGCAGGCAGCTTTCTTCAGGCGTCTTGAGGGTATCGACCGGGACGAATCCCTGGACCGCCTGGGGCTTCTCGCGGAACCGAGCACACTCGAGCAGCGGATCTTCGCCAACGCTTGGGCGAAGCTGTATTCAAGGCTGCGTGCCGAACTCGTCGAGGAACGCAACCGGGGCCGACAGAACGTGCACCTCGTCAGCCAGTGGGCGCACCACATGAAGGGCCCGGTTTCTGTAGTGGATCTGGAGCTGCAGAAGGCCAGGCAAATGGAGATGCAGCCCGAGTTGGCCGAGGTGCTGCGCAGCGTGGCTGAAGAGAACCAACGGCTGAACAGCTCCATTCAAATGCTGCTGAACATGGTGCGTTTGGAAGACTTCGCGGCAGATTTCACTCCTGAGAAGGTGGACCTGTTGGGGCTGGTGCGACAGCTCATAAACGACAACCGTCGCATGTTCATCACCCACAGGGTGTTCCCAAGGATAGTGGGCGATGATGGCGGTGAGGCCAACTGGCCGCGAGTTGTGAGCGACAGCAAGTGGCTCCGCTTTGCGCTGCAGCAGGTGCTCAGCAACGCGATCAAGTATTCGTCGAGACCGGAAGGTGAACGCCACGATAGCTGCGGCGAAACCGGCGGCAGCGAAGCTGGCGACGGCGGCGAAGTTAGCGACGGCAGCGAAGCTAGCGGCAGCGACCGCCGCGGCGGCGAAGGAAAAAGCGGCGAGGTCACGTTCTCCTGCCGGAGAGGGGATGTGGAGGGGGAGATCGTTCTGGAGATCGAAGACAACGGCATCGGCATAGTGTCCGAAGACCTAGGCCGGGTGTTCAACCCGTTCTTCACGGGCTCGAACGGCCGTGCTTTCCCGCAGTCGACCGGAATGGGCCTCTATCTCGCCAAACAAGCCTGTCAGCGCCTAGGCCACCGAATCAGCATCGAATCGTCGCCAGGCACAGGCACCCGCGTTTCTGTGCGCTTCTCCCCCGACCAGACCATATTCGCCGGAGTGAGTGCTTCTCTTGCACAAAGGTGACGTGCCCGTCACGTTAATGCCCTGTCTTGTAAGGGAAATCGATGGTAACCTATGCGGCTGCGCGGTAGACTTTGTACGCATGCAGTGATGGGAGCGATGCGAAGTGACGGGAGCGATGCGACATGACTATTCTCAAGGCCAGTGGACTTACGAAAGTCTATGGAAGCAGCAGACGGGCCGAAACCAGGGCACTCGACGGGTTCTCGTTCGAGGTTGAGAAGGGCCGGTTCGTCGGCATCATGGGGCCGTCGGGTAGCGGCAAGACGACATTGCTCAATGTGTTGGCTACCATCGATGTGCCCACGTCCGGCACGGTCTGGGTCGACGGGCTCGACACGAGTCGGCTCAAAGGGGAGGAGCTGGCGTTCTTTCGGCGCAAGCGGCTCGGGTTCGTATTTCAAGACTACAACTTGCTCGACAGCTTGAGCATCGAGGAGAACATCGCTCTTCCCCTCGTGCTGGACCGCAGGCCGTTGTCAGCCATCAAGAGGCGTGTCGAGGAAGTCGCCGCCTGGCTTGGCATCGAGGAGCTTTTGAACAGGTTCCCCTACGAGGTGTCCGGCGGCCAGCAGCAGAGAGCCGCGATCGCACGTGCAATCGTTCACGAGCCTGCACTGGTGTTTGCTGACGAGCCTACGGGCAACCTCGACTCGCGTTCTGCCCGGGCTGTGATGGACGCTTTCACCCTGATCAACGCAAGGGCAGGAGCCACTATACTAATGGTCACTCACGATCCATTTGCCGCCAGTTTCTGCCAGACCGTCTTCTTTATCCGAGATGGACGGCTGTACACCGAGATTCATCGAGGAGACGGCAGACAGGCGTTCTTCCAGCAAATCCTCGACGTTCTGTCACAGATGGGAGGTGCGTACGATGAGCACGTGGCGGATCGCGTCTAGGTTCTTTCAACACGACTGGAGGCGCTACGTGGCCTTCGTGGGCAGCACCGCATTCACGGTGATGATTTACTTCTTGTACACCGCCTTGAGCATGCACCCTGACCTCCAGGGCGGCTACCCATATGCGAGGCAGGCTGTGCAGGGAATGAAGGCGGCGGCCGTGGTAATCGCCATCTTCGCCTTTCTGTTCCTGCTTTACTCCAGTTCCTCGTTTGTGCGTCTCCGCATGAAGGAACTCGGGCTTCTGAGCCTTCTCGGGGTGTCGAAAGGTCAGCTCATCCAGATCATGCTGGGAGAGAATCTGATCGTGGCTGTGGTGTCGCTTGCGGCTGGCCTGGGCGTTGGCCTGTTGCTGCTCAAGCTCTTCTTCATGGGCATTTCAGCCCTCCTGCGGCTGCCGCGGGAGCTTCCTTTCAGCGCAGGAGTCGGGGTGTGGCTGCGCACGATCCTCGTTTTCGGCGGCATGTTCGCGGCCGTCTCCGTCGCCTCGCTTCGCGCGGTGTTGCGCCGGAGCGTGGTAGAGCTCGTGCGCGCCGGGCGCAAGCCCAAAGCTGCTCCGAGGTTTTCTGCATGGCGGCTGGCTCTCGGTCTGTTGCTGCTCATTGGGGGATACCTATGGGCTGGGTCTCCGAATCCGACGATGGTAGTCACGGGGGTCGTTCCGGTTACGCTGATCGTCTCTTTGGCTACGCTCATCCTCATGCGTGAAGCGAGCATTGCCTGTCTATCGTGGCTGCAGGGTTGGGGCCGTTACTACTATCGTCCGGGACCCTTTCTGACAATCAGCCAGCTCGCCTACAAGATACAGGACAACTACCGCGTGCTCGCGGCAACGGCGATCCTTGTGGCCGTGATACTGACCGCCGTCGGCACGGCGTTCACGCTGTACGCTCTATCCACAAGCGACGCCGTGAACACCTATCCGATTGCGGTTCAATTGGTGCAATACGGCGGCACCGACGAAAGACCAAGCATTGCCGCCGTCCACGCGGTCCTGGCAAAGCATGGGCTCGACCGGATGCCGCAGAGGGAGTTGGTGGCGCTGCAGGGCAGGCTTACCGGGCGGAAGCTGGACATCGCCGTCGTGCCGTATAGCTTCTACCTCGAGACGAGGACTAGTGGGCAGGAGGCTCTCCCTTTGGGAGATGATGACGAGGCGATTCTCGTGTTCCCCAACCCGCTATTCCACGGTCAGAGGGAGGAGGCTGAATCGTGGAACGACCGTGTTCAGATCGGCGAGGAAGAGCTAGCGCTGACCGTCAAGCCGGATGAAGCCGGTCGTCTTGTGAACCCGGCACGACATCTCCTGTACAACCTAGTGGTATCGGACGCGGTGTATGAGGGCTTGGCTGATAGAGTCGCACCTGGGCAGCGGATCCACATCTCCATGTGGACCGGCAATTGGCGAGGCAGGGCGATGCAGCAGGCATCGTCCGAGCTATCGGCGCTCTTCGCCGGGCAAGAGAAGAAGCTCATCTCGACGACCATGAGGCAGTACCAGACTCAAGTGACTCAGATGGGACTCGTCGTTTTCATCGGGGTCTTCGTATCGCTCGTGTTCGTTGCGGCGTGCTTCAGCCTTCTCTATTCCCGGCTGTTCACGGACATAGAGGAAGACCGCAGGTACGCTAGCAGGCTTCAGCAGGTTGGCGTGACGAGAAGGGAGCTACGAGGGCAGGCATTGAGCCAGATGGCTGTGATCTTCTTCCTGCCGTTCGTCGTCGGCTTGGTCCACTCGACGGTCGCGATGTACGCTCTGGGCACGCTGACCAGACGGACCGTGCTTCACTACGGGTGGGCAGCAGCGCTGTTGTTCCTCTTCCTGTTCGGGGCCTTTTTCTCGGGAACGGGCCAGCTGTATTGGCGCTCTCTGCAGGATGGCCTACAGCGCGAGGCTAGATCGGGCGTGTTCTAGCTCGGGCCCGCTGCGGGCGCTCCTACGTCCTGTTAGGTCTGCACTGCCGATCGAATAGACCGGCCGGCTGAGTACAAGGATCTCATGTGTGGATGGTCAGCGGGTCTGATGACTGATACAATGGAGGAGCAGGAACCAGGAACCAGTGATCGGCCATTGGTCTGACTGTTGGCTGTGGGGGGCGGTTTGTACGCGCAAACAGGATGTTGTCAAGCGAATCAAGGAGGCAGTAGTGCCTGCACTCGCGAAGCATGACCGCGTCGTGGCAGCCTATCTCTTCGGCTCCACGGGTACAGAACAGGCCACTGCCATGAGCGATGTCGATGTCGCCGTTCTCATCGACGGCGATATCTCTCTCCTGGATGAGTTGTCGCTTTCGGCCGATGTGGCTGCCGCGCTTGGGAGGGACGACGTGGATCTGCTCGTTCTCAACTCCGCTCGCAATGATCTGCAGCATGCAGTCATATCAGAGGGCGAGCTCATCTTGGATCGCGATCCTCTGAAGACGTCAGACTTCATCGAGAAGGTCCTGTCGGTCCACAAGGACTATGGCATTTACATGAGGGCTCTTCTCAGTGATCTGAAATCAGCGTTGAAGGAGGACTACCTCCATGGTCGATGAGTCGAGAATCTTGCGCAAGCTCCAGACTATCACAGAATCGCTCGCAAAGCTCGAGGAGCTGGCACGCATGAATAAGGACGACTTCCTCAATGACTTCCGGAGCATTGACTCGGCTAAGTACAACTTGCAGACCAGCATCGAGGCAATGATTGACATATGCAACCATATCATCTCCCGCAAGAGACTCCGGGTCCCAGCGACGAACGTAGAGTCTTTCGAGATTGTCAGTGAGATCGGGCTGCTGCCGGCCGATGCCCTGCCGGTGTACAGATCAATGGCTCGATTCCGGAATCGGATTGTCCATATGTATGATGAAGTGGATGATAGCCAGATCCATGAGATACTCCAGGAGCGATTAGGTGACATCAGGGCTTTTGTGCAGTCCATTGTCAAGACGTGCTGTTCCTCGCCCTGAGGAAGAACATGCTGTCTTCATACTCATCAATGATATGGGCGGCGTGGCCTGGGCTGATACGAAAGCTCTTTCGTCTGCGGTGTCGAAGGAGCTCGGCGGGTTCCGCGGACCGGGTCGCAAGGACGATGCTTGTCCGTTCGCGACTCTTGTTATGCTCAAGGCTCTCGCCCAGTTCGACGACTTGCGGGACTGGCCGGGCGGTCTCCATAATATGGCAAGGAGGCCCAGACATGAGGCAATTGCTGACTATTCCGCATCGTCAAAGACCAGGGTTGTGTCCGGTCAACGGCATCCGCGACCTGATTCACTGGCGTTCCGGTCGAGATTGGTCAAACGAATTCCTCTGGGGGCTGGGGCAAGGTGCAGGATTTGCTTACCTCCGGTTCGACTCGGCCGATCCACCGCGCCAGGTGTACACAGGCGCCGCCACCGCCCGCCAGCACCGGTACTTGGCAGGACTGCTTAATGCCAACTTGACAGAGGTGGAGAACCGGACGTTCAAGTTCTCCTTTAGCAAAGCGCGGGAAGCCGTAGACGCAGGGACGCCACCCGTGCTTGGGCCTATCGATATGTTCCATCTGCATTACTACGAGGATGTTTATCACAAGCGGCATATCCCGATCCATTATGTGCTGCTGGTAGGTTACGATGACGACACCGCCTGCGTTCATGATACGAGCAAAGAGGATCTTCAAGCGATCTCGCTGGAGGAACTGCAGTTGGCGTGGGACATAAACGTGCCTGGTCTGGGCAGACGGAACCGTCTAGCAGTAATGGAGATTCCTCAAGAGCTTCCACCGACCGAAATGCTCATACGCAGGTCCATTGCCGATGCGTGCCAAACGATGCTACATCCTCCTGTCAGTATGGTGGGCATTCCGGCCATGAGAAAGGTGGCCCGCGAGATCACAAACTGGCCCGAAGAACTGGGAGACGATGCGACAGCCAGATGCCTGCGACAGGTGCTCGAGTACCTCAACTCACCGCCGGACCCGCAGGGACATCATCATACGGCCGGGCGCGATCTGTATATCGCGTTTCTTCAGGAAGCTGGGGAACTGATAGGACTAGATCTCTCAGCAGCCATTCGCTGGCTGCGCGAATCGATGTCGACCATCCCAGCGCTGGCTGAGGCCATTCGCCGAGATGACCGCGAGAGAGCAGCGGTCTGCTTTGACCGCATGGCAGAGGCAGAGGCGGAAGCCTATACGGAGCTGAGCAGGATTGTAGGAGTGACTGCGTCATGATTGCTCGCTGACGGCAACGGCGGATGCCGAAAGACTCTCAGAGACTCCCGCAAGCAGTTGGAGAGGGGCATATCGTGGCTTGTTGCGAGACTGGCGCCTAGGCAGTCTGAGCGCTGAAAGGGGTGCCGCTAGGAGCCTGTGCGAGTGTCGGCGGAGAAGGTGCAGGAGATTGAGCAGACTGAGCACTGAGCGTCGAGGTCGAGCAGTGCTAGTATGAGCAAGACATATCGGCGCTACGACCGGGATCAGATGTTGTTGCCCCCTTGTCTGCGTGATTGGCGACGCCTTCCACCGAAGAGCACGCCCTGTTGACCTAGTGGTCATCTTGCAGGACAGGCGGAAGGCCACAGGTTCTGAATGCATTGAACCGCGCCCCGCCGTGTGGATTCCATGTCCTTGGTCATCGGTGGTTCCTCACCCACTTTGCAGGTCTCATGGCTGCCGGCCATACCCGAGGGCCCATACCTTCTTGTCTCCACGGCTACCTTCACCCGAACACCAGGCCCTCGTGGCCGGCAAGGCTTCGTACATTGCCGCCTACTCCGACACGGCTCCGACCCATCTCACTGTACCGCGTTTGCTTAGTCCAGTGCACTCTGCAATTCCTCGAAGTCGATTGCCACCGTGTCAACCACTGTCGGCTGCAAGTGACCCTCGAAACCCTGTACCTTTTGAAGCAGCCTGTCCAAATCCTCGATAGCGATGAACCTGCAGTACTCGCTCAGCCCGATCTTCTGGAAAGTCGGACGGACGAGTTCCGCCCTGACTCTGTCCTGACGCTCCTTCGGTGCAACGATGAACAGCTTCATCCTCAGAGCCGGAACCAACGCAAGCAGATCGGACATCCTGAGCAGGCCCGAGTAAATCGACGTTGTTGCCTCGATCTCAAAGGCACAGATGGGTGCGTTGTGCTGGAGCCAGAGGACATCGATGAACGAGATTCGTTTGACTGCCTCGGGGCTCAACCCCAGGTTCGGGAGCTTGCCCAGACATCCCTCGCTCAGAGCCTTGCCGTTGTGCGTGCGACCTTGGTCATTCGACGCAATCCACACCGAACATCCCGTGATCCTGCCCAACTGGACAAGCGCGTGTTGGGCTCTCAAATGGAGCGATTCGGTTTCCCGTGTCTCTTCGGGGAACGGCTCTGGGACAACGGTGGTAGTATCTACCCCTTTCCCGGCCGCAGATCTGCGATGCTGCCTGTTGGCAAGTAGCGCGTTTCTGCGGTCCCTGGCTTCCTCAAGGAGACGATCAAGATTCTCCCGGACATCCGCCAGGTCATTGTGGCAGGACTCGATGGCGCTGATGATGACCTCACTGGCATGCTCAGGCATTATCTGCTGATTGAGGATTCCCAGCCCATACCTGGTTCCCCACGTCGAGATCAGCGCATCCCGAATCGGACCCAGAATAGGGGGACGATTCTCCCGCAGCATCACGTGGGTAAGCTCTATGGGGATGCGATGAGGGAACAGGCCGTTGTCCCACACAGGCTCGCTTGAGCGGAACGGTTTGCCTGAGATCCTGGCAAGCCCTGCGAGGGATCTGTCTACAATGAAAGCTAGATGATCCCCGATGATCCAGTCACCGAATCTCGCGATCTTACTACCCCATACCTGGTGTTTGACGCAGATGAGAAACTGATACTCGTCAAGACTAGTTAGCCGAAGTCGCATCGGAAAGCCATTTCATACACCCACTCCCCCCCCCCCCCCCACCCCCAACACCCCGACCCGCGCCCCCCCCCCACACC
>Ga0134104_1001522_pt1 | contig 19874 bp, 9 predicted proteins | sample 15_3_2metaG_FD_94455 | JGI IMG/M metagenome (GOLD analysis project Ga0134104, IMG submission 94455) | Switchgrass degrading microbial communities from high solid loading bioreactors in New Hampshire, USA - 15_59_3.3_214_A2 metaG | ecosystem: Engineered > Bioreactor > Semi-continuous > Anaerobic >...
CATTACATTTCCGTTTATATAATTGTTAAGTGCCACCAGGCTCATTCCCTGGTGATGAGCCATATAGCTCTTTACTATGGCATATCTGGAACCAATGGGCAGTCTCTCCGGAGTGTAATCTACTGCCTCATAATAGCCATAGGGACCGTTCGCACCTTCTGCCGCCAATCTTTTAAGGTTTTTAACCGAATCGTGGGGGTCGACGGGCAATGCAAGCATAGTTGCATAAGGTGCCACAACCATATCTTCCGCCAAGCCCCTTTTCAGTCCAAGCCATGGCACGCCAAAGGCTTTATACTGGTAATCAAGCTTAATGTCAAAGGAATAAAAGCCTGACTCGGAAGTTCCCCAGGGCACATTTCTCTGTTTCGCATATTTCTTTTGACTTCTCAGTACAAAGGCATAGGTCTCGTCCAATAAGGTGTTTTTAACACTTTTCATTATTAACAGAGGCATAAAATACTCAAACATGGTTCCGCTCCAGGATACCATACCCTTATAGCGGTCTATCCGGGTAAGGGTTCTGCCCAGCTTAAACCAATGCTGTGCATCCACTTCTCCCCTTGCTATGGCAATAAAGCTTGTCTGCCTTGCCTCGGAAGCAAGCAGGTCATAGTAAGAGTTTGTCAAACTGCCCTCTTCGATATTATAACCGATGGAAAACAGTTGTCTTTTCTTATCGTATAAATGGATAAACTCAGTTTCACGGGATATTTTATCAATTCTGTCAACCAAATAATTATAATTTGAAATAAGCTGTTCCGCGTTTTGAATTGATTTTTCCAACTCATGTTTCAACCGGTCCAGCCAATTCTTTATATTCACCAAATGGTTTTCTCTGCCTTTGGCAATGGTTTTATTAAGCTTGTCTATCTCGAATTTAATTTTCTTGTAATGTTCCGGCAATTTCACCAGAGGGACATTTAGCCTAAATAGGTTTAATATAGCTCCTATCGCCTTTTCAATATCACTTTTATAAGCCTTCTTCTCCCATTCTTCAGGCATTTCAAACAACAAATGCCCCCAGGAATAGTAATTGTTCAATTCACTTTTAAAAAGTGACACCATGTGTTCCACTTTTCGTGCCCACACATTTACTTTTTTATCGTTACTGCCATACTTTCCTCCAAGTTTGTTCAAAGCTCCAATCCAAAGCTTCAAATCAAAATTTCCCGCTTTGTCAAAGCTGGCTGCAAAGCTTTCCAGTTCATCAATTTCATATAAATTTTGCTTTGCTTCCCTTTCGGCTAAAATAACCGTATCTTTAATTCCGTCCACAAACACTCTTTCAATTAACGGTCGGTTTAAATACTCGATAAACCCTTCTTTTAAAGTAATAAGATAGCAAACGAAATTTCCGCTGTCCACCGTTGAAATGTACCTCGGTTTTAATGTATCAAGAGTGCGCGTATCATACCAGTTATAAAGATGGCCGTTCCACTTGTCCATCTTTTCAATGGTAGTAACTGTCCGCTTTACAATTCTGTACATTTCCTCAGTTCCTATATATCCGAAATCTCTTGCACTTAAAGCCGCCAATAGCCCAAGACCTATATTTGTAGGCGAAGTTCTGTAGGCAATCCCGTTTGGCGGATCTTCCTGATAGTTGTCAGGTGCCAGGTAGTTGTTCTTACTGTTTACAAACTCTTCATAGTACCTCCAGGTCTTTCTGGCTGTAACTCTAAGTTCGAGCAAATCATTACTGTCCAAAGGCTCAATTGATTTTACTTCTTCCTGGCTTACCCTAAAGGCTATATAGGGTGAAACAAACCATACCAGGCAGACTGCAAAAGCCCAAACAGCCCATTGCGGCTTAAGCAGCAGTGCCAGTGCAAAAACTACAACCGCCTCAATGACACCTATTTTCATCTTTGCAATATAACTTCTTAAAGTGTTCTTAAGTGTCTTTTCGGTATCCAAAGCAGTTACCCATTCAAGCATGTTTCTTTTGGTTATAAATACTCTAACCAAAGTAATTGCAATCGCGTTAGCCATAAGGTATGCCTGATAGGGCAAAAACACAAATTGCAGTGTTATTTGCAGGAAGACTGCTTTCAAGCCGCAAATAACGTGAATGTATCTTCTCGAAAGCATTACTCTAACCGGCTTGTAAACCAGATAGTCAAATCCTGACAAAATAAAGGGAAAATACATAAAAAGCAGAATAATCCCTGTCCATGCCAGAATATTTCCCGGAAATATGCTAAAGCCAAAAAATGCAATCAGCATAAGAAAAGGGGCAACCAGGCTTCTTCTAAGATTGTCGATTATCTTCCACTTTGATACTCCCGTTATTGGGTTTGCTATTTCTTTACCGAACCTGTTTCTTATTTTACGCCCAAGCCACGGCAAAAGTTGCCAGTCTCCCCGCACCCAGCGATGGAGTCTCATGGCATATGAATTGTATTTTGACGGATACCCGTCAATCAGTTCAAGGTCACTGACCAACCCTGTCCTTATATACGAACCTTCAAGCAAATCATGACTAAGCACGGTGTTTTCGGGAATTGCATCGCCCAAAAGTTTTTGAAACACCTCAATATCATAGATACCTTTTCCGGTAAAAATACCTTCACCGAATAAGTCCTGATAAACATCGGATACTGCACAGGCATAAGGATCTATTCCCTCTTCACCGGCAAAAATTCTTGAAAACAGCGATTTATTGACACTCTCAATGTCAAATCCTATTCTTGGCTGCATAAGCCCGTAACCTTTAACTACAATGCCTCTTTTCTCGTCAATTTCAGGTAAATTTAACGGATGAGCCATTGTTCCTATTAGTTTTTTGGCAGTACCCAAAGGCAATACTGTATCGGCATCCAATGTAATTACATACTTCACCTTAGGCAAAAGGGATATATCGGTTGAAGTTATACTGTAACTTGTCTTTTTTGAACCTAAAAGCATGTCGTTAAACTCCAAAAGAGCTCCCCTTTTTCGTTCCCATCCCATCCATTTCTTCTGTCTGTCATTGAATTGTCTGTGTCTGTGAAAAAAGAAAAATATATCCTTGCCATCCTTGCTGTACTTCCTGTTTAGTTCCTTTATTCTTTCCAAAGCTGTAGTGATTATTTTTCTGTCACCGTCCAAATCCTTGCTGTCCGAATCCTTATAGTCCCCGGCCAGAGCAAAGTACAAGTTCTTTTCCCGGTTGGAAAGATAGTATACCTCAAGATTATCTATCAACTCCTTTGCCCTTTTTTCATCGGGCAGCAGTGCCGGTATAACTACCATTGTGCTATACTCTTCCGGTATACCGCCTCTTAATTCAATTCTTGGAAAAAATGAAGGTTTAAATAAATGATTCAGTATCCAGTTGATAAAATTTACAGAAACATCGGATACCGGTATTAGCACAACCAAAATACTAAGCAATGCCAGCACGCCGTTAAACTTATGAGCACTGTTGAATACATACCGTGCGATCAGTAAACTTATCAAAACAGTAATTACGCTTACAGAACCAATATACAAAGTAAGGGGTCTTTTTCTTACAAACTCGGAAAATGCCTTGTTAAAAGTTTTGTCAGGGCCAATTTCTTCCCTAAGCTGTTTTACCCCTTCATCAATTATATAGTAACCTACATGAATTTTCTTCCTGAAACTAATTTCGTTTAAATCTTCCCTATTTTCCATTGCCCTTCTTGCAAGCTCAACGACTTTGTTGGCTATATGTTTTTCCGATACATCAAATTCCAAAGCCAACTCTTCAATTTTCTTCCTGTAATAATTTTTTGACGATAAATCCATGAGATTGTAGGTTCCGTCCGGGTCGGTTCTCAAAATCTCCTCAACCTTGCTTAATGCCTCAAAAATTTCCACCCAATCGCAGGATGAAATATATTTCAGGCTTATTATACAATTACCTATTGATCCTTTTCTTGCAGTCTGTTCACTGTGCTCTTTATGGGTAATGTAATCGATACTTGTACCATTCATACCCAAAATATCATCTATCTGACGGAGGACATGGGCATAAGCCCTCCCCATTTTTCTAAGTCTGTAAGCAAGATGTTCTATAAAAGCCGAATTGTTTTTGTATTCCCCTTCAAGTTCACTTTTAATTGCATGAATAAGCTTATCGGCGTCAATGCCGTTTTCGCTTTTAACTGCTGAAAGTATTTCTTCCACTTTGCGTCTCTGTCTCTGTGTCTCTTCAATGGTTTGACATATATATCTTATATTTTCAACCAAAGCAAGCTTAAGCATTATGGGCAGTGCCCATAATTCCCTGCTTGCAAGGGTCTTGTGGGACTGATAGGCATTAATATAATTGACAAGTACTTTTTCATCAATTCTGCCATCGGTATGGGACACAAGTTCAAGGGCAACAGTATATATTCTTGCATATCCTTTTAAAGGACCGGAACTCAGCATAGGAAGTTTCGAATAATATTCCTTGCTCAAATCTTTTCTTACACTTTTCACCTGTTCCTCAATAATATAAAAATTATCAAGAAGCCATTCGGCAGCAGGTGTTGTTCCGATTTCCCTCTTTATATCCTCATTCAATGATTTGTATACCGACAATATATACCGATAATTCTCATTCAATCTCGGAACAGGCCAATTAAAGAATTTTAACTTTTTAGAGACAGCATGGTCATAGGCAATTTCTATTGCGTAAGCTTCGAGCTCATCGGCATTTAGCAAAGCATCCCTTATTTTAATTTTTTCCTCTTTCGATTTCAGCAATATTAAGCAAGAGGCAAAAACGAATATTATCAGAGCAGCAAACAAATATAAAATTATGTATTCTCGCATTGTAGCCTACCAACTCCTGTTAAATATTTTGGTATATCAAAAATATAGCTTCCGATTTAAAAAGTATTTTTAGTATATGCTGAAAAGAAATATTAAAACATGTCTAGAGTTATTTTTCCCAAAAAGTTTGTTTTTTAGAATAAAACATCAAAAGGTAGAATAGGATTCTCTTCACATTTTTCAAAATTTCTCAAAACATACGCAATAAAAAAAGAAAACCTTGGTCTTCAAGATTTTCTCTTTCCGTTTATTTTTATAAAATATGCTATTACTTCCTTTAAAACTTTTTTATTCATTGTTTCATTCTGCACCTAAATACCTCGTATATCAGGAGTCCGGCTGCTACCGATGCATTCAGCGATTCGCTTTTTCCTTCCATAGGGATCTTTACCAGTTCATCCGAAAGGTCTGCAACGCTGTCAGTTATTCCATTTGCCTCATTTCCAACAATAATGGCAACATTACCCTTATAGTTTAAATCAAAATAGTTTTTGCTTCCTCTGAGGTGTGCAGCACAAAGTACTATACCTCTGTCTTTTAAGCTTTGAAGGGTTTCCAATAAATTTTCGGAGTAACAAATAGGTAAATGAAATATTGAACCCATGGTAGCCCTTAATACCTTAGGATTATATACATCGACACACCCCTTTGATACTATTACTGCAGTTGCACCGGCAGCATCAGCCGTCCTGATTATCGTCCCCATATTTCCGGGATCCTGTATGGAATCCAATACAACAAAGAAATTTTTATCATCATAAACCGACTCAACACTGACAGACTTTTTACGCATAACTGCCAGTATTCCCTGGGGATTCTCAGTGTCTGTAACCTCTAAGTAAAGCTTGTTCGGGACTGTATAAATATTACCAATTTCCTCCTCTTCCAACTGTTTAAGTATTTCCTTTCCGCCCTTTACTTCCTTAATTTTTTCCGATACCAGCACTTTAGATATTAATTCCTTTTCCTTAATCGCTTCTTCAATGAATCTTATACCTTCAATAAAATATAACCCTTTTTGATCTCTGTACCTCTTTTCTTTTAATGCTTTTATTTCCTTAATTACGGGATTTTGTCCGCTGGTTATAAAATTCACCCTATCACCTCAATTACAATAGTTTATACGCAAGTCATCAATTAAAAAAGACCAGCTACTTCAACCACTTGAAGATGACTGGTCATTTTTTGTCTATCCTTTTTTATTATTCCACTTATATTCCTGCTTTAACCTTTTCTACAAGCTGTGCAAAAGCAGCCGGATCATTAACAGCCATTTCAGCCAACATCTTTCTGTTTAAAGCAATGTTGGATTTCTTGAGACCATTCATAAACTTACTGTATGAAAGTCCATTCATTCTTGCAGCTGCATTTATTCTGGTAATCCACAATTGTCTGAAATTTCTTTTCTTAGCCTTTCTATCTCTATAAGCATAAACCAAGGACTTCATAACAGCCTGGTTTGCAATTCTAAAATTCTTACTTTTTGCACCAAAATAACCTTTAGCAAGCTTTAATATCTTTTTATGTCTTGCACGGGTTCTTACTCCGCCTTTTACTCTTGACATAACTCTCTCCCTCCTTCTTACTTCTTATATGGAATTAACATTCTAACAGTACGTGCATTAGCGTCAGATACAAGTGTAGATTTTCTTAAATTTCTGGTCCTTTTAGTAGGTTTCTTTGTCAAGATATGTCTTTTATAGGCTTTTGCTCTTTTTATCTTACCTGTACCCGTAAAATTGAATCTTTTTTTAGAAGAACTGTGCGTCTTTATCTTAGGCATCGTGCATTCCCTCCTTATCTACTCAATGTAATACTACTGCTTTGGGTTAATTATCATTATCATGCTTCTACCTTCGAGTTTAGGCTTCTTTTCCACTGAACCATATTCCTTCACAGCTTCTGCAAACTTTTCAAGTACCTGCTGTCCCAAATCGGTATAGTTCATTTCTCTTCCTCTGAACTTAACGCTAACCTTTACCTTGTCGCCATCTTTCAAAAATCTGATGGCATTTTTCACCTTAAATTCGAAGTCATGCTCTTCGATAGAAGCTGAAAGTCTAATCTCTTTTACGCTAATAATTTTTTGATTTTTTCTTGCTTCCTTTTCCTTTTTGGAAAGCTCAAACATATACTTTCCATAGTCCATAATCCTGCAAACAGGTGGAGAAGCCTGAGGAGCTATTTTCACAAGATCCAATGATTTTGCATTTGCCAATTCCAGAGCCTCTTTGGAAGACATAATCCCAATCATTGTACCGTCCACATCTATTAGCCTAACTTCCTTATCCCTTATTTGCTCATTAATCATTAATTCGTTTTTGTTAATAACAAACACCTCCGGGCAAATTTACAGTTTTATGTTGACAAACGTAAAAAAGTGGATCAAAGAAATGATCCACTTAACTCCCTACTCCAATAAGCAAAGTTAAAAAGCCTAAACTTCAACTATTAACCTTACCAGACCAAACCCGTAAGGTGAGAAGTGGATAACTTCTTCTTTATTGCACCGGTTATATCCTATCAGAAATTTTTATTACTGTCAATTGTTTTTTTACAATTAATAAACTATATCGTCAAAAATAACAGGTATAAGTTCTTTAAACTTATTTAACAAAGGTATGGCAATTTCCCTTATCTGAGGATGAGCCGCTGCCGATGTCCTCAATTTGAAAAAATGCCTCCATTCTCTAAGATTCATAGTCATGACCAGTTCCGTTTTTAGAGAATTAGGGAGAATGCTTCTTGCCTCCTGAGGTGTTGCGCCTGCTTTCAGTAACTCCATATATTTTTGTTCGGTAAACTCCATTACACTTTTCCATATCTCATATTTTTCTTTTCCCTCTGGTGTAGTAGTATCCCAAAAACACGGCTCAATATACGTTATTTGATTCGAAAACTTGTCCTTGCTGTAATTGCAATACCTTGTACTCTCCTGTGCATAGGAAGCAAGTCTGTGCCTTACGATTTCATGGCTAACTCCCCTGTCACAAATCACCTTGACTGTAATTGAATAATGTTCAATCACAGCCTCATGCCCATTTTTAATAATTTTTCTGACAAAATCAGCATGGGAGTCGCCGGTTATTTTGTCTTCACTTTTATAGCACACTCTTCCTACTTTTTCAATATGCTTTAATATCTCTTCACCATTAATATCCGACTCTATAACAAAATACGGCTTAATTACAATCATTAATCCCAATCCTCGCTTCTTCTTTTGTTTTTTCCAAAACCAGGTTCAAATTTTTACAACACAGCAATTCTTAAATTTTACCGCATAATATATTTTTTATACATTTGCATAAGTACTCCCGCCAAAAGCGGAAGTACTTTTTTACACTATTTTGCTTTAGTTCTTACTTCTTCAACAACCTTATCTATGAAATCCTTTAATGCCATAGCACCAAGATCGCCCTCTTTTCTGGATCTTACCGCAACAGCCCTGTTTTCCATTTCTTTATCGCCTATAACCAACATGTAAGGTATTTTCTCAAGCTGAGCTTCTCTTATCTTATAACCGATCTTTTCATTTCTCCAATCCACTTCAACCCTTATACCTTTAGCCTCCAGCTCTGCTCTTACCTCGTCGGCGTATTGATGGTGTTTGTCTATCAATGGAAGGATCTTAACCTGGACCGGTGAAAGCCATGTAGGGAAAGCACCGGCAAAATGTTCGGTAAGAATTGCTATAAACCTTTCAATGCTTCCAAACACAACCCTGTGAATCATAACCGGTCTGTGTTTTTCACCATCGGGACCTATATAATTCAAATCAAATCTCTGAGGCATCTGTAAGTCTAGCTGTATTGTACCGCACTGCCATGTACGTCCTATTGAATCCTCAAGGTGGAAGTCAATTTTTGGTCCGTAAAATGCTCCATCCCCCTCATTTATCTTATAATCCATTCCCTTTGCCTCAAGCGCTTCCTTAAGGGCATTTGTAGCCATTTCCCATTGTTCGTCGGTACCCATGGAATCTTCCGGACGGGTGGAGAGCTCCACATGGTATTTAAAACCGAATACATTGTAAAAATCGTCTATAAGGTTAATAACTCCCAAGACTTCATCTTTTACTTGTTCCGGAGTCATAAATATATGAGCATCGTCCTGGGTAAAGCATCTTACTCTCATCAATCCGTGCAAAGCACCGGAAAGTTCATGTCGGTGAACCAAACCCAGCTCTGCAAGTCTCTGCGGCAAATCTCTGTAAGAGTGCAGTCTTCTCTTATATACCAGCATTCCTCCGGGGCAGTTCATCGGCTTGATGGCAAAATCCCCTTCATCTATCTTTGTAAAATACATATTTTCCTTATAGTGATCCCAGTGCCCGGAACGGTGCCATAAATCCTCGTTTAATATTATAGGAGTTCTGATTTCCTGATAACCTCTAGCCTGATGCTCTTCTCTCCAATAGCTTTCAAGAATATTTCTCAAAACCATTCCCTTAGGCAAAAAGAACGGAAAACCGGGACCTTCTTCGTATATATCAAACAAGTCAAGCTCTTTTCCAAGCTTCCTGTGATCCCTCTTTTTTGCTTCCTCCAATCGGAAAAGGTATTCATCCAGATCACTCTTCTTTGAAAAAGCAGTACCGTAAATTCTTTGAAGCATTTTATTCTTTTCATTGCCTCTCCAGTAAGCACCGGCAACCGATAAAAGCTTAAAGGCTTTTATTTTACCTGTGGATTCCACGTGAGGTCCTGCACAGAGGTCAACAAACTCTCCCTGCTTGTAAAAGGAAATTGTCTCACCTTCCGGCAAATCACGGATAAGTTCTACTTTATAGCTTTCTCCCTTTTCCTCCATAAATTTTATGGCTTCATCCCTGGGAAGAATGAATCTTTCAAGCTTTAAATCCTCTTTTATTATCTTTTTCATCTCTTCCTCGATTTGTGCAAGCTCTTCAACGGAAAAAGGCTTTTCCACATCAAAATCGTAATAAAATCCGTTATCAATTGCCGGCCCAATGGCAAGTTTAACATTAGGATAAAGTCTCTTCACAGCCTGTGCCAATATATGGGATGCAGTATGCCTGTAGGCGTGTTTTCCGCCGTCATCATCAAAAGTAAGCAGATTCAGCTTGCAATCCTCATTAAGCTCATAGCTCAAATCCTTTACTTTTCCGTCAACTTCTCCGGCCAGTGCCACCCTTGCAAGGCCTGCACTAATGCTTTCAGCAACTTCTTTAATTGTAATACCTTTATTATATTCCTTAACGCTTCCGTCTTTTAAAGTAACTTTAATCATGTCCATTAATCTATCAATCCTTTCTATTTTAATTATAATTTGAACAAATTATAATTAAATTGATGAACAATACTGTTCCTTTTATATAATAAATTCTTTATTTAGCTTAGTCCATCGTTTTTTGCCCTTCCTTGCCGCATCACAAAATGCATCAGGGTAAATTTTTTCATATCAAAGGCGTTTTAAAGGATTTTAAATTTCCCCAACTGACTTTAATTTTTTTGACAGATGTTAAATAAAAACTCCCATCCCTCACAAGGGACGAGAGCTTAATTCCCGTGGTTCCACCCTAATTTGTACTCATTGCGATTATAACGTAATCAACGTTCCAACTCAGAGGCGGTCTTCAATCGATATCCCCTGAAAGTACTTTCAGCCAAGGTACTTCCTCTCTGAAAGGTTCCTATCAATTTACTCTTCTCGTCATTGTCGGATAATAATATTTTAATATTTTTTTCATTAGTTAAATTATATATACATAAACTTTTATTGTCAATGCAGTATTAGTGCTTTATTTTCACTTACAATCAAATTGTTCTGTTTTATTAAAATTCTTTTCCATTTTTCATTTGTCATGATATAATATTTTTTGTCATAATATGTTGATTTTTAAAATATTATTATACACAAAAGTATACAAATTAAATATTGTGTTCTGAATCAATTTGATAATTGGCACTATCTGGCTATAGTACATAACCACAAGGAGGATTAGTTTTGTTAGCTGCAAAATTTATTAGTCTTTCTCTGATAGGTATAACACAGGAAATTATTATAGGTATTATCCTGTTGCTAATTTTCAATTTGGAATTTAATTGGAAAAATGTGTTTTCCTATGGCCTGGTTATGGGATTGTCCGGCAGTTTTTCAGCAACATTTTTACGTAAGGTAGGTCCTATAGCTTATATATTTATTTTTGTATTTACGGCTTTAATTATCTTGCTGTTTCTTTTTAAATTCAATTTGTTAAAAAGCATTATGGCAATGTGTATACTTTATCTCCTAAAAGCCATAGTATCCACTTTGTGTCTTCCCATTTACAAGTTATTTTACAGGCCGGATTTCAATGCTGAAAACATGACTCTATACGAGCACCTTATCTCTCAGGGACTTGGAACAGTTCTTTTTCTTATCATAGCATTGATAATATACTTGTTTAAGTACAAAATAGATGTACCTGATGATTTAAGTAAAAAAAGTGCTGCAGCAGTTGTAATTAACGTTATAATATCTATTTTACTTTTATACCCCAACATTATACATCTTCATAACTATATGAACAATGAAACTTCACCCTTGCTTATTTACAACTCAATATCTCTTGTATTTATTCTTTTAATCAATACCATAAATTTTATCCGATGGGGAAAAATAGAGATATTAAAACAAAATGTCGAATTTCAGAACTTATATATCCAGACACTCAATGAAATAATAGACGGTCTAAGAGGATTTAAGCACGATTACAACAACATGTTACAGGTAATGCAAGGCTATATTTCTGTCAACGATATGGAAGGACTGAAAAATTTCCACAGCCAACTATTGGCGGAATCGAGGAAAATAAATAATATTGTTCCTTTGAATTCATATATAAAGGATGTACCGCCGGTTTACGGACTTTTGCTGTCAAAAATATCCTATTCCGAGATCAAAAATGTAACTTTTAATATTTCAGTTATTTGTAAACTAAAAATATCGAATATAAAGATTTGTGATTTTTGCAAAATACTTGGAATATTGTTGGATAATGCAATTGAAGCTGCTGCCGAAAGTGAAAAAAAGTTGGTTGAGTTATCAATAATGGAGAGCCCTGCCAAAACTTCACTTTTTATTGAGATAAGCAACTCCTGTGCCGAAACTGTTGATATTTCCTCCATATTCAAAGATGGATATACAACAAAAGAAGGTCATACAGGATTCGGTCTATGGGAAGTACAAAAAATTTTGTCGAAATATAAAAATTGCAAGTTGTATACAAATGTTTGTGAAAGCTTTTTCTCTCAGAAAATTGAAATTGTATATAATCATACTAATGAACAACATCACCGATGACATATACTTACTTTCAAACTTAAACAGCATAAAAATGGCATTAAAATTCCCATTATCTTTTTGTATACTTCCTATATAAATGTTAAAGTTTCATTGGATTATTCAAATGCCTCTATCCGACAGCCTCATGTATACAAAAAATAGCTTTATGGTCGAATTACTGTTTAGAGGTGACTTTTTTTATGAGAATATTTGAAATACCAAGGAGAAGAAAAAAATTTATTGCTTTGGTTATAATTTTGGTTGTATTCTGCGTAATACTTGTTGTTTACAACAAAAATTCCAAGAACACTTTCAACAATAATTCCGATAAGAACAGCCCTTCAGCATCAAAATCTCAAAATTCCACAGTATATGCCAACAGGTTCTTTGAGCTGTTTAATGATATTCAAACCAAAGGATACTTAAGTGAAGAGGGAATCCCATACCACTCCATTGAAACGCTGTTGGTGGAAGCCCCCGATTATGGTCATTTAACTACAAGCGAAGCCTTCAGTTATATGGTCTGGCTGGGTGCAACCTATGGCAAATTGACGGGAGACTGGTCTTATTATAAAAATGCTTGGGATTTAACCGAAAAATACATAATTCCCGATGCCCAGAAAGACCAACCGGGTGTTGACACCTATTCACCCAACAGCCCGGCTCAATATGCACCGGAAGGTGATACTCCCAATGATTATCCCGTTTCCGGAGCAACAAATGCCCCAACCGGCATAGACCCCATAGCCGAAAGCCTTGCCTCTGCTTATGGTTCTAAAGCCATATACCAAATGCATTGGCTTCTTGACGTGGATAATTTTTATAAATTCGGGAACCATGGCGACAGTACTAGCCGCTGTTCCTATATAAATACCTACCAGCGCGGACCTGAAGAATCGGTTTGGGAAACTGTCCCGCACCCGTCCTGGGAAGATTTTAAATGGGGCGAAGGAGAAAAAGGCGGGTTTTTAAACCTCTTCGGCAATTTTGGCCAGCCGGCAAAACAATGGCGTTACACCTCCGCCTCCGATGCCGACGCAAGACAGGTTCAAGCCTCCTATTGGGCTTATCTGTGGGCAAAAGAACAAGGAGTTGACGGAGAACTATCGGAATATACCGATAAAGCAGCAAAAATGGGAGATTATCTGAGATATACATTTTTCGATAAATATTTCAGACCCATCGGTGTTCAAGACGGTTCTGCCGCAGGTACAGGTTATGACAGCTGCCATTATCTTTTGTCATGGTACATGTCCTGGGGTGGAGATATCGGTGGTGCGTGGAGCTGGAGAATCGGCAGTTCCCACTGCCATCAGGGCTATCAAAATCTCGTAGCAGCCTATGCCCTGTCACAGGAACCCGCCTTAAAGCCAAAGGCACAAGGATCGCAGGAAGACTGGCAAAAAAGTTTGAAACGCCAGATTGAATTGTATCAGTACCTCCAAAGTGCAGAAGGTGCCATTGCAGGAGGCGTCACCAACAGTTGGCAGGGGAGATATTCCAAATATCCTGCCGGCAAAAGCACTTTTTACGATATGGCCTATGATTACCAACCTGTGTACCATGACCCTCCAAGCAATAATTGGTTCGGCTTCCAGGCCTGGTCAATGGAAAGAGTAATGCAGTACTACTATCTTTCGGGAGACCCGGATATAAAAAATGTATGCGATAAATGGGTAAAATGGGCTTTATCCCATACAAAACTAAAAAATGACGGTACTTATGACATTCCTTCAACCCTTGAGTGGTCAGGTGAACCGGATACCTGGAGAGGCAAACCAACAGAAAATTCAAACCTTCACTGCAAAGTTAAGGACTACACACAGGATGTGGGAGTTACCGCTTCTTATGCAAAGGCTCTCATCTTCTATGCAGCTGCTACTGAAAAACACACCGGTACAATGCATAGCGAAGCTAAAAACATGGCAAGAGAACTTTTAGACAGAATGTGGACAAAATACAGAGATGACAAGGGTGTCGCAGTCCCGGAAGAAAGAGAAGATTATAAGCGTTTCTTCGACGAAGTTTATATACCGGAAGGCTTTAGCGGAACAAACGGTCAGGGTGCTCAAATCAAAAACGGCATAACTTTTATCGACCTTCGTCCCGACTACAAAAATGACCCTGATTATGCGAAAGTGGAAGAAGCAGTTAAGAACGGCAAAAACCCGGTTATGACTTATCACCGTTTCTGGGCCCAGGCTTCTATTGCCATTGCCAATGCAATGTACCACATATACATTGAAAAAGAGGACGGGCTTGTTACTGAAACTTCAGAAAATGAAAATTCAACTGATATCAATGTTTCCAAAGATATGGGCACTATTCAAAGCAGCGGTATTTACAAATATAAATATAAAAACAACATACCGCCACAACCTCAGGCTAAAGGTCCCTATAACTACGGCGAAGCATTGCAGAAAGCCATATTCTTTTATGACTGTCAGCGTTCCGGAAAATTAAGTTCCACTGTACTTCGCCTGAACTGGCGGGGAGATTCCGGTCTTAATGACGGAAAGGATGTGGGACTTGACCTTACCGGAGGATTTTATGACGCCGGTGACCACGTTAAATTCAATCTCCCCATGGCTTATACAACAACAATGCTGTGCTGGGCAGCTTACGAATACAAAGATGCCTTTGTAAACAGCGGTCAGCTTGAGCCCCTTCTGGAAAATATAAAATGGGCCACCGATTACTTCATTAAATGCCATCCCGAACCCAATGTGTACTACTACCAGGTGGGTGACGGAAACGCCGACCATGCCTGGTGGGGGCCGGCCGAAGCAATGCCTATGGAAAGACCCGCCTATAAGCTGGACAAATCCTCTCCCGGCTCGGCAGTTTCTGCCCAGACGGCTGCTGCATTGGCCTCTGCCTCTATTATCTTTAAGGATATTGATGCTGATTATTCCAAAGAGTGCTTAAAACACGCAAAAGAACTTTTTGAGTTTGCCGACAGCACCAAAAGTGACGCTGGCTATACTGCTGCCAAAGGCTTTTACGATTCATGGAGCGGTTTCTATGACGAGCTTTCCTGGGCAGGTGTATGGCTTTACATGGCCACAAACGATAAAACCTATCTTAAAAAAGCAGAGGATTATGTTAATTATTGGGAAAAAGAACCCCAATCCAATGCTATAAAATATACCTGGAGCCACTGCTGGGATGATGTGCATTACGGTGCTGAACTATTGCTTGCGAAGCTAACCAATGGAAACAGCAAATATAAAGAAGCTATAGAAATGCATCTGGACTGGTGGACAACGGGGTACAACGGCAACCGTATAAAATACACACCGAAAGGTCTTGCATGGCTTGACCAGTGGGGTTCTTTAAGATATGCCACCACAACTGCCTTTTTAGCCTGTGTATATTCCGACTGGCCCGGTGCAGACAAAACCAAGGCAAAAAATTACATCAAATTTGCCGAAAGCCAGGCCAATTATGCATTAGGCAGTACCGGACGAAGCTTTGTTGTAGGATTTGGTAAAAACCCTCCGGAACATCCTCACCATAGAACTGCCCACGGTTCATGGGCAAACAGCATGAGTATTCCTGAAAAACACAGACATGTCCTTTACGGTGCTCTTGTGGGAGGCCCCGATTCGGAGGATAACTACAGAGATGAGGTTAGCGATTATGTTTGCAACGAAGTGGCCTGCGATTACAATGCAGGATTTGTAGGATTGCTGGCAAGAATGTACAATACTTATTACGGAAGTCCTTCCGAAACCTTTAACGGTATAGAAGAAATAACCGAGGACGAAATATTTGTTGAAGCCGGTGTCAATGCTTCAGGTAGCAATTTTATCGAAATAAAGGCTGTTATCAACAATAAGTCTGCATGGCCGGCCAGAGTATGCGAAAACCTTTCCTTTAACTATTATATTGATATAAGCGAAGCCATAAATGCCGGTCACTCGGCTTCCGATATAAAGGTAAGCGCCAACTATAATCAGGGTGCAAAGGTTTCCGAACTGAAACCCTTAAAAGGCAACATTTATTATGTAACGGTCGATTTCAGCGGAACAAAGATTTTCCCGGGAAGTCAGTCGGACTATAAGAAAGAAGTGCAGTTCAGAATATCTGCTCCGGAAGGAACATCTTATTTCGATCCGCAGAATGACTATTCCTATAAAGGCCTTGCATCAAACTCGATGATAAAGAGCAAGTATATACCGGTTTATGATAAAGGTACTCTGGTATTCGGAACCGAGCCCGACGGAAAACAATCTGCTTCGGATAATACCTCAAATGCAACTACTCCGCTGCCAACAAGCAATACAGCAGTCCAGAATACTTCTGCTCCAATACCGCCAACACCGGTAGCTTCCAACTCAAACAACAATAAATACACTTCTGGCGGTAACGGTAAAGTAGTAGTTCAATATGCCAACGGAAATGCGGCTGATTCCACAAACGGAATTAATCCAAGACTAAGACTTGTAAACAACAGCAGTTCCGCTATTAACCTTAGTGATGTAAAAATCCGGTATTATTACACCATCGATGGCGAAAAACCTCAGACCTTCTGGTGTGATTGGAGTTCTGCCGGCACTTCCAATATCACCGGTTCCTTTAACAAACTTACTGCTGCCAAAAACGGCGCCGATTATTACCTGGAGATAAGCTTTGCAAGCGGAGCAGGTACTTTGGGCCCCGGCAATAGTGTTGAGATACAGGCCAGATTTTCCAAAAACGACTGGACAAATTACAGCCAGTCCAATGATTACTCCTTCATATCGACAGCCTCTGACTACACGGAAAACAACAAAATTACAGTATATGTTGCAGGAAAGCTTGTGTGGGGTAATGAGCCTTAATTAATGCTTTTATAACGTGAAAAGATACTCAGTCTTGTGCCGGTACAGTGCATATTGTGATAAAAAAAATCCTTCTATCATTTGTAAGCATCTGATAGAAGGATTTTTTATTTCAAAAGACTATTCAGTCATAGCCAGTCCTGTTTTCGGTCATATTTACCGCACATTTATCCATTTAACATACTCAAGATAACTTGAAGGAACTTCCATACCCGATATCGCAGGATAAAGCAATATGAACAATGCCAATGTAATTGCAAGATAAAGGCATATGAATACATTTGAAAATCTATAAGCATTTTCCCCGGCCGACTGGCTTCCAAAATCTCTTGTAACAATTTGCGGTAAATCTTCCCTCAAGAAGTTCAGAACATACACTATACAAAGTATCAAAAACGGTACCGATGTAAAGAAGTGATAAATAAATATACAACGCGATACCCTGAACCACGGAAGATATTGGAATGCAAACGCAACCAGGAACGGTACAGCCCTTTTATCTTTTTTGACAATACTTATAATTATTGCAACAAAGACACATACAATTCCAAACCAAAATACTGCCGGATTTCCCATAACATACATCAATGATGTTCTGCCATATGGAAGATTTGTATTCCTATATTCAAGCAGCGGTTTTTGAATCAAAGGCCACGAATAAGCCGGTGATTCAAAAGGATGGCTGTCGGTAAGGTTTGCATGATAATTATACATATTTACCTGATATCTCCATACTTCTCCCAGATTGTGTCCATTTCCCGGCAGCGTGATTATAGGCAAATAGGAAGCTGTATATATCAGAATCGGTATTATTACAAAGAATATTACGCAAGCTAAAGAAGGTTTTACAAAGTGATTAACAAACCAGCTATTAATTTTTTCCTTTCTTGCCGTTTCGCTCATTTTCTTTCTTCTAAGCTGTTTATTGTAGCTTCTGTACTCCAGTATCTTTGAAGTGAAATAGAGGACAGCAAGTCCGCCTCCTGCATATACCGCAGTCCATTTGCTTGCACAGCCCAGGCCCCAGAATATTCCCGACAGTAACAACGGCATAAGGCTCTTTTTAAATCCAACCTCATAGGACTTGTTTATAAAACTGTCATACATAAAGTAATATGCCAGGATTACAAACAAAGCCGGATATGAATCGATTGTACCTATCCTTGTCTGCGCAAAGTGCATACATTCGAAAGCTATAAGGAAGGCAGCGATAAAGCCGTATATTCTCTTGCGGAATATCTTCTTTCCGAACAAGTACATAGCCGGAACCATAGCCACTCCAAAGAGGGTTCCCATAATACGCCATCCGAAAGGATTTACCCCAAAAATGAGCATTCCCAAAGCAATTATAATCTTACCCAAAGGCGGATGGGTTGTCTCATAGGGTTCCATCCTGTATATGTGTTCGAAAGCTGTTCTTGGATGATATATTTCATCAAAATATGTTGAGGTCATAAAGTTGTTCTCATAATCACCAATATTCTGCTCGTCAAAGAGATTTTCCGGTGTCCCCCTGTCGTTTCTGCCCATTTTTTCTGTTTCAACAGTAAAATTGGTTACAGGCTGGTCATTGCCATTTTCAAAAAATACTATCTCATTTATTGTTCCACCAATTTTCTGCACTCTCAATCTCACTGTCTGTGCTCTGAATTGGGCATTTTCAGTTCCCCAGCCAAAGGCTTTATATACATCCTGGTTTATTGTGGCAATAGGTACATAATTACCTTCAGCATTGAGGTATTCAACTCTGATAGAAACATCCCCTATACCGTAATAATAGGCAATTTTTGAGAAATCATATTCGCGGTCAAAGTTCAGAGTTATAGTAGTTCCCAGTTCGGAAGGCTGCCAGAAAGTTTCCGGAACATTCGTGCTTCCCAATTTATACAGTGCAATAACTGCATAAACCAAAGTTAGTGCAGCCATAAGAATCAAATCTTTTTTGTCTATCTTGAACGGCTTTGCATCCGAAACGTCTTCTAAAGAATCTTTCGAGTTGTCATTCTTTTGGTTAACGGCTTTTTTGCCTTTGCTGTTTTTATCTGCTTTTCCGGACACAAAAAATACAATAAATGTAATTACACCTATAGCTACTGCCAATGCTGCTATTAACGCTATTAACCAACCTTTACCGCTTGACTGGTCTGCTGTTTGGGAAGATTGATTACTTTGCTGAGAAGTATACAAACTTATTATGGTAGCGTCCGCCGGAAGATCCAAGGTTTCTTCCACGGTTATATCGTCAAAATATGCAGTTCCAGTGCTTTCTCCACTATGACCTCCCACGCCGGCCGTAAGCTCAATTACCCGCTGATCAGGGCCTGTCCTTCCGTACAGCTCCACATATGTCCAGTCATTTGTGCCTTTCAATTCTGTTGTAGATATAAACGTTCCAAATATTGAAATAATTGCACCTTTTCCCTGCTCGGACACATTTTCTGTCTTAATCCATCCGGATATTTTATACAAGGTATTTTCTTTTACACTGACCATTTGACGGATTCTGGAATCGTTTGCAGAAGTGTTGGTTATTCTTACACAATTGTTACCTGAATGGGCAAGTCCCGGGTCAGTAATCAGAGTAACTTCGGTTGAAGTATTATAACTCCATTTATCCCAAAAAGCAATATCTGAATCACTTTCCTCAAATCCGGGATTTAAAACTCCATTTGACCCTTCAGCATAAGCAGCCCCCAGCTGAAAAAATACAAGAGACAGAGCAAATATGGCTGCAATCAGTTTCTTTGACATTTACGCGACCCCCTAGTTTAAATTTGTAAAGATATTAATTTTTATGACTTAACTTTTTATAATGGTGAACTATAAACAACGAAATTTGTACCAAAAAAAAATAACTCATTTCGTAAAATATAATCAAAGCCACGAAATTGTTTAAAGACTCTATTTTAATTATATATACTTTAGTCCCGTATATCAACAAATAAATATCTTTAAATGCTTTCTGTATCTTTCACAAATTGCTTTATATCGGAC
>Ga0134104_1001577_pt1 | contig 19291 bp, 20 predicted proteins | sample 15_3_2metaG_FD_94455 | JGI IMG/M metagenome (GOLD analysis project Ga0134104, IMG submission 94455) | Switchgrass degrading microbial communities from high solid loading bioreactors in New Hampshire, USA - 15_59_3.3_214_A2 metaG | ecosystem: Engineered > Bioreactor > Semi-continuous > Anaerobic...
ATTGGATTTATAATTATTGTTTTTGCGATTGCATTTATAGCTTCTTCGTATTTTCTTGGCGTATATAGGAAAGAAAAAAGATTAATGAAATATATACCTGCCGGGACAGCAGCTGTTTTAGCTCTTTTTGCATTTATTAAAGCATTGCATTTCCCTAAAGGCCTTGATGATTTATTCTATTTACCCTTTGGGATAATTATGTTAATTATATTTGCCATATCCATTACAGTTGCTATAATAATGGAACTGGTGAATATTAAAAAATATAAATAAAGCTGTATGTAATCCGGTATCAGGGTGTGTACATGCTTTATTTTACAAATCTGTCTGTAACAATTTGTTTTATGCTTGTACATTTATTCAAGTAGCATGTTATCTAATGCTTGATAAACTGTATAAGGGGTGTGGAGCTATTAATGCGAAAAAAAATATGTAAAATATATGAATGCTCGGAAGGAGATATTATAGCATCCGATGTATATACCAGTTCGGGTGTGTTTATCGTGCCTGCAAGAACAGCCTTTAATGAATACATAAGGATGAAGCTTGAAAGTTTAAATGTAAGGCAAATAGAGATATACGACTGGGCAGGTTCCTCAAAGGTATCTTCAGGGTCCGATGATGAGAATTTAAAGCGTGATTACTGCGAAAAGGTTAATATTATCAAGTCGGTTTTTCTGGATATAGCAGCAGGAAGGGAACTGAATCTGGCAATTATAGCTTCTATAGCAGAGTCTATCTATTCAGAAATTTATTCCAATTATGATCTGGCAAAATGCATAAGCTTTGTGAAAGACGCTGACAAATATACATATACCCATTGCCTAAATGTTTCAATCTATTGCATGTTTATAGCAAAATGGCTTAAGATGAATGACAATGAAATCAAAGATGTTATAAAAAGCGGTTTGCTTCATGACATAGGCAAAGCAAAAATACCTCAGTACATACTAAATAAATGCGGACCTTTGGATGATGACGAGTTTGAAATAATGAAAAAGCATCCTGAGCTTGGTTATGAACTGATATATCCTATAAGCAGTATAGGAGATAAGATAAAGAAAGCAGTGTTAATGCATCACGAAAGAGAAAACGGTTCAGGTTATCCAATGGGCCTTCATTCAGAAGAAATCGAGCAATATGCAAAAATTGTAGCTATAGCTGATATTTATGACGCTCTTACGACAAAGCGTGTATATAGGCCAAAACTAACACCTTTTGATACTTTTAAAGAGATAGAAAGCATAGCTATGGGAGAAAATTTATATGATTTAAAAATTTTGCTTTCTTTCCTGACAAACATATCTACATATTATATAGGTGCGAAGATAAAATTGAATGATAATCGCTACGGTGAGATAGTTTATATACCTCCCTATGACATATCAAATCCTATTATTAAAATTGATAATAAGTATATTAATATAAAAAATGAACCTGAACTTAAGATTACTGAAGTTTTATAATTAACTTGCACAACTTTGGAAACATATGAAAACACACCCCATATAAATTTAAACATATATTGTTTGCACATCCATATATAAATTTGCATATAAACATAATTAATGATAAAACTTATATACATATGCTTATCGTATTGACAGGAACTTAATTTCCAGGACAGGAATAATTAATTCCATTATGAATATATAAGCAAAACTATTGTTGAAATTTTCATGCATATATGATATGATAGTGAAAAAATTAACTAAGTGTCTTGCATGATTATTATACAGCTAAAATAAGTTAAGAACTTAGAAACATTGATATTGTAAATGTGCAATAGCATAAATAAATCGCATGGAGGGAGAAAATTGATGACATCAAACAAAAAATTGCAAGAGTGGGTAAAAGAAATGGCAGAAATGTGCCAACCAGATAAAATTTACTGGTGTGACGGTTCAAAGGAAGAAAACGACCGTCTGTTAAAAGAAATGGTAGACTCAGGATTGGCAAGGCCGTTAAATCCTGAAAAACGTCCGGGATGTTATGCCTTCAACAGTGACCCGTCCGACGTGGCTCGTGTTGAAGACAGAACTTATATAGCTTCAAAAACACAGGAAGATGCAGGTCCAACAAATAACTGGATTGATCCTGTTGAACTGAAAGCAACAATGAAAGAATTATATAAAGGCTGCATGAAGGGCAGGACTATGTATGTAATTCCGTTCTCTATGGGACCTATAGGCTCACCTATATCAAAAATCGGTGTTGAGCTTACAGACAGCCCTTATGTTGTAGTTAACATGCGTATAATGACCCGTATGGGAAAAGAAGTTCTTGATGCTCTTGGTGAGAACGATGAATTTGTTCCTTGTTTGCATTCAGTAGGTGCACCTTTGAAAGAAGGAGAAAAAGATACAAAATGGCCTTGCGCACCTATGGAAAAGAAATATATCAGCCATTTCCCGGAAGAAAGGACTATCTGGTCATATGGTTCAGGCTACGGCGGAAACGCTCTTCTTGGAAAAAAATGTTTTGCACTTCGTATCGCTTCTGTTTTAGCACGCGATGAAGGATGGCTTGCTGAACATATGCTCATACTTAAAATCACTGATCCTAAGGGTAATGTGAAATATATATGCGGTGCTTTCCCAAGTGCTTGCGGAAAGACAAACCTTGCGATGCTAGTTCCGACTATACCTGGATGGAAGGTTGAAACAATCGGTGATGATATAGCATGGATGAAGTTCGGAAAAGACGGACGTCTTTATGCTATCAATCCTGAAGCAGGATTCTTCGGTGTTGCACCTGGTACTTCCATGGATTCAAATCCTAATGCAATGCGCACTATACAAAAGAATACAATATTTACTAACTGCGCTATTACTGATGATGGAGATGTATGGTGGGAAGGTATCGGTTATGATGCTCCAAGCCATCTTATAGATTGGAGAAAGAATGACTGGACTCCAGAATCAGGAACTCCGGCTGCACATCCAAACGCACGTTTTACAGCACCTGCAAAACAGTGCCCTGTAATTGCTCCTGAATGGGAAGATCCTAACGGTGTGCCGATTTCCGCAATATTGGTCGGAGGACGTCGTCCTACAACTGTTCCATTGGTACATGAAAGCTTTGATTGGAAACATGGTGTATTCATGGGTTCAATTATGGGTTCAGAAATCACAGCAGCAGCTATTTCAGATAAAATCGGCCAGGTACGTCGTGATCCGTTCGCTATGCTGCCGTTCATAGGATATAATGCAGGCGATTATCTGCAGCATTGGCTTGATATCGGTACTAAGACTGAAGCTGATAAGCTTCCTAAGATATTCTATGTAAACTGGTTCCGCAAAGATAAGGACGGCAAATGGTTATGGCCTGGATACGGTGAAAACAGCCGTGTACTCAAATGGATAGTTGAAAGAGTTTCAGGCGAAGGAAAAGCGGTTAAAACTCCTATCGGATATATGCCTACAATTGATGCAATCGACAGAACAAATCTTGATGTAAGCGACGAAGCTATGAAAGAACTGTTGAGTGTTAATAAAGAAGATTGGCTCAAGGAAGTAGATTCAATAAGAGAATACTACAAAATGTACGGAAACAAACTCCCGAAGGAATTGGTTGCACAGCTTGATGCTCTTGAAAAACGCTTAAAAGAGGCATAATACAAAATATGTTATAAATATAAAACTGGTTGGCAAATGCCAACCAGTTTTTGTATTATAGAGATAATATGACGGTTTTATAATAAATTAACTTATTTGTGCTTGCTGATTTTGTTCCAGAAAATCGAGTTACGATGCCAAGACTCTGTAAATTCGGCTGCTACGAATTCAAACTCGCAGAATAATACTGATTTATATATAGGAAATTATTCTGCTCAAACAGTGAATTCGCTTAACTTAGGCTCGGATTAACATGCTCTAAGGCCTCTTCACAGGGTTTCTTCCACATAACAGCCAGCACTATGGGTTAAGCTAACAAAATAAAAGGTTGAATTTGTTGAGAAAGGTTGTGTACTATGAGGACATTTATAGGTATAGATTTTGATGATGAGCTAAAAAAAAATATCTTTGAATTACAGCAAAGATTAAGGGAACTTGCGGTCAAAGGAAGGTGGAAACATTCTGATAATTTTCACCTGACTCTTAAATTCTTAGATGAAATCGATGAAAAACAGAAAATGGAAATCGATAATGCTCTAAGACAGATAAGCTGTGAAACAAAGCCTTTTGAATTATCTCTCTCAGGACTGGGCATCTTTCCTGGAGGGGATTCTGTACGGGTTCTCTGGCTTGGGGTCACAGGGGATATGCCGGAACTGAAATATTTGCAGGGAAGCATAGATCAAGCTTTAGAGCCCATTGGCTTCCCAAAGGACAAAAGGGCATACAGGCCGCATATAACAATCGGTCAGGATGTGGTGTTTAAACTTGATTTTGATGAAATTAAAAAGATAATCGGAGAGGTAAAGCTTACTGCGTTTAAAGTAAACAGATTGTTTTTGTTTAAAAGCGAACAGATAGGGTACAAGCGTGTATACACAAAAATAGAAGAATATAAGCTTGGGGGAGAAAGGAAATAAGGTGCTGGATTATGGCAAAGGAAATTGATTTATCAAAGACCGTATATGAATTATGCAAGGAAGACCCTGAGATCATTAATGTTATGAAGGCGCTTGGTTTTGAAAGCATAACAAATCCTGCCATGCTAAATACCGCCGGACGTTTTATGACTATACCCAAAGGTGCTGTAATGAAAGGTATAGATTTGGGTAAAATAAAAGAAGAGTTTACTAAAAGGGGATACAGTATAAAGGAATAAAAAGGTGGTATTTATGAGCGAGATAATTAATAATCGTGAATACAGGCAAAAGGTGTTAAAAGAGCTTATTACCGAGCTGCATAATGGCAAAAGCATAGAGGAGGTAAAAGGTCGTTTTGAAAAGCTTATTGAAGGTATTGCGCCTTCTGAGATATCAGAAATGGAACAGGCCCTTATCATGGAAGGTATGCCTGTAGAGGAGATCCAGAGACTATGCGATGTGCATGCTGCGGTATTTAAAGGTTCCATAGAGGAGATACACAGGCCTCAGAAGCCTGAAGATGTGCCGGGACATCCTGTTCATACCTTCAAGCTGGAAAACAGGGAAATTGAAAAACTTATAAATGATAAAATAAAACCCCATATTGAAGCTTTGAGGAAATCTGATACTCCTGAAAATATAAATGTACTTCTTAAAGATTTCAAATTGTTGCAGGAGGTAGATAAGCATTACTTAAGAAAAGAAAACCTCGTATTTCCTTATATGGAAAAGTACGGCATAACAGCTCCGCCCAAAGTTATGTGGGGAGTGGATGACGAAATCAGGGATCAAATCATAGAAGTTATAAATCTGCTGCAAAGCTATAACGGAAACAGGGATGCGGTGGCTGAAAAAGCAAGTGACGCAGCAAACAGGGTTATAGAAATGATTTTTAAGGAAGAAAATATACTGTTTCCTATGATACTTGATACCCTGGCTGAAGATGAATGGCTTAAAATCGAAGAAGAAAGCGCTGAAATAGGATATTGCCTTACAGAGCCAAAAGGCAGATGGAAGCCGGTACGCACAAATGTGGAGGATAAGGCAAGGAATAGCGGGGAAGTGCCTTCGAATAACGGTTATGTTAAATTCGAAACGGGTATTCTTACTCCTGAAGAGATAAATGCCATATTTAATACCTTGCCCGTTGATATAACATTTGTGGATAAGGAGGGCGCAGTTAAATACTTTACGCAGGGAAAGGAACGTATTTTCCCAAGAACCAAGACTGTTATCGGCAGGCACGTGACCAACTGCCATCCTCCAGCAAGCGTGCATATCGTGGAGAAAATAGTTGAAGATTTAAAGAGCGGCAAAAAAGATAATGAAGATTTCTGGATTAGAATGGGTGACAAATTTGTATTCATTCGTTATTTTGCAGTAAGAAATGAAAAAGGTGAATTTCTTGGCATTATGGAATTCACACAGAATATAAAGCCAATTCAGGATATCACTGGTGAAAAGAGGCTTCTGTCTGAGTAAAAGCTTGTACAAATTTGTAAAAAATGAATAAACTAATTGACAATATATCATATAGTTGCTAAAATAATATCAGGGAAATGAGAATGATTATCAATTTCAAAATTAACATAATAAACAAGGAGTGAAGAAGATGCCTTTAACAATGTTGCCATTAGGCAAAGAAGCTTTTATAAATGCATGTAAGGCAAAAGATGCGACTAAAAAATTCCTTGAAGGTTTGGGTATCATCCCCGGGGCATCAATATCTGTTGTATCAGAAATGAGAGGGGACCTTATAGTATGCGTTAAGGGCTCAAGATTAGCTTTAAATAAAGGAATTGCACAGCAGTTAATGGTAATGGTATAAAGAAAGTGAGGAGATTTTGTGAGGACTTTAAGAGATTTAAAACCCGGAGAAAAAGCAGTAATTACTAAAATATCCGGTACCGGAGCGGTCAAGAGAAGGCTCATGGACATGGGCGTCACCCGCGGTACGGAAATAATGGTGCGTAAAGTAGCGCCGTTAGGGGATCCCATTGAGGTCAATGTAAGAGGATATGAGCTTACTTTTAGAAAAGCTGAAGCTGAAAACATAATAATTGATTAAGCATACTAAAGAATGTGGATAACATCTGTTTAGAAATATAAATCTAATACAAATGAAACTAAAACTACTGGCAAAAGTAGTATTTTTTTAAGATATATATTGATAATGATTATCAATATCAAATGGAAAGGGGCAAAAGAATGCATTACAGGTTTGCGCTGGTGGGAAATCCTAATTGCGGGAAGACTACCATGTTTAATGAAATGACCGGAAGCACGCAGTATGTTGGAAACTGGCCGGGAGTCACCATAGAAAAAAAGGAAGGTAAAGCCAGAAAAATCACTGAGGACGTCAGAATTATTGACTTACCGGGTATATACTCTTTGTCTCCCTATTCAAAAGAGGAGATTATAGCAAGGGATTATATCATAGATGAAAAACCGGATCTGATTATTAACATAGTAGATGCGACAAATATTGAAAGAAACCTCTATCTTACCACTCAGGTAATTGAATTTGGTGTACCTGTTGTTGTTGCACTTAATATGATGGATGCTGTGGAAGCAAAAGGTGATAAAATTGATATCAGCGTAATAGAAAAGTATCTTGGGGTTCCGGTTGTGCCAACTGCAGCAAGCAAAGGGCGAGGTATTAAGGAACTGATGCAAAGGGCACTGGAGGTTGTGAAAGAATCAGCAGGGAAAACAGGATTACCTGAACGTAAAGTGTATGATAATCATGTTGAAGAAGCTTTATCTGAGGTAGAAAAAATCGTAGGTGAGAATAATTTACATAAAGGTATTTACAATCGAAGATGGATTTCATTAAAGCTTCTGGAGGGCGATGAAAAGGTGAAGGAAAAGCTGAATGTTTCTGAAGCTTTGATGGAAAAAATTAAGCCATATCAGGATAAACTGGAAAAAGAGTATGACAACGATATGGAAACCATAATAGCAGACAACAGATATAATTTTATTTCGAAAATCGTGGATAAAGGAGTAAAAAAGAACTCAAAAGGTTCAGAATTAACTCTGTCAGATAAGATTGACAAGGTTGTAACCAACAGGGTTCTTGCTATTCCTCTGTTTCTTGCAGTCATGTTCGCAGTATTTCAGATTACTTTTGGCATTATAGGTTCCTTTACTGTTGACTGGGTTGACGGATTAATCAACGGCACGGTTGCAGAAGCTGTTGCCGGTTGGCTTGAATCAGCGGGATCGGCAGATTGGCTGAATGCCCTTATCGTAAACGGTATTATCGGTGGAATGGGAAGCATGCTGGTATTTGTGCCGCAGATTATGATTTTGTTCCTTTTCCTGTCCTTGCTTGAAGACAGCGGATATATGGCAAGGGCTGCCTTTGTAATGGACCGCCTGCTCAGAAAGCTCGGATTGTCAGGTAAATCCTTCATACCTATGCTGATGGGTTTTGGGTGTTCTGTTCCGGCAGTTATGAGTACAAGGACATTGGAAAATGAAAAAGACAGACGCCTTACTATAATGCTCACGCCGTTTATGTCTTGCGGAGCAAGGTTGCCGATATACGCATTATTTGCAGGAGCCTTTTTTGCTCAAAATCAAGGGCTTGTAATATTCTCGATTTATATTCTCGGCATTGTCGTTGCTATAATTTCAGGTATCATACTTAAAAATACGGTGTTGAAAGGCGAAGCTGCTCCATTTGTTATGGAACTTCCGCCATACAGGATTCCTACTGTTAAAGGCCTACTTATTCATATGTGGGACCGTGCAAAAGGTTTTGTTAAAAAAGCTGGTACAATTATTTTCTCTGCATCAGTTATTATTTGGTTCTTACAAACCTTTAGTTTCTCATTGAGAATGGTTGAAGATCCTGCTAACAGTATTATGGGCGTAATCGGTAAAGCTATTGCTCCAATTTTTGCACCTCTTGGTTTCGGAGACTGGAAGTCTTCAGTTGCGCTTCTTACAGGACTTGTTGCAAAAGAAGTAGTTGTAGCTACTTTGGGTATATTAAATGGAATAGGAGAGATAGGGGAAGACACCACACAACTTGCAACAATACTTCAAACCACATTTACTCCTTTAACAGCATATTCATTCATGGCATTCTCACTCCTTTATGTACCTTGTATAGCTGCTTTTGCAACAATAAGGAGAGAAATGAATTCATGGAAATGGACACTCTTTTCAGTGGTATATCAGACCGGAGTAGCATGGATTGTAGCATTTCTTATATATCAGATCGGAAGGCTTGCAGGTGTGAGCTGATATAAACATCTTAAAAAGGCAAGTATAAATTAAATTTATATAAGGCAATTTTACAAAGGCACTTTTACGAGTGAACAAATACAGAATCAGATTTTGTAACTGTAGATTATATATGAGGAAGCAGGTGATTATATGATAAATTGGATATTGGGAAGTATAATTTTCGGAGCAGCAATTTTTATTATTGTGCGGACTGTCATAAAAATGCGAAAAGGACAAAGTTGCTGTTGTGAGGGCTGTGGCCAGGCTTCATGCTGTTCTAAAGCTAAAGGCAAATAAAATTTTACACTAAGGAATAAACAGGACGTAAAGGAAGGATGGACAGGGCAATAGATTAAAAGATAAAAACTGCTTGATAATACAGGACAAAGTATAAATTATATCAGCCGGGTTTCAGTAATCTTAACCTGTAAGCATAAACAGCAGTCTCTCCCAGCTTATCAAGCAGTTTATAATTGGCATAAGCGCCCACTACAGCACCTATACCCGGCACCATTTGCAGCATTTTTGCGAGATCTATATAATCTCTGTATTGCTGTTGAAATGTTCTCCAGTCAAAGGAATTAATATCTTCCGGCAGTTCCTTCACATAGCTTTGCCAATTTGCTATTTGATTATAAATTACCCTGCTTCTCATTTTATCTGAAAAAGCTAATTGAAAAATATAAAGAATATATAATCGTTCCCTGTAGTCAGAAGTATCAAATCCGTATATTGATGCTGTATCAAAGAGAAATTTAAATTTCAGCCCGATAAGTATAGGAAAGTCTGCCATGCCCAGCAGAAATCCTCCTGCTCCGGTCCATGCCCCGCTGGCAGCGGCAGCTTTTTTATAGAAGTTTTTCTTATCGTTTACCAATTTTTCACGTTCTTCAAGGGTAGCACTATACAGAGGTGGGCTTGATACAATTTCAGAGCCGAATAATATGGCCTTAACCATATTTTTAATTATGGCGGTTATAGCTGTATGAACTTTCTCAGGTATCAGTTTATTTGCCCTGGCCTGTAAGCCGCTTATAATTTTACCTGAAAAAAGCGGTTTTTTTGACATTCTATTTTGCCAGTTTTCTAGTTCATTCAGAGCTTTCTCTTCATAACAAGTCATATTGAAACCTCATAAAATATATTCATTGGTAGAATAACCATAGTGAGTTTTATTATACAGCGCTAAGCAAGTATTATTCAAATTCTTTAAAGCCCATGGCGTGATAATCTTCCTTGGTAATAGTATCTTTTACTTCAAGGTTATTATCGGATTGGAATTTATGCAAAGCTTCTTTCAAATCATCTTCATAAATACCTGTTTCATAGCCTTTAAAATATCCAAGCAATTTTAATTTTTGCTGGACAGCCATAACATCCGCCCCTCTGTCACCAGGCTTTAATTCTTTAAAACCTGAACCGAATGGTCCAAAAGGGCCGTTTCTTATTATCACGGGAGTACCTATCGGCACGATATCATATAATTCCCTTATATCTTTGTTATACATGCGGATGCAGCCATGGCTTGCCGCCCTCCCTATGGAACTTTCATTTGTCGTTCCATGGATTCCATATTTACCCCATTTGACGTCCAACCCCATCCAGCGGCCGCCAAATCCTTCCCCCCAGTCGCTCTTTTCGATAATTTTCCATTCGCCTATGGGAGACGGCCACCCGGGTTTGCCTGATGCAATAGGATATTTGCGAATGCATTTATCATTTTGAAAAAGATATAGCCTTTTCTCATCAATATGAATTAGTATGAAATAGTTATATGCAGATTTGGCAGTTTGTTTGGAATTATTGTCTATATTATAAAAGAGATTTGAATATACAAACAGGCATATTATTATCAGAGTAATAACTGCGAAAAATAATAGTACATGCTTCTTTTTTACTACCAGAAACAATACTTCTACTCACCTCCGATAATAAATATATATGAAGGAAAAGGACAGCTTACTACACCCAAACAACAGTGCTATAATTTATATATAATTATAATATGTATAATTGGGAGGGATATTATGGATGCTAATAAAAAAGCAATTATCAAAAAGAAAATAGAGAAAACAATCAAAAACCTTGAAAGCAACAAAATGCAGGCATTTTATGTAGAAAGCAAAGAACAGGCGGTAGATAAAGTAAAAGAGCTTATTGACGAAGGGGCAGTTGTAACCTGTGGAGGTTCTATGACTTTATTTGAAGCAGGTATTATTGATCATTTGCGTTCAGGCAGATATAATTTCCTGGATCGTTATAAACCTGGACTTACGCCCGAACAAATTAAGGAAATATATATAAAGGCTTTTTCATCAGATGTCTATTTATGCAGCACAAATGCAATTACCGAAAACGGAGAACTATACAATGTGGATGGAAATAGCAACAGAGTTGCTGCAATGATTTACGGCCCCAAAAGCGTTATTGTTGTGGCAGGGTACAATAAAATTGTAAAGAATATAGATGAGGCAGTAGAAAGGGTAAAAAGCATTGCCGCCCCAGCCAATGCAACCCGTTTAAGCTGCAAAACGCCATGCGTCCATACAGGACAGTGTGAAAACTGTAAAAGCGATGACAGGATTTGCTGCAATTATGTTGTAATGGCTCAGCAAAGGCATAAAGGCAGGGTAAAAGTAATAATAGTGGGAGAAGAACTTGGATATTGATAATATGAAAATCCCTTCTCAAAATATATAAATTTCTTATTGACATTAACGTTACGTAAAGGTGTATATTAGCTCTGAAAGGAGTTATGCGTATGGAATATACAGTGCAGAAGCTGAGCAGTATTGCAGGTGTCAGTCCGAGAACCCTCAGATACTATGATGAAATCGGGATTCTCAAGCCGGCAAGAATCAATTCATCCGGGTATCGTGTATATGGACAGAAAGAAGTAGACAGGCTGCAGCAGATACTATTTTACAGGGAACTTGGTGTCAACCTGGACAGAATAAAAGAAATAATTGATGAACCGTCATTTGACGAGTTGGCTGCACTGAAAGAGCATCGCAAAAAGCTCATTGAAAAGAAAAATCAACTGGATTTGCTGATTGCTAATGTCGATAAGACAATAGCAATGAGAGAAGGGAGGATTAATATGACGGACAGAGAAAAATTTGAAGGTTTTAAACAGAAAATGATAGATGAAAATGAAAAAAAATATAGTGAAGAAGTGCGCAAAAGGTATGGAAATGAAGCAGTTGAAAAGTCATATGCGAAATTCAAAAATATGACCATGAAGGAATATGAAGAGCTTAAAAGCCTTGAACAGGATATATTTGATGCACTTGCAGAAGGAATGAAAACAGGAGATCCGTCCGGTGAAAAAGCGCAAAAAGCTGCCGATTTGCATAAACGATGGCTCACATATTACTGGGACGAATACAGCAAAGAGGCACATGCCGGTCTCGCACAAATGTATGTTGCTGATGAGAGATTCAAGGCATATTACGATAAGAAACAGCCCGGAACTGCAGAATTTCTGAGAGATGCGATTCTTATCTACACAGGAATGAAGGATTGAATATAGGAATACAAAACGGCAAGGCAGATGGTGAAATGCTTGCATTTCATCATCTGCCTTTTTTGTATGTGTGTTAAGTTTTAGATAATGGCAAAATAAAAATGCACAATTTTAATAAGGAAAGATTGTCTTGATTTTTAATAATCCTTTTTAAAGCAAGAATTAATATTTCAAAGGCTATAAAATAAGGGAATTTATTACGGGGACTTTAAAAAAATTATTAAAATCTGAATTTGCATATTGACAAAAATTAATAAGATGATATAATAACTATAAAACATATCGGAATAGTAGGATATAAAATTAAATAAGTAGCGAATTTGCCGAATAAAACCTGCTATACATATAGGAAAAATAGTAAAATAAAAGAGTTCGGTATTGAATAATAAAAAATTGAAAGGAATGATATTATGGCTAAAATTAATGAAAACATACTGAATTTAATAGGAAAAACACCACTGGTAAGATTAAACAGAGTAAATAAGGGCGATGCAGAGGTACTGGTTAAGGTTGAATATTTTAATCCGGGAGGAAGCGTTAAAGACAGAATAGCCTTTGCAATGATTGAAAAAGCTGAAAAGGACGGTATCATAAACAGCGACACGGTTATCATAGAACCAACTAGCGGAAATACAGGTATAGGCCTTGCGTTGGTATCCGCTGTTAAAGGTTACAGACTTATACTTACAATGCCTGAAACAATGAGTCTTGAAAGAAGGACACTGCTTAAGGCATATGGTGCAGAACTTGTACTTACTCCAGGCAGTGAAGGTATGAAGGGCGCCATAAAGAAGGCAGAAGAACTGAAAGAACAGTATGGCAACGCTTTCATACCCCAGCAGTTCAAAAACTTGGCAAATCCGCAAATTCACCGTATTACAACAGCTCAGGAAGTAATAAACGATACCGACTGCAAGATTGATATCTTTGTAGCAGGTGTTGGTACCGGAGGAACATTAACCGGTGTGGGCGAGGAATTGAAAAAGATTAATCCCGATGTCAAAATAGTTGCTGTTGAACCGGAAGCATCAGCGGTGCTGTCAGGAGAAGCACCGGGACCTCATAGAATTCAGGGTATAGGTGCAGGATTTGTACCGGATGTATTAAATGTAAATATCATAGATGAAATAATCAAAGTATCAAATGAGGATGCAATAAATACATCAAGAAGCCTTGCAAAGAATGAGGGACTTTTAGTTGGTATATCTTCAGGAGCGGCTGCCTATGCGGCATTAAAGATCGCTGAAAGAGCGGAAAACAAAGGTAAGCGTATAGTAGCGGTATTACCAGATACGGGTGAAAGATATTTGTCAGCCGGGCTTTACGATTTATAATGCAATGGGTCGACATGCAGGGACGCTTCCGGCGTTTTTCAGATGAAACACCGGGATCGTCCCTGTGTTTTAAGAAAATATTAAGAAGCAGGTCAAATGGGTGATTTTATGTCAAAGGAATGTTTAAAAATATCTACCCGAGTTGTGCATGGAAGCAAAGGTTTTGATCCTCATACAGGAGCGGTCAGTTTTCCGATCTATCAAAGCGCAACATTCAGGCATCCGGGGCTTAATCAGACGACAGGATATGATTACTCCAGGCTGCAGAATCCCACAAGGGAGGAGCTTGAAAATACTATGGCCTCTCTTGAGGGAGGAAGCTCAGGGTTTGCATTTTCAAGCGGTATGTCTGCAGTTTCGGCAGTAATGGATTTGTTTAAGACAGGTGATCATATTATTGTGTCAGATGATCTGTACGGAGGCACTTACAGGTTATTTGACTGCGTATGTAAAGACAGAGGGATCGAGTTTTCATACACTGATACAAGTAATATTAAGGAGATTTCAAGCCTGATAAAAAGAAATACAAAGGCAATATTTATTGAAACACCGTCAAATCCGATGATGAAGGTTGCTGATATAAAGGCAGTATCGGGTATTGCTAAAAGTAAAAATATCCTGACAATAGTTGATAATACTTTTCTGACACCGTATTTTCAAAGACCCCTTGAACTTGGAGCCGATATTGTGGTACACAGCGGCACGAAGTATCTTGGAGGACATAATGACACCCTTGCCGGTTTTGTTATAGTTAAAAGTGAAGACATTGCGGAAAGATTAAAATTAATACAGAAAACTACCGGCGCAGTTCTCGCTCCTTTTGACAGCTGGCTGATTTTAAGAGGAATAAAGACACTTGGAATCAGGCTTGAAAAGCAGCAGCAAAATGCTATTCAAGTTGTAAAATGGCTCAAAGAAAATAAAAATGTCGAAAAGGTTTATTATGTCGGTGATACGGAGCATAAAGACTATGAAATATCAAAAAGGCAAGCTTCAGGTTTTGGAGCTATGATTTCATTCACAGTAAAGGATGCGGCAATAATTGAACAAATTTTAAGTAAAGTTAGAATTATAACTTTTGCTGAAAGCCTTGGAGGAGTTGAATCACTTATAACATATCCCCTGGTTCAGACCCATTCGGCAATACCGGAGGAAATAAGGAACAGGCTTGGCATTAATGAAAGGCTTTTAAGGCTCTCGATAGGAATAGAGGCAGCAGAGGATATAATTAAAGATTTAGAACAGGCGATGGGGTGAAAATATGAAATTCGGAACGAAATTAATCCATAACGGAAATGAAATAGATAAACATACAGGAGCTTTGAGTATTCCTATTTATCAGGCGTCTACCTATCATCAGGAGGATATAGACAAGCCCCAGGAATATGACTATTCACGTTCAGGCAATCCTACCAGAAAAGCTCTTGAGGATACTATAGCATTGCTGGAAGGAGGAGTCAGGGGATTTGCATTTTCAAGCGGTATGGCTGCTACTTCATCAGTGCTTTCGATATTCTCATCAGGGGATCACCTGATTGTATGCGAAGATGTCTATGGCGGGACTTACAGAGTCTCTACAAGTCTTTTTAACCGTTTCAATATTGATGTTACTTTTGCTGATGCCGGCAATCCGGATTGCATTAAAGAGAATATAAGAAGCAATACAAAGGCAGTCTTTCTAGAAACGCCTTCTAATCCGTTGTTGAAAATAACTGATCTGAAGAGCATAATAAAGATTGCTAAAGAGAAGGATTTACTTGTTATTGTTGACAACACCTTTATGACCCCCTACCTGCAAAGGCCGATTGAACTTGGCGCAGATATCATCATACACAGCGCTACAAAATTTCTCGGAGGACATAGCGATGTTGTTGCAGGGCTGGTAGTAGTAAAAGATGAAAAACTGGCACGCAGGATATATGGTATCCAAAACGGTTTTGGAGCGATTCTCGGTCCGCAGGACAGCTGGCTTTTACTCAGAGGCATAAAGACATTAAAGGTTCGTCTTGACTATCAGCAGAAGAATGCGATGACCCTTGCAACGTGGCTTGAGAAGCAGCCTCAGGTTAGCGCGGTGTACTATCCAGGTCTGGAGGCGCATGAAGGAAGGGATATACATATGTCTCAGGCGGATGGAGCAGGAGCGGTACTTTCTTTTAAAACCGCCAGTGATGAACTTGCCCGCACATTTATGAAAAACGTAAAAATGGCTGCGGTTGCTGTAAGCCTTGGGGGCGTTGAAACCATAGTATCATACCCTGTGAAAATGTCCCATGCGGCAATGCCAAAAGCAGAAAGGGAACAAAGAGGAATTACCGATAACCTTATCAGAGTATCAGTAGGCCTGGAAGACATTGAAGACTTGATAAACGACTTTGCGGACGCATTAGCAGTATAGCCAAATTATGACTAAAAAGGTGCTTTCGGTATAAAACAGAAGCATCTTTTTTATTTGGATTGCTTTTGTTTAAATATATGTAATTAAATTATTTTCTTATCTTAAAATATCATGCATATACAGTTTATTATAAAATATTAAACAAAATCTGCATAAAGCTTGAATATAAGGTTCAGTATTTGAGTTCTGCTATCTTTTTATATAGAATTGTTTTGATTATACGAGTATAAACAGTAGTAAAAATGCTTGGGCAAATGTTAAGTAAAGGACTTCTGATTTATTTTGTTGATATAGATATACAGATTTGTTATGATAAGCATAGTATATTATAGTAAATTAATTCGTTGTGCTGGTTGTTATGTGGATGAAATCTTTAGCATAATGGATTAAATTAATTATATTATTAAATTCGGAGGTAGGGATGCTTGAAAAGTACTATCCATGTCTTTATGCGGAAGGCATAGAGTATATAGATATGAAATTGCTTGCGGAAAAAGGTATTAAAGGCTTAATACTTGATATAGACAATACTCTTGTTCCCAATCATGTTAAAGATGCTGACGAAAGAGCCGTTAATTGGGTTGAAAAAGCCAAGAAAGAAGGATTTAAGCTTTGCATAGTATCAAATGCTTCAAAAAAGCGAGTTGTACGCTTTAATGAAAAATTGAAAATTTACGCTATACACAGAGCTTTAAAACCCGCAAAACGAGCTTTGCTAAAAGCGGCTAAACTGATGGAAATTCAACCATCAGAGGCTGCAATGATAGGAGATCAGATATTTACTGATGTCCGGGGAGGAAATAAACTTGGCATGTTTACCGTTCTTGTAAAACCAATAGACGAAAAAGAGCAGTTTTTTGTCAGATTAAAGAGAATGCCGGAAAAATTTATATTATCTAAGTATATGAGCAGTATAAGTAATAACAACACTAAATAATATTAGAATTAGGGGGCAATATATGCAAATTGATGACAGAATAACAGGCACAACACGATTCGCAGGACTATTGGGGAATCCGGTCGAACATTCGGTTTCTCCTCAATTACACAATACAATAAGTTCTTATTTGAATGTTGATTTTGTATATATTCCGTTCAAGGTTGAAAAAGAAGATCTTGAAAGTGCAGTAAAAGGATTGCGTGCGCTTAATGTAGTAGGTTTCAATGTAACAATACCATTTAAGAAGGATATAATAAAATATCTTGATGAAAACACGAAACAGGCTCTTTTAATGGGTGCGGTCAATACAGTTAAGAACATAGACGGCCGGTTATATGGCTACAATACCGATGCTGAAGGTTTTGCCAGGTCTTTCAGGGAGGAAACCGGCACAGGCCTTAAGGGAAAAAGGATTTTCATTATCGGTGCAGGCGGAGCAGCACGTGCTATTGCCGTAAAGGCTGCTATTGACGGAGCAGACAGTATATATATCGCTGCGAGAACAAAATCGAAAGCAGATGATATTGCAGGTATTTTGAATGATAATTTCGGATGCAATTCTGAAACATATGCTTTAGCTGATGAACAAGCAGCCGATGCTTTTAATGAATGCGATGTTGTTATAAATACAACATCTGCGGGAATGAGCCCGCAACAGGGCGTAAGTCCTCTTGATGGCACACAGTGCCGTTTTTCCAGCGGACAGATAGTTTATGACGTTATTTATAATCCGCCGGTAACCAAATTTTTAAATGACGCTGCCATGGCAGGCTGTAAAACCGTTAATGGGATAGGAATGCTGTTTTATCAGGGGATAAGCGCATATGAGATCTGGACTGGTATAAAACTTTCTCCTGAAATGCTGAAGGAGCTTTATCAGTCATTCAAAGGTATTTTGAAAGTGTAAAAGCCGCTGTTCCTTTGTTTTTATATATATAAAGGATGACAGCAGAAGAAGTAGATATGGGAGGTGTATTATTATTACTATAGCATTATACATATATGTATTTATACTGGGTATGGTGCTCGGGTCATTTTTAAATGTTTGTATTTACCGTATACCAAAGGGTGAATCAATAATAACACCTCCTTCTCATTGTACGAATTGCAACAAGAGATTAAAATTGACGGATATTATACCTGTTTTCAGTTGGTTATTCCTGAAAGGAAGATGCAGATACTGTGGAACGAAGATTTCAATAAAGTATACCATAGTTGAACTGTTAACAGGTGTAATATATGTTTTTGCATTATATAAATTTGGCTTGTCGGTAGAATTTCTGGCGGCAGTATATATCATGTCTATTCTCATAGCAGTGTTTTTTATAGATGCAGAGCATAAAATAATACCAAACAGTTTAGTGGCGGCAGGAATCATAGGAGGAGCCGTACTGTTTGTTTACAATTTATTTAATTATGTTTCTTTTTATATGGACAGGCATTGGTGGAATCCCCTTGCAGGTATGCTGGCCGGTTCAGGCATACTGTTGCTTATGGCTTTCCTGGGTAGATTGTTATTCAGGACTGATGAAGCTATGGGTATGGGGGATGTTAAAATATTAGCCCCTATTGGGCTTTTTCTCGGGTGGAGACTGACAATTCTCACTTTATTCTTATCGGTATTTGCAGGAGGCATAATTAGTCTTATCTTAATAATTTTGCGCATAAAAAAGAGGACAGACACAATACCTTTTGGCCCTTATATAGTAATAGCTGTTTTGGTTTCATTATTTTGGGGACAATATTTATTGAATTGGTATTTCAATATTTATGCGTGAAATTTAAAAGTATACATAAAGTGTCAACAAGTGTAGGATTATCAAATTAATTTTTGAAAATTAGCTGTTTTGCAGGTTATTTGCCGAAAAAAATCAAAGCTTCAGGTACAGGAAATACAAAATAATATAAAACGTGCATAAAGTTGTTTTATTTGTCGAAGTTTATAAAAATATGATATATAAAAACGATAATAAAAATTTTTATCATAAATATTAAAATAAGATAAAAACCTATTGACTATTCCTAAATTTACATATATACTTTGTATATAGAGAAAAATATACATAAAAAAGTAATATTATATATTTTATTACATTATTTTATTTATATAAATACTAATGTTTATGTACAGGCCTTTCCAAAAAATCATTATATTTTCTCTTTTTTGCCCGTACTAAACATATAAAGTCATTATTTTATCATTTATGGGAGGTTGTGGAAGTATGTTTAAATTTTTCATGAAAAACATGAAAAAAAATCAGAAAGGTTTCACCCTTACCGAGTTAATGGTTGTTGTTGTAATCATAGGAATACTTGC
>Ga0134104_1001627_pt1 | contig 18716 bp, 12 predicted proteins | sample 15_3_2metaG_FD_94455 | JGI IMG/M metagenome (GOLD analysis project Ga0134104, IMG submission 94455) | Switchgrass degrading microbial communities from high solid loading bioreactors in New Hampshire, USA - 15_59_3.3_214_A2 metaG | ecosystem: Engineered > Bioreactor > Semi-continuous > Anaerobic...
ATATAATATTAAATGCAGAATATCTCAATTAGTCGACATTACCATGTCCATCATACAAATAGTATTTTCTGGCATTTAATCCATATCCCTTTGCAATTAAGTTAAGTAAATTTTACCACATAGTAAAGATAGTAATTTTTATGCTTTATCAGCCAAAGTGCTCCACATTATAGTTGTTTTAAAAAAAAAGTATAAAAGCTAAGAAATGTCCTTTATCTTTACAAAAGCAAAGCATGGAACATTCCCAATTAAGCTACAACACAACGCATGTTGTTGGGCGAAATTGTAGCTCTGCTAAATCAGTGTTAATTATAACACTAGAAATAGCAGAGCTTTATTGTAATTAATATTTAAACCTCAACACTAAAAAGGAGCACTTCAAGAGTCATTTTAATCCTCTCTGCTGTTTATAGCCCGCCATAGACAAAATGCCACCAATACGGCCAGATTACTTCAGAAGCACTTCCTTCTTTTGCCCAAATTGTATCCCACCTATAAAATTTCCACTGACCATTTTCCTTTGTATAAGTGACTACATCACCTCCCATGTTATTAAGTACGCTCTCGAAAACTCAGAGAGCTTAATTTTTATATATTTCAAGGTTCCACATTTCTGCTTCCCCTCAAAGTTTTTCCTATAACTGGATAAAAACTTTCCAACTATATTTACCACATATATACATTTATGGTATTGCTACACCTTGACTTTTCCGCATCGCCCCCAAAATGGAAGTGGATGGTATATTTTACCATATCTTCTGTTCTGGAGGTTTTATTTATGTTACGAGATTGGACTCCTCATTCTGATTATCAGAAAAAACTTCGCCTCAAAATGCTCATGCATTATGAAACACAAAGAAGCAGGCTACTCCGGCTGGATAAACCCATTTCAAAAATTTATCTGCTCAACCTGGATAACCTGCTTCCTGTCATCAAGCCTTTATACTCTGATTTAGGCCGACCCGCCAAAAATCAGCAAGGGATCATAAGATCACTTGTATTAATGCTTGATCAACAGGATTATTCTATCACAAAATGGGCATTTAAAGTAGCATCTGATCCACTTCTTTTTGATATTTGCGGGTTTGAGGGTTCTGCCCCTGCGCCGGCGTCCTATTACGACTTCCTTGTACGTCTTTGGATGGCAGATCGTAAGCAGCATCTAAAGCGAAAACGAAAAGTCAAACGCTTTACCAGTAAACCAAAATTTAAATTAAAGGCCGGCGAAAAACTCCCTCCCAAACATTCCGGTACTGTCAAAAAGTTAGTTGATAAAGCTATTCATGGAAAACTTAAAAATTTCTGCCCGGAAGTCATCCTCCAAAAGATTATAGCCCGCTGTGTCGTTGATACTTCATACCAGATGGGCATCCTGGGTAATAAAAATGATATCTCCGTGGCTTTTGACGGCTCTCCCTTTTATTCCGGTGCAAGTCATTATGGGGTAAAGGTATGTGATTGCCGCTCAAAAGGCATTTACAACTGTCAATGTCCAAGACGGTTCTCCGATCCTGATGCAAAATGGGGATGGGACAGCTACAGGGAACAGTGGTTCTTTGGGAATACCCTCTTTAATGTCACCGCCTCCGACAGTCCTTATGACCTGCCCATATACATAAAGATGGTCCAGGCAAGCCGCCATGACAGCATTACTACTGTCTTTGCCCTTGAGGATATCTACAAATTATATCCCTACATGCGCTTCGGTAGTTTTATTGCCGATGGTGCAATGGACAACTATCCGACCTATAAACTTCTGAAACACCATGGCATACTCCCCTTTATTTCCCTGGATTCCAGAACCAAGGCCAAATTTCATTACCCTCATCCTGATATCCTCTGCTTTGATGATTGTGGTCGCCCAATATGTCATGGTGGAATCCCTCTCGTATACTGGGGACTCTGTGAACCCTACAGGCTCAAATACCGCTGTTGGTTTGGTGTGCAAGGCCTGGAACCTCCTAAAGAGTGTAAATGCTCGGACAGCAAATACGGCAAAACCGTCTACATTAAGCCGGACTTTGACCCGAGAATGTTTACACCCGTTCCTCGCGATTCTGATGCATTCAAGGAGAAGTTTAAAACCCGAACCTCCGTTGAACGCTCCAATAAGCGTATGTTTGAGGATTATGCCATTGAAGAATACGATGCCAGGAGTGCCATGATGAGAACTTCTCTGGCCGCTCTTGCTGTTATTAACATTCACCTGGACGCCTGGATAAAACATACCAACATCAGCTTTGTTGGATTATTGGAACAACAGGCAGCTTAAGTTTTATTCAACAGTTCTGTTTTTATGGCCATCATTATGGCTTGTTTGCCATGCCCTTTTTTCGGTTATCCTCTCGTAACTATATGCGGTTTTCAAGGAACGTTGCCTATTTATTACATTAATGCCTATTTTATGGTCTAAATCTGCCTCTCGGCAAAATTACCAGCTACTTTTCGAATATCTTCATTAATTGATACATAATAGACTTTCGCCTTATTTTTAGAATATTCCAGTACCTTTAAATATTTTTTCTACAAACATTGTGTATTCCTCGTATAGCTTTGGATTACTAAATTCTTTTCCGTGTATAAATGTTAAAACCTAACATTTTGTTAGTGAATATCCCCAAATTAATAGAAAGCACAATATTGGAGATAAAATAATTATCCATTTCTTATATTTTCTTACAGGATTCCCTCCTATTTCAAACCAAGCAACTCTCTCATATAGTAATAGTTTTTTTTCGCAAAACCGCCGAATTCATTACTTTTAGGATTAGAATTTGGTTTGTTTGCATTTTTACCTAGATTATAAAGCGTTGCTAAAATCGCTGTTCGCCCATCTATTTCCGGATATACATTTTTCCACGTACCTTGGAAATATTTCAGATATGCAACTGCATAGTAAAGATAATTATCCTAATGTTTTATCACCTAAAAGTTTCATATTTTCGTTTTTATAGTAAGAATAATATAAAAAGCTGTGAACTGTCCCCTTTTTTGTTTTAAAAGTGGACTTTCCTCATTCCGTTATAGGTGGCAGGAGTATTAAGCGGAATATGAGGCGGTATTATTGAAAATGCTCCTTGAAAAAAGGGGTATGCCCGCAAGCCGGAATTGAGACAAGCAGTGAGCAATCCTGATAAAAGCGTTACATCTATTTTTTACCAAATTAAAGATAGGATTATGTCAGCCTGTATGATGCAAGCCTGCTGTTATTGTACAATGCCTGTGCAATCTGAATAGAGCAGGTAAAAGCGGGTAGTGTGTAACGGCTACACATGTTGTTATATCAACCGTGCAGCCGTTGAATCAGCCATGTCATGCCGTGCCAGACCGCACACCCCACATTAGCTGCACCGCTAGGCGAACCGCATAAGCCGCAGCCGTATACACAACATAACGCAAGTGCCATATTGCATATAGGCACAGCTTGCCATGTTTGCGTATCGACACAGCGGCTACAGCGTTCCACACGCAGCGTGCGTCAGGCTACTTCTGGCCTCTCACGCCCTGCCAAGCTTCGGCGATGCAGGTACAGCCGGGGAGGTGTAGCAGAGGAGATATTTCCAATTGAGCTACAACACAACTATGTTGCTGTTGGGCGGAATTGGGAAGAAAAAGGCTCTAACCAGCCCGTGTTAAGATATTAACACAGGGAATGGCAGAGCCTTTGTAAGAATGAATTTTATAAAGTTTATATAGAAAATTTGATTAATATTTTATATATTACAAATCATGCCATATAGCAATAACTTTACCGTCACTCTTTCGTAGTATAACAAATGGAACTCCTCCGGCTTGCTGCTTACGCATATTGCCACTTACAATCCAAACATCATTTTTTTCATCAAATTCTACTGTAAAGGGTTTATTATTTATATATGTATCAATATACCCAAACTTCTTAATAAAAATTTTTCTGGCAATATTTCTAGCAGTTTTTGCATCTGGTATATACCCTTTGTTAGGAATATCTTTATTTAGAAATTCTATATAATAAGGATAATCTGAAAGACTTCCTGTTACATAAGTATCTATATTATCATATTTATAATTAATAATGGTAAAACTCAAGAAGATGGTTAAGCTAATAATTATTAAAACTATTATAAAGATAGTAATCATTTTTTTCATACATCTATCTCCTATTACATTTAATATTTTCTTGCTTTTGGATCACTCGGCATATATCGAGATACTGGTATAATTTTATCACTAGTAATATCATGCTTATAAAGATACCCTGCTGGAGTTGTTAGATAGCCATTTACTCCCAAATCATAATCATTTTAAGATCTGCAGTAGAAAAGCTTTCACCTTTATGATCTACGTGGTAAGCTGCATATGAGTGTATTATGGCTACAAGTCTATAATAATCTGATGGTTTATCCGGTATAGCAACCTAGTACCTACTAAAAACAGAAGCTCTTTCGGGTTTGGTAAATGTATACGAAGAACTATTATTACTATTATATATCCAAGAAATATACTCCCTATCAGAACTTATAGAATTATCATTATATGTTAGTCCCCATGCCATGGCGGCATCATCTGCAGTTTCAAAACGATCCCCTGGTTGATGGTATAGATTAGGTCCATCTTCTAATCCAAAATCCTTAGCAATCTCAGCGGAATCAACTAACATTCTTCCATTTGAAATCGTATATCTCCAAGCATTATATTCTTTATATAGGCCAGTTTTAGGGTCGGTTACACGTGTACATTTATATTTTTCATCCCATTCTACTATTAATCCATTCTTTTCGGCAATATATTTTAACATTACTAACTCATGACCTGTAGGATCTATAAAATTGATAGAATTATTCCCACAATATGTATACAAATTCAGACTCAGCGGGTCATTTGCCTCTCCCCAATAACTATCCTCAGTTATAAACCTTCCTATCCTTGGGTCATAGTACCTTGCTCTGAGGTATATTGTACCGGTTTCTCTATCAAAATACTCACCGCTGTAACGGAATGGGTTGGTGTCATTCGCATCTGGATTCTTCTCATTTCCAAATGCATCATAGTCATAATTCTTTATATGTCCCGCATGAAATTAATATTAAAATGAAGCACTCCGTAAAATATGTTGCACAGTCACATCAAAATTGAGGTAGAATTATTTGCTTTACATATTATATCATTAAATGCAGAATATCTCAATTGTACTTCATCTCCATGCCCGTTATATAAGCAATATTTCCTGGTATTTGATCCATATCCCTTTGCAATTAAGTTAAATAAATTTTATCGCGTAGTAAGGATAATTATCCTTATGTTTTATCATCTAAAAAGTTTCATATTTTCGTTGTTTAAGTAAGAAAAGTATAAAAAGTTGAGAGCTGTCCCTTTATTTATACGGGCTAGGGGTATGCCGCAAGCTTCGGTTGAGCCAATCAGTGAGCTTACATTAAGGCGCGTTACCTTTTTGATTTATTAAAGGAATAGAAGATTTGTAAGCCATGCTATGCGGCCTGTCCTGTATATTGCACCAATGGCAAGTTCTTCTGAACGAGTGGTATGAAAGCATGGGTGTGTTCAACGGCTGTGCATTGTTGTTATATCAACCATGCAGCCGTTGAATCAGCCACGTCATGCCGCGCCAGACCGCACACCCATGCATTAGCTGCACTGCTAGGCAAACACGCATAAGCCGCAGCCGTATACACAACATAACGCAAGCTGCCATATGTACATATAGGCACAGCTTGCCATGTTTGCGTATCGGCGCAGGCTTGCAGCGTTTCGCACGCAGCGCAGCGTCAGGCTACCCCGGCCTCTCACGCCCTGCCAGCCTATGGCGATGCAGGGTATAGGCCGGGGAGGTGTAGCAGAGGATATTTTCAATTGAGCTACAACACAACGCATGTTGTTGTTGGGCGGGGTTGGGAATAGAGAAAGGCTCTAACCAGCCCCGTGTTAAATTATTAACACTGGAACTGATAGAGCCTTGCGTAACTAAATTTACTTATTTAGTTAATATTCGTGTATTATTTTTATTTTATATCATTTAGTTTTTTGCATAGTTTTTCAAAATTACTATAACTCATAAAAAACACTTTATATTGATTTCCTTTATATTCCGCTAAATCTCCATATATCTCTAATCTATCAATAATAGTTCCATTTTCATCATACATTATAAGATTAATATCTGGACTATTATTATGAACTTTATGTTTTTTATTTTTATAACATTTCATTGATCTTAAATATTCTAATATAGTATTTATTTTAGTTTTATCGTCAGTATCTAGACTGATGCTACCAAATCCAGTTATTTTTATATGTGAAATGGATTCAGTTTCAAGTTTTATATTTACTGTAGTTTTTTTATATATATAGTATGTAGTTACACATAACAGTATAATTATACACAATATAGTAATTATTTTTTTTATCATAATATTATTACACCTCATGGATTTAGTTGTACTTTTATATTTTAAGATAAAATTCAAAATTCATATTAATCATAAAAGGCCTACTCCTCCACAACAAAATTATGAGTTTGTGGAGGAGTCTAGTACATAATAACTTATTAACTTTATTTTGGCGCGGATATGGTAGGCGTTGAATAAATTACCATACCTTGTCTATTTCTTGTGGGATATCCAAGCCAGTTTTTAGTAACATATTTGAACCAAGTAGGTTGATACTGCCAGAAAATTCCTGCTGGTCCCATTTCATCTCTATGAGTTGAATAATTATATATAACCCCTGTATCCCATGCTTCCGCTCTTTTAATATAACTAGAATTTACAAATGCTCTTGCAACATTATTTTTTACATCAAGATGTCCTGAATTACATACACTAAAATGTAGTAAATCAATATTCTTTCTTTGCAAACTTGATATAACTACATCTTTATCAGAAAATCCTATTACATCTTTTGATGCAGCAACTTTTGAACCATCCCACATTTCCATGTACCCTACAGGTGGTCCTCCTTCATATATTGAATCTTCTATAGTACCGTGAAATATTAATTGTACAGCTTCAACATTTACAGGATTTCCATTAGCATCAAACCCTATTCTATTGTTCCAGTTCCAAGCAAAACCCGAAGCACTCCATATTTCTATTATGTGACACTTTGTGCCATACTTTTCTTCATATATTTTTGCTTGTTCTACTGCTTGGTCATAAAATGTATGTTTTCCATCACCACTTATTGTTTCTGCTGCATATAAAATATAACTATCAAATCCACTTGGGTCTATTCTATTGATTGGATTATTTATTGCATAAGTATACAAATTCAGACTCAGCAGGTCATTTGCCTTTCCCCAATAACTATCCTCAGTTATAAACCTACCTATCCGTGGATCATAATACCTTGCTCTCAGGTATATCGTACCTGTTTCTTTATCAAAATACTCACCGCTGTAACGGAATGGATTGGTGTCATTCGCATCTGGGTTCTTTTCAATACCAAATGCATCATAGTCATAATTCTTTATATGTCCCGCATGAAATTAATATTAAAATGAAGCGGTCCATGAAATATGTTGCACAGTCACATCAAAATTAAGGTAGAATTAGTGACTGTACATATTATAACATCAAATACAGAATATCTCAATTGTATGACATCACCATACCTGGTATACAAGTAATATTTCCTGACACCTGTTACATCTTCTGCAGCGATTAGGTTTACTCTGCTTATATGCTTAGGTGTAACTGTTCCGGAGCCGTTAAGTTCAGCTACCATATAGTCACCGATCCACACAGTAACCTTTTTATCTTTTCTAATGTTATGCAAAGGTATATAAACAAATTTGATGATTTAACTAAATAAGATATCTAAATTGCAATTTTTTTGATTTATAATACAAATATTTTTTAATAACTTTTGTGTAACAATGCATAATGTTTATCCTATTAAGTAGATTTTTAATAATAACAGAATATAAGCACATGATTGCTTAAAATTCTAAAAAAAAACGATTAGCTTATACAAATTCAAGAAAGATAATCTCAGATATAGAACACCTTCTATATGCCATGAAAAGAATTTATTCATATAAAAAAGTCTCATCAGTTTACCATAATGAGTTACTGTGAGACTTATTTTTATTTCAAATGTTAATTTGCGGGACGAAACCAAGGATATTCCCAATTATGTTACAACACAACACATGTTGTTGGTTGAGAAAAATTATAAAGAAAAGGCTCTGACCAGTCCGTGTTAAGTTATTAACACTGCAGGCTGGTAGGGCTTTAATGTAATTAATATTTAAAATTCGTTATTTTACAGATAGTACTTTAACATTCATAAGGAATAAATGTATTTATTTCTTTTTCAAACAACTAATAATAATAATTATCATAGAAATTAAAAATATTACAAATACAATATCTTTTATTGATACGCTAATTTGCTTATATTTACCAACTTTTAAATTTTTTATAATTTTAACTTTATCTGGAGCTAATATAAGAGCAAAAGTTAATATTATTATTAATTCTGTATATTTTGATATGTTTTGCCTAAAATAACTTCCCATGCAATCATCTCCTATTAAACAATATGCTTTTTATCATGTCTATTATCTGGATTTGGTGGAAAATGTTAACCAGTAATTGATATCAAGTATTACTCCATTACCTTTATTACTATTAGCTAGACTTTTTGATAATTTATTAAAGTATGCAGCTAATGTTCCATATCCAATTGAACATATTTCAAAAATTTTTGCAATTGCCTTTGCAATAGTCCAACCATATTCAGTTCCAGATAAAAAGCCAGCAATATAATTTGCAATTTTACCAATAATAGCGCAGCCAGCAGCTGCAAAACTAAAATCAATAGCCAAATCACTTAATTTTTTACTTAAATCATTTGCCTCTTTACTACTTAAAGTTATTCTATATCCCCACCAATATACTTCACAAGTTGCACACCCACTTGGATCAATATACATTAATGGATTACTAGTACAATAAACATATAGGTTACTGCTCTGCATTATGACTCCAATTGACGCTAGCATATTCCTTGCATGATTACTTCTATCACTATTATCAAGTATGAAATATCCCAAAATAAGTGAAGTACTGTCTTTTCCATTTCTATTTACTAAATTCTGAATAGTGATAATACCAACACCATCTAATCCTCTCTTTTGATTCTTAAGGATTTGTGCAGTGGTATACTCTACGATGTCCTTCCCTTCAATGTAACCTATAGTTTTACTGGTAGCACTATTTCTGCTTCTGGGTTTAGTAAAGATTCACCAGTAATACCGTCATGTGATAACCAATAACTATCTTCAGTAATAAACCTACCTATCCTTGGGTCATAGTACCTTGCTCTGAGGTATATCGTGCCAGTCTCTTTATCAAAATACTCACCGCTGTAACGGAATGGGTTGGTGTCATTTACATCTGGGTTCTTCTCATTACCAAATATAACATAGTCTTAATTCTTTATATGTCCCACACTGAATTAGTATTAAAATGAAGCACTCCATAAAATATGTAGCACAGTCACATCAAAATCGAGTTAGAATTATTTGATTTACATATTATATCATTAAATGCAGAATATCTCAATTATGTAATGATGTCCATTATATAAAAATATTTTTTAGTTTTTGCGCTTCCATTCTACAAATTGGTTGATACAATTAATATACTTATCCTTCATACATCCAGAACATTAAAATTTGCGGATGTTTACTATTCACCTTCTTCCTTGCGTGTCTGCAAAAAATAGGATAAAATAATGTAAAATTCATCAACAGGGAGTAAATAATATGTCGACTGGTATAACAATCGCCGTAGCAATTATTCTAATAATGCCTATCATAATCGTGGCTTATCTTATTAATAAACAAAAAAAGAAAGAAGCATTAGAAGAAAAGATTGCAGCAATGTGGGGAAAGGAGCCTTCCCAAAAGTACAGGGAAACCGATATGCTCTCTATTGCAAGCTATTACAAAAATTTAAGCATGAATAGCAATAATAGGCTTATCGATGATATAACATGGAACGACCTTGATATGGACAGTGTATTCAAAAGACTGAATTCTACTTTATCATCAGTAGGAGAGGAATACCTGTATGCCCTGCTGCGAAGGCCGTGCATGAATGAAACTGAATTGGCAGAGAGAAGAAGGATAATTTCTTTATTTGAAAACTCCGAAAATACCCGAAAAAATATTCAGTTTATACTGGCAACGCTCGGCAAAGTAAGGTCAATAAATATTACCAATATGCTGTTTGATAATGAAAAAATATCAAATGTCCAAAGCATTTTATATAAAATTCTTGCAGCAATACCTGTATTATCTATACTTGTGGCCACAGCTAACTTCGGAACCGGTATATCTATGCTGGTATTTTCATTTATAACTAATCTTATTGTGTATTACAAAGCCAAAAATGACGAAGCTGCACATCTTGAAATCATAAGCTATATTATAGCTGTTTTGAATTGTTCAAAAAAAATAGCGGATTTAAAAATTGAGGGTTTGGAAGATATTAACTCCAAATTAAAAAAATGCTATAACAAAGTAAAAAGTTTAAATAAGCGTTCCTTTTCTATTTTATACTCCACAGGGGATCCATTAACGGAGTATGTAAAAATTGCATTTCTTACTGAACTTATAGCATATGAAAGTGTCATTTCCAAAATACATAAATGCCGTGAAACCCTGCTTGAAATTTATGAATGCATAGGTTTGCTGGACAGCCTTGCTGCTATTGCTTCATATAGAAAGAGCCTTAAGTACTGGTGTACTCCCTCTCTAACAAAAAGCAATACTTTCAAAGGGCAAAAGCTGCAGTTTATAAATATTTATCATCCGCTTTTGAAAGATCCTGTACCGAACTCATTGGAAACATCCTCTTCTGTGCTTATCACAGGCTCGAATGCTTCAGGCAAATCCACATTTTTAAAAACTGTTGCAATAAATGCCATATTTGCGCAGACAATTTGCACATGCCTGGCTGAAAGCTACTCATCGCCATATTTCAGGATTTATAGTTCAATGGCTCTGAAAGATAACATAATAAATAATGAAAGTTACTATATAGCCGAAATCAAATCCCTGAAAAGGATAATAGACAGCCTTAATGACAGCTGTCCCTCTCTTTGCTTCATTGATGAAGTGCTAAGGGGAACAAATACGGTGGAAAGAATTGCGGCATCATCCCAGGTGCTTCATTACCTGAGCAATGCCAATTGTCTTTGCATCGCAGCGACACATGATATTGAACTGACTTACATACTGGAAAACAGCTATGATAATTACCATTTTCGCGAGAATTTCATTGATAACGAAATAACTTTTGATTATATTTTACATAACGGCAGGTCAAATACACGTAATGCTATTAAGCTTCTGAAGTATATGGGATATAATGAGGCTATAGTAAATCAGGCTGAACAAAGAGCCGAAAGCTTTATTAAAAACGGCAAGTGGGGACAAATATATTAAATCGGTTCACCTTGCCTGAGCTCTGGACCTTTTCTTTAAAATACTTTTTATGTTACGTATGTCCCTGCCGCTGCATTTTGATATCATCATATAACAAATAAATGACGGTATCAGGAATAATTGAAATATGGTCAGCGTCACAATATAATTTTCAGGCTGATCAAACTTCAGCGACACAAATGCAAGCACAAACCCCAAAAGTACGTTTCCCAAAGCCTTGCCAATTCCATTTAATAAATTGCTTAAGCTGAACACTGTGGCTCTATGTTCAGGTAGATTTAAATCAGTTATAAGAGCCAGCCAGTTAGGCGAATGTGCCGATTGCGCCATTGTTGCTCCGACCGCTAGTATAAATATTGAAAGCATCCACGGATTTGTTAATATATCCTTAATAAGGCTCCAAAATACCTCTATGGGATTTGTGCTGTCCGGGAGCTGCAGATTATTCATCGGAACAAAGAACATCGCAATATAAAGTGGCATAGCTACCGCCATCGATGCGGCACCAAGGAAAGCTCTCCCGCGATATGTACGTTTTTGAAGCTTGTCACCAAGATATCCGAAATATACTGAAAACAAACCTCCTAATTGGAGTATTGCATATAAATATCCTGCAGCAACCAATGCGGTATCGCTGGAATAACCCTGTACCTCAATTTTAGCAATATAAAGAGTAGGAAGCCATACAAGGGTTCCCATAGTTATGCTCATAAAAAAACCTTGCATAAGGAGCCACTTGGTGCTTTTCTTCTTTAAAATGTCAAATATATGACTTATTTTAATCTTATAATTATATTCATAACCTTCCTCAATCAGTTGTTTCAGTTCAGGTTCTGCAGCACCTTTTTCAGGCTCCTTTATGAAGAAATATAAAAAGATGAATACTGTTCCGAGTATGGAAATGATTTTAAAGGGAGTTCTCCAGTCAGCGTTAGGTGCAATAAGAGAAGCCATAACCGATCCAGCGATGCCTCCGAATCCCTGGGAAAGTCCCCACAAACTCATAAGCATACCTAACCATTTTTTCGGTATATAATCGGTCAATACACTGAAACCGATTGACGCAATACATCCAAGCCCTATACCTGTAAGCAGCTGATATACAATGAGTTCATGATAATTTCTGCTATGTGCTGTAAAATACACTGATGCGGACCAGATCAATGTGCCTATTATTATCAACCTTTTACGTCTATATTTTCCGGCAAGGTATCCCCACACAAGTGATGAAACAGAAGTTGCAATAATAGTAACAGCGGAGACTACACCAAGCCCGGAAATTTCAATATTAAAATCTTTTGCTATGGAGGAAAACAGCGGAGGAATAACTCCTATAACCGCATTATCAAGAGAAGCCAATGCTATGAATATGAATATTGTGTAAATAGTCATTAGCTTTTGCTTGTTTAATTTCATTGAACCACATCCGCTTTTAGTCATTGTAAGTTAAGTATACCCTATTAAAATAAAAAAAATATATGATTTACATTATGTATATTGATTTGCTTTATCGCAAACTTATAGATATATATTATACAAGTTTTACATAAATGTAAATTAGCACTTGCTCAAAATACAAACCTGCGTTGTGCCCAATAACTGAAGAAGAATAATATTATTTCTGTATATGTCAAAAAAGCAGGAAGATGAGCAAGTAATAACGCTTGCCAGATCCTCCTGCTTTTGATTATCTTATACACAGTATTGCTATTATCCAGCTTTTCCCTTAGCACTGAACTTGTACTTCCATAACACAAACGATCCTGCTGTAATCAACAGAACTATCGGCAGCACCCACATCAGCACTTTTACTGCTGTATTACCACTATCCTGCTTGCTACTCCGCACAACAGCAGACTTTACCGCTTCGGCATCCGCCAAAGCATCAGTCTGCTTCTGCAAGTCAGCCGCAGATGCTACTACTTTTTCAGCATCAGTACTGCTGCTTTGCGCAGGCTGTTGTACTGCCTCAGTATTTGCAGCCTGTGTTGCTGCCTCTGCCTGCGGTGGCGGCTGTACATCGTTGCTAAGCGGAGCTGCTTCTGTGTTATTATCCTCTACTGGTTGTTGCTCTTCAGTTGGTTGGCCTGCACCTACACCTCCATACTCAAGCATTTCTCTACTACTAGAATTATTTCCACCTAAAATTATATCAAATGTAGGAGCCATAATTTTCACAAACTCTTCTCTAGTGTATAGTTTCATATCTTCAAGTCCATAATTATTTACTATGCCATATATTAACGGTATAAAATATTCTTGATCATCTACCAATACATAAATCCATGTATGATAAAGTATTGAACAATCTATTATAGCTGTATAATTAGCTTTATCAATACCATATTTTTTAAACAGTTTAATTCTTCTATCTACATCTGCACAGAGCGAAACCTGTTCAGGACTTAATTTTGAACCTGTACTTGATGATTTCCATTTATTCATTTTAGTGTCAAATGAAAAATCATATGTATCTACAGCGCCTTCTCTATCATTTCTATATACCGGAACTACCCATTTATATTTTAAATTTGTAATTATCTCTAATATAGAATTTCCTCTATATAAGTTCCCATATAAATCACCCGATGCTAAATATTGTTTATATGGGTTTCCAATTTTAAGACTGTTAAAATCTTTAACTCCTTCCATACTTTTTCTATTTAAGCTACTAAACCCTAATCTTTCATCATGACTGCTTATTAATCCATTAATTATATCCTTTTCCGGAGCTTTATCTAACAATTGATCTTGATGCACTTCTTCTAAGGAACGTTTTTCAGGTTTTACTGCATAAATTGGTGCAATATAAATAATCAAAAATAATAAAATAAAAATACTCATAACAATTCTTTTCATAATAAACACCTCTAATATTTAATTTAACATTTATTTATCTTATACTATTTAAACGTACCAGAGTATTTCCATGTCCAATCTAAAGTACAAAAATCAGCATAATCTATTTTGATTCCTCCATTAGTAAGAATATTAGGATCATAATACGTAATTTTCTCTGTGTCATTATCCCATAAAAATCCACTTATAACTACAGCATGGCCAAAATATTCAGTTTTACCTTCAAACTCTTCCCAACGATAGCACGCTGCGTATATTGGTCCTCCTCGATTAATCTGAGTTTTAACTTGCTCAAACGAAAGTGGATTTTGATGATAAGTACTTGTGCATCCTGTCATACCATCAATACCTGCATTTTGTAAATCAACAAATTTTCCTCCTAGTCCCCATATATTACCATTGGCATCACGATGAATAGGTGTATTTACATCAACATTATTACCATACTTTGCAAATACAAATTGATTTCTAAGGGCTGTACCTGTTGGAGATACATTTGGATTAAGATACATAGTTATCATTGCCCCGCTAGCAGCCCAACATATACCTGCAGGTGCATTACCTACATGAGTCAAATTTAATGCATTTCCAAAATAGGCAATTATATTTCCCGATTGTATCTCTCGACCAGTTTTAATATCAGTTATAGTTACTCTGGTATATACTTTTCCTGTTAGATTCATTCTTACATAAGCCAAGGATGACCCATTATTCGCGTTACATATTAAAGAGCTTGTATCTTCTGTCCAATTATTAGAATTTGGATCACTGGTATATTCAATTTTAGCTGTATACAATCTATTGCCATACAAATTAGGACTATTTGTTGCTGGATCATTAATATTAATATAAAAATCTACCGCTTTATTAATAAATAATTCTCCTGAATAATACCCCGATACACTTCTTGTATATGCAGTATCAGGAGTACTTTTATCTATTATATTTAACAATCCACCATCAATAGCATCATAGACTAGCATTCTAGTATATTTATCTCCACCTTCATAGAAATGTATATCTAATTGACCACTTGCATAATATTGACCTGATGGTATTGTTATATAAACATTACCTCTATTTACGTATCCTGTAGATGTCGACCTGCACTCTACCTCTACTCGATACATTCTAACTATATTACTATAAGAAGGTTCATTTAAAGTAATAGTTAATCTATTATCCTCATTGTAATATACTGGATTTGCTCCTGTATCAAGAGCCGGATCAATTGGAACATTATATCTCATTGTAGATGTCAACGGATCCGGTGAAGGCATCAGGGTCACCACAGTAAGAGAATCGCTCCATAAGGACATATTTCCTGCTGCATCTCTGGCTCTTACATAATAGGTATATGAATGTGCAGGTTGTAAACCTGTATCTGTAAAATCCATATATAACGGTGTCGTCCTAGCTATATTTACTGATGTACCATCTACAACTCTATAAACCCAATATTCTGTAACTTCAACATTATCAGTTGATGCTGCCCAAGTGAATGATATAGATGTACTAGTCTTTCCTGTAACATTTAATCCTGTTGGTATGGAAGGAGGAGTAGTGTCACTTCCCAGTGATATATTTAGCACATATGGCCCTGTACCAGTTTCTGAATAATGCCTTACACTAACATAGTATGTTTGCCCTCCAGTTAAATTATATGTTATGGAAAAATTATGTCCTCCGTAATCGTCATTTTCAGCAAGTTTAGTAGCATAACTGTTGTATAAAGTACCATAAGTGTCTGTCGCAACTGAAGTTGTATAAATGGTATATGTACCACTTGATAAAGGTGTAAATCTAAAGAAATCCACATCACCTTCATAATTAATACTTCCAGACACAGGTGAACCTATTGATATTGTTCCGGCTGTTGAAAAAGAATTCCCATAGTCATCCTGCTGAGAAGGAGGTGGTTCTGTCTGACCTGTCAATACTACCGTTAAAATATATGAGCCTAGTCCAGTATTTGAGTAATGATGTACGCAAATGTAATACGTCTGATACTGACTCAACGTATATGTTATTGAGAAATTTGTTCCATTAGAGTCGTCATTTAATGCAAGTATGTTACCATTACTATCATATAGTATACCATATGTATCAGTTGTTCCAGATGTGCCTATTACGTAAGTACCACTTACTGTAGGTTGTATCCGGAAAAAGTCCAAATCTCCTCCATAGTCAATATTACCTGAAACTGGACTTCCAATTAATATATTCGCTGCTGTTGACCGATCATTGCCATAATCATCATTTGTAGGGGTTGTACTTGGTGCTCCTGACACAAATAAAGTATAATACCCTGTGCCAGTTGTGGAGTAGTGTTTTACACATATATAATATGTTTCATATGCAGTTAAATAATATGTAATAGAAAAGTTTCTTCCATCAGTATCATCATTTTGTGCTAGAATATTACCATAATAATCATACAAAAATCCATAAGTATCCGTTGAACCTGAAGTGTATATTGTATATGATCCTGTTACAGTAGGAGTTACTCGGAAGTAATCCAAGTCATTTCCATAATTTATGCTGCCGGATAGCGAAGATCCAGGATATATAGTGGTTGCTGTGGATCGATCATTTCCATAATCATCAATTACTGTCGGCGGATTCGTTGAGTCAACGGTATATTCAATTTTTTCTATTAAAAATCCATTGCGCGTTACTGATGAATCCGTTTCAAGAGTTACCGTTATTGATGAACCGCTTGACCAACTGCTCCATTGTTCACTATAGTATCCTGACCAATTATCTCCAGCACTTGTTGAAACAGTATCATAATTACTTTCAGTATCAATATATGAGAAAAAAACTCTTATACTCAAAGCGCCAGGTTTATAAATATTCCACGTCTGATAGGTATTATTTTCATAAGGATGTAAGCTTTCACAGATATAGTCTTCTACTATAAAGTCAACAGAACTCATAACTACTTGTTGTCCTGTTGTTGTAGTCTCAATAGTTTGCATGTTTTTGTTATCAAAGTTATTATCAGTTCTTACTATTACATTTTCTGTCCATATCTTTTGACTCTTATTACTTTTTTCCTTGACATCCTTCGGAGGATTTAAATAACTATCATACATATCAAGTGTATTTTTTAGGCTGACAAGACCACTTCCGTATTTGTTATTATTGCCATAACCAATTGATGAATATCGTATTAAAGATCTTATCTTGTCGTTTTTTATTGAAATATCTTTGCTCCATATTAAAGCAGCAACACCTGCTGCATATGGTGATGCCATAGATGTACCACTCATTGTTTTATAATTACCATCACTTGACATACTTTCTACATCTACACCCGGAGCCATCAATTCCAAATCCGGCCCTACACTTGAAAACGAAGCTCTTTTCTCAGATTTATCTACAGCACCAACAGCAATAACCTGCTTATATTTTGCAGGATATGTTATTGTATCCGAATGAACTTCACCTTTATTTCCAGCTGAGGCAAATATTAATATATTATTATCATATGCTATTTGTAAAGCTTTTTCAAGTATGCTAGAATCTGTTTCTCCACTAAAGCTCATATTAATAATATCAATATCATTATCTATAGCCCATTCTAAACCACTTATTATAGAACTGTATTTACCTGTGCCGTCAGCTTTTAAAACTTTAACTGAATATAAATCAGGCTCAGGTACCCCGATTTCTGTAGACTTTTCTTTTACTAAAGATTTTAAAGCGCCAGCCACAAGAGTTCCATGACCATTATCATCCTTATAATCTGTAACACCTTCAATAAATGATATACCACCGTTGATTGATAAATTTTTGTTAGGACTCACACCAGTATCAAAAATCGCAACTTTAATTTTTTTATCACTCACCTTAGTTTCTTGCACAGGTTGTAAGTTGATCTTTTCACTTTCCGCCAATTTAATATCTTCTCCTGCTAATACCACCTTTTCATCATATTCTATACAAGTTATATTAGGCTCTTTCCTCAATTGATTTGCTGCAACAGAATCTAAATACGCAGATATAACATTTAACATTTTATATTCAGCAATTACCTTGCCCCCCAGTTTTCCAATCTGACCCATTCCATACATTCTTGCTTTTTCATCTTTATACTCTATCAAATAGCTGTCGTATTTTTTAACTGATTTTAAAATACTACTGGTTTCATTTTCACTTTGTTGTATATCATTTTGTATGATGCTATCAGCTTTAATCCCACTCGGTAGTATTGAAAACATAAGCGCAAATACAAGTAATAAAGCTATAGTTTTTCTCATAACATTACCCCTTTATGAAGTTCCCCCGATTTGATGGACACACAAAATGGCTGGTATAATAAAACCAGTTGGAGGTGTCCATCATGAAACGCTATGATAAAAATTTTAAAGAACAAGCAGTCCGTCTTGTGCTGGAA
>Ga0134104_1001658_pt1 | contig 18332 bp, 15 predicted proteins | sample 15_3_2metaG_FD_94455 | JGI IMG/M metagenome (GOLD analysis project Ga0134104, IMG submission 94455) | Switchgrass degrading microbial communities from high solid loading bioreactors in New Hampshire, USA - 15_59_3.3_214_A2 metaG | ecosystem: Engineered > Bioreactor > Semi-continuous > Anaerobic...
TCTCTTCTTGAAAGCTGCAATATTTAAAATCAATAAGTTAAAACAGATTTAATTTCTTTTGCTTGTTCTGTATAAGGTTGGCAGAGGTCTTACAAAAAAACCTAAGATTACTTGACGCGATCGTTTCAAATGTAATATCTAGTAATATTATTTCATTTGTATTATAATGTAATATAATATTATAATACAAGAAATGGGGTTTTACTGTGAGGGTTCCATCAGGCAACTTATATCTTCCAAAAGCAGCTGTGTTCAATTTAATAATTGAATGTGCTTTTGGCTTCGGCATTGGAATCTGGAATATTGCTTTAAATTTTTATTTTAGAGCATATGGACTTTCTCCGGCAGAAATAGGTTTGCTGATATCGGTAGGATTTTTCGCAACAGCGGTTTCATCTTCTTTCTGCGGCAGGCTAAGCGACAAAATTGGTTTTTCAAAGGTATCTGCTTTAGGCGGAATAATGGTAAGTATTTCACTTTTTACTATATCTCATTCATCTTCACATCAACTTTTTTATATAGCCCAGATTATCTACGGTTTTGGACTTGCTTGTATTATGTCAACAGATTCTCCTTTAATTACAAGCCTTGTCCTTCCCCATCAAAAACAATTGGGATATAACCTTACGATTTTTACATATTTTTTAAGTAGTGTTGCAGGAAGTCTTTTTGCCGGATTTTTCCCCAAAATGTTTCCGTTATATGAAAATCCCTATAAGGTGCTTTTAATTATTAGCGCTACCTCATATCTAATACTTGGCTGCACTCGTGTATGGCTGCCGAAGCAGCCGCTTGCAGGCAGAAGCAGTGTGAAATTTTTGGATGTCTTAAAAAGCAAAAATGTCCTTTCTTTTCTGCTCTTTGGATTTGTGATGATGACTATTTTTAATTGCATTATGTCAATGTTAAATCTCATTTTACGCGAGCGCTATGGTCTTGGCGATGATATTGTCGGATCTCTTTACTCATTAGTCTCCATATCAGGTTGTATGGCAATTCCAATTATTGCTTTGTTATATCGCAAATATTCCAATTATCAAATTGCCTCTGCAACTTTAGCAGTTCAGATATTCATTATATCTTTTATGGCTTTTGCCCCCGTTTGGCTTTTTATAATCCTTGTTTGCATGCGAACTGTGGCAAACAACTTCATATATGCAACAGTAGACAATCCTATGCTTCAATCCATAGAACAAGATAGACGCGGTTCTTATTCCGGCTTAAGGGTCAGTTCTAACTATATAGGCATGAGCTTAGGTTCTGCGATATCCGGATATTTTATATCAAAAGGAAACTATGCCGGATTGTTTATGCTTACAGCACTCCTTTGTTTATTACAAAATTTAATTTTTCATCAGATATGTGTCCCTCACATTGTAGAATACAACAACTCTAAAATAGTATAAATAAAACAGCGGGTAATGAGTTTCCTCAAAATGCCCGCTTTCTATATGTTAATATTTAGGAGGCTTTTGATAAGGAGCAATGGGGCATAAATAATTCCTGCCTTCCATTGCTTTTTCAAACTCTGCACGCATTTTCGCTACTGCTTCAGGGTTTGTAAAAAGTTCGGCACCTGTTAAAGCCATGATTTTGGCTGCAGTTAGCATTCCGTTGTGGCACAAAGACCGCTTGCCTTGAGCAACTTCTTGCCATGAATGCCCAGGTGTATCTTTTGCATAACATGCAGTTGTAAACTGCACAGTTGGGGTAAACCAGCTGACATCGCAGACATCTGTCGAACCGTATTTGGGATGCGGAATTTCTGTATATGGATATATTATATCATTTATATATTTACCCTTGATTTTAGGGATTATTTCCTCTGCTATTGGGCCATAAAGATACCGTAAGGTATCAAAAGTACTTTCTTCTGCGTTTTCAGGAAAAGCTGCATGTATCTTTTTACAAAATTCTACATCATCTTGAGTATAAGAAACCGGCCCAATTTTAAGAAATTTATCATAAGCTATGCGTTCAAGTGTTCGATTGGGAACAAGCTCCGAAAGACCACCGGTAAATTCAACTTCCACTTTAGTTCCGGTCATCATTGCCGCGCCTTGGGCAATCTCTTTAATGCGCTCAGCTGTTTCTTTTGCCCTTTTATAAGTAGCAGCTCTTACACAATAAACAACTTCTGCATTTGCTTGAATTACATTCGGTGCAGTTCCGCCGGCATCAGTAACTGCATAATTAATGCATACATCGCGTTGTACATGGCCTCTAAGATAATTCGATGCTATATTTGTCAATTCTACCGCAGAAAGCGCATTTCGACCTAGATGGCCTTGAGATGCTGAATGGGATGCGATGCCGGTAAAATGAATTCGCATATTCTGTATCGCCATAAAATTCATAGACCAGATATTATTATCATCAGCAGGATGCCAAGTTATAGCACATTCCGTATCATTAAACAATCCATCTCGCGCCATATAGATTTTGCCGGCGCCTCCTTCTTCCGCAGGACATCCATAATATCTGATTGTGCCTGAAAGATTATTGTTTTCTATATAATTTTTAAGCGCGATCGCCGCTGCCATGGCACTGGTTCCCAAAATATGATGTCCACAGCCATGGCCGGGACCTCCTTTAACAATCGGAGAGTAAGTAGTCACATTTGCCTCCTGGCTCAATCCGGGTAATGCGTCATATTCGCCGAGAAATGCTATAACAGGCTTGCCTCTTCCTGTCTCTGCGACAAATGCTGTGTCCATGTCTGATACGCCGCGTGTGACTTTAAATCCAACTTCTTCAAGGGTTTTGCTCAAAGCTTTAGATGATTGGTGCTCTCTAAATGCAAGTTCTGCGTATTCCCAGATTCTATCGGCTATTTGAATGTATTGCGCCTTATTTTCATCAATAAAGTTTGTTATATCTTGTATTTCCATTAAAATAGGCCTCCTAATTAATTTAGAAACAACTAAATATTTAGTGTATAATAGCACTCTCATTATAAAGATGGCATGCTACAAAATGCTCATTAGTAACTTCTGCTAATTCAGGCTTTATTTCAGAACATACCTTTTGTGCTTGAGGGCATCGAGGATGAAAATGACAGCCATTTGGAGGACTCGTCGGTGAAGGAATATCTCCCTTAACAATAGGAGTTTTGGTTCTTAAGGCAGGATCTGGAATTTTAATTGCTGAAAGCAAGGCCTTTGTGTAAGGATGCATCGCGTTTTTATAAAGTTCATCTTTCCCTGTAATCTCTACTATCCGGCCAAGGTACATCACCGCTACTCGATCACTTATATGTTTTACTACGCTTAAATCGTGGGAAATGAACAAATAAGTCAGGTTAAATTCCTTTTGTAAATCCTGCATTAAGTTAAGCACCTGAGATCTTACAGAAACGTCCAATGCCGAAACAGGCTCATCACATACGATAAATCTGGGGTTTAGCGAAAGAGCCCTTGCAATAACGATTCTCTGGCGCTGTCCCCCTGAAAATTCATGAGGATAACGATTATAACAAGATTCATCAAGCCCTACTTTTTCTAGTAATAAGATTACTCTTTTGAATTTTTCTTCTCCGCTTGCAATGTGAAAAATATCAAGAGGCTCTCCAACAAAATCTCCTACTGTCATACGGGGATTTAGGGAGGCATACGGGTCTTGAAAAATAATCTGCATATCTTGTCTCATAGTGCGCATTTGGCTTTTGCTAAGAGTTGAAATGTCTTTTCCGTCAAATATTACTTTTCCGCTCGTTGGTTCTATAAGTCGTAAAATAGAGCGGCCCAAGGTAGATTTCCCACACCCTGATTCGCCCACAAGACCAAGTGTTTCACCTTCCATAACTTTGAAGCTTATATCATCTACCGCTTTTACATAGGTTGTATTCCTATTTAATAATCCTCTATTAATAGGGAAATATTTTTTCATATTATAGACTTCAAGTAAAGTCTTTTGTTCGTTCACTTTTAGTTAAGCCTCCTTGCCCTTACCTGAGTACAGCCAACAGCGAACTTGATGACCGTCTATATCAGTTAGCAATGGCTCTTTTTCATGACACACCGGCAGCGCCTTATCGCATCTAGGCGCAAATCTGCAACCTGCAGGCAAATTTAACAAATTAGGAACCATGCCATTTATGACATGTAATCTATCAGTTGGTTTATCTAAGCGAGGAATAGAATTCATAAGTCCAATTGTATAAGGGTGTAAAGGATTATAAAAAACAGAATAAACATCTGCATATTCCATGACTTTTCCTGCATACATTACCAAAACATCTTCCGCCATATCAGCAACAACACCTAAGTCGTGCGTTATAAGAAGAATAGAAGTGTTTAATTTTTCCTTAAGATCTTTCATTAATTCCAGTATTTGAGCTTGAATAGTCACATCCAGAGCAGTAGTTGGCTCGTCTGCAATCAAGAGAAGAGGATTGCAGGCAAGCGCCATGGCAATCATCACTCGCTGCCTCATTCCGCCGGAAAGCTGGTGGGGATACTGGTTCATCCTTTGCTCAGAGGCCGATATACCTACCATATTCAACATTTCCACAGATTTATTATAAGCATCCTGTTTATTTAAATGCTGATGCTGAGAATACACTTCCATTAGCTGAAAGCCAATAGTATACACCGGATTTAAACTGGTCATAGGTTCTTGAAATACCATTGAAATTTTATTGCCTCTGATTTCGCACATTTCCGCTTCTGTCTTGGTCAGAAGCTCTTCTCCGTTAAATTTTATGCTCCCTTCTACAATTTTGCCCGAAGGGCTCGGGACAAGACGCAGTATAGAAAGAGAGGTAATGCTTTTACCGCAACCCGATTCGCCTACTATACATAACGTTTTTCCGCTGTCAATACTAAAATCTATACCGTCAACTGCATATTTTACCCCATCTTCAGTAAAAAAACATGTCCTAAGGTTTTTGACTTCGAGCAGTGTTGGCATAAGCATTTCTCCTCTCTATGCAAGCTTCAGAGTTGAGACTATGACCTTTTGCATCTCTAAGGTCATAGTCTTTTTGTTTAAATCTTTTACTCTTTAAATGTCCAAGAATATGCAGCATAATTTAAATTTGGAAAATCCTCTACAGGAATATTTTCGAATATATCTCTATGTGCCATCAATACATTTGCATGATATAGCCATACATACGGCATCTCTTCCACAAGCTTCTTTTGCAGTTCATCATAAAGCGGTTTGCGTTCTTCAAATGTGGGTTTATTGCGCGCTTCTGTAGCAAGTTCAAAAAGCGATGGATCATCATAATGTGAGAAATTCATATTTGTTCCCGGTGCAAGAAGTATGCGTACATCATCTGGATCTATGGAACCTGCACCGCCTAGTAAACCTAAATCGCCCTTTGACTGGCGCAGATAATTTATTTCAGTTGTAAAGTCCATTACTTGAAGCTTTGTTTTAACGCCAACAGCAGCTAAATCTTGCTGAATCAGCGTTGCAGAGTTCTCACGAACTTTGTTGCCTGTTGGAACAAAAAATTCAAGTTCTCTGTTAAAGTCCCATCCGGCTTCTTGAAGAAGGGCTTTTGCTCCTTCAGGATCATATGGATCTCCTGCAATTGCCTGATTAAAATAGGGGTGATGAGGAGGCATTGGGCCAACAGCAATGACACCTTCGCCAAAAAGCAGTTGATCTATAATATTTTTCCTGTTTATTGCCATGCTAAACGCTCTTCTAACGCGAGCATCTTTGAAATACTCCTTTGAGCAATTTATAGTCATATATTGATAACCATAACTCTTTACGCTTGCCGGAACAATTCCCTTTGCATCTTTTAAAAGTGGCCAATCACTTATAGGAACTTCTCCTTGGGCGCTCGTAAGATCGACTTCGCCACTCATTAATCCAGGTACGATGCTTGCTGCGTCCATCACACGAATAACCATCTTGTTAAAATTTGGTGTTCCTAAAAAGTAATCTTTATTTGCAGTTAATTCATAACGCTCGCCAGGAACCTGTTTGTCAAATATACAGCAGCCTGTGCCAACCGGCTTTTGAAAATAAGGATCTGCGTCTAAGTGAGCAGGATCAGCATCTTTAAGTAAATGTTTAGGAAGTATATATATTCTTGTGGAATCTAGCTGCAAAAATGCATTAATATCAGTAGGAGTCTTGAAGTGTATTTCCAGGGTATAAGGATCTACTGCTACAACTCCAATTTTTGACGGTTCTGCTGCAACACCATTTTCGTCAGTACCTTCAATGCTAGAAAAATAACTTCTGCGGTTGCTTACTACATCTTTGTTTGTTATTAATTGAGCCGTAAATACCACATCGTCAGCTGTAAAAGGCTCTCCATCATGCCATTTTACATTCTTATTAAGATGAAATGTTGCAACTTTATAATCGCTGGACATTTCCCAGCTATCGGCTAATCTCGGAAGAACTTTGCCCGATGCAGTAACATACACTAACCGGTCAAAAATCTGGTCGAATATTACGTCTCCGTAGTTGCCGCTAATATTATAAGGATTTAAGGTATCTGCAGCCGAAGTCATAACCATTGTCACAACATCATGCTTTACAGGTGCAGTTGAAGATTCTGTCTTTGAACCTTGCTCAGGTGTGGCTTTTTCATTCGATCCTCCGCCACAGCCTACAACGCAGCCAGCTAATAAGCCTACAACAACAAACAAACAGAGCAATTTAATGATCTTGCTTTTATGCATATATCTCCCTCCAAAAATTATGTGTGTATGTTAACGCAGCTTTCGCTGCAGTAAAGCTATACTTTCATCTTGGGGTCAAGGGCATCTCTAAGGCCATCGCCTACAAAATTTACCGAAAGTACGGTTAGTATCAGGAGAATTCCCGCTGGTACCCACATCCACGGCCTTGTAGAAAGTATCGCAATAGACTGAGCGTTATATAAGATATTGCCCCAGGAAGCTTGGGGAGGCTGAACACCCATTCCGAGAAAGCTCAGTGTTGACTCTTGCAGCATAGCAGCTGCTGTTCTAAAAGTAGCAGCAATAAGGATAGGAGCTATAGAATTTGGAAGAATATAGCGTGTAATAATACGAAAATCGCTGGCTCCCACTGCTCTCGCAGCTTCTATATATTCTTTTTCTCTTATACTTAAAGCAGTTCCATAAATCTGTCTTGCAAATTGAGTCCATTCAAGAACACCGATTACGACTGTAACTGACCAAATAGAAGGTCCCATAATTGATACGAGAACCATTATTAGCACCATTGAAGGAAAAGACATAAATATGTCGACAATTCTCATAATTACTATTTCAGCAATTCCTCGATAATAAGCAGCAATAAGTCCCAAAGGAACTCCAATAATTATAGAAATAAAGGTCGAGGCAAGCCCAACCAACAAAGAAACGCGGCCACCGTAAAGCAAACGCGCAAAATTGTCCCGTCCTGTTGCGTCAGTTCCTAATATAAATTTTACAGATGGTCTCGACAGTGCCGGAGCAACCATTGTAGTATATGGATCCAGTTTAAATATCATAGGCAATAGCAACACAGCTAATATAATGATAGTTAGCATTGCAATTCCAAACATTGCTAGCTTGTGACGTTTAAATCGCTTGAAAACATCTGTATAATATGAATTTCTCTTTTTCTGTAATTCGGACATTATTTTTCCTCCTGCTTCAGTTGTAGCGAATCCTTGGGTCAAGAACTCCGTAAAGCAAGTCGACTATAAGATTTCCAATTAAAACAAATATAGCAACAACAACAGTAATTCCCATAATTACAGGATAATCCCTTGCTCCTATTGAGGAAACCATAAGCATCCCTAAACCTGACCAACTAAATACTTGTTCCGTTACTACTGCCCCGCCTATTAAAAAAGGCAGTGACGACCCAAAATTTGTGACAACCGGTATTAAGGCATTCCGAAAAGCATGAACCCAAATAACTCTTTTGGGTCTTAAGCCTTTTGCCTTCGCAGTACGGATATAGTCTTCGTTGAGTACTTCTAGCATACTGCTGCGTACGTATCTCATCGTACTTCCTATTTGGGGAAGGGCAAGGGCTACTGCAGGTAGCACTAGATGCCTTAAAAGCGACAAAAAGTTTCCTGCAACTCCCGATTCGTACATTCCGCCCATTGGAAACCATCCCAATTTCACCGCAAAAATATAAATAAAGATCATACCCAAAAAGAAGCTAGGTGAAGCGGCAGTTAGAAACGCAAGAGCAGTTGACATATAATCTTGTAGTGAATAAGGGCGAAGTGATGAAATTATTCCAAGAGGAATCGCAAATATATATGAAATTAATATTGCACTGCCCGTCAGAAGCAATGTAGGCCCAATGCGCTGGGCTACCATCAAGGTTACTTTTTGAAATGTCCGATACGAAAAACCGAGATCGCCGTGAAGTAATGCTTTTACCCAGTTGAAATACTGAATGTATATAGGCTTATCTATGCCAAGGGCAGCAGCACGCCGAGCAGCATCCGCTTCAGTCATTCCAGGTTCAGCTAGTAGAGCATCTAGCGGTGAGCCGGGCGCCATATTTGCAATAAAAAAAACAAAAATTGTGATACCAAAAAATGTTATGATGCTAACTGCTACTCTCCTTGCTATGTATTTGCTCAATCTCAACCCTCCTCAGAGAATTACAACTTAATTGATCTAATTGTTATCGTATTATATCATCTTATTCTGTATGGATATAATATTACCAGAAAAGTACATGATTGTAAATACCTCAAATTATTCCGTAAATTTTCTATTTTATAATCTACTAAGCAAAAAAAGACGGCTGGTGCCGTCATCTGTGCAAATCAGATTCGCAACTTGTTGTTTTAAAAACTAGTTAGCGCCTGCATTAAATTTCGAATTTAAATCTATCGCCTCTAATAAGAGTTTTAACATATTCTATTGGTTTATCATCCTGGGATTTAACAATTGCGCGAAGCAGGAATAAAGGCTGGCCGACTCTTATATGGAGCAGATCCGCCTCATACTTATTGCTTAAAACAATTTCAAGACTGCGTTTTGATTTTGCCGGCACAACACCATACTCTTCTTCCAGGAATTTATAAAGAGAGCCAATGCTTATATCTGCTTCCATTACCTTTGGAAACTCTTTATATGGAAGATAAGTTTTTTCAATCATAACAGGCTCGTTATCTGCAAGTCTTAGCCTTTCAATTTCTATTACCTGATCCTCGGGGCCCAGTTCAAGATATTTTTGAATTGTAGGAGTTGAATTTGTTATTCTCATACTCAAAACTCTTGAGCCCGGAACCAGGCCAGCCTCACGCATTCTATGGCTAAAACTGTTAACCGCAATTATCTCCCGCTTTATTTTAGGCATAGCCACGAATGTTCCTTTGCCTTGCTTTTTTACCAATAACCCTTCCTCTACCAAATCATTTATAGCTCTTCTTATTGTAATTCGGCTTGCATTGTATTTTTCTACCAGTTCTTGCTCGGTGGGTATTTGTTCGTTCGGCTTATAGGTGCCTCTTTCAATCTCTGCTCTTATTATTTCTCGTATTTGATGATATAGAGGCATCGCAATGTTGGTATCTAACAATTTATTTCACCTTCTTGTGTAATCTGTAAAGTTATACTTATATGTATTATAATATTTAATGCTTTCTAGATACAGGCAATAATTCAGGAAATATTCTGTATTTATTATGTGAATATATTAACCTTTTTTCTCAATTATTATCATATATAGTTATATAACATTATATAACTTGTGACAATTACTGTCAATAATTCTCCGGACATTTGTCATCCTCCATGCCGGTGTAAAAGTCTTTCGCCTAAAGAAGGCGTTGCATTTATGAAGCATTGATGCCCTTTGCTTTCATAAATACAACACCTTTAAAATCTACTCAAATAAATCAATATACTTTTCAATAGCCCAAGCCGCGCCTGTGTGGCGATACTCTTTAGGTGTAACCTCTACATGAGGGGGAAGTTTTGGCAGCCAATCAAAATGTCTTACAAAAACTGCGTTTTTTGCAAAGCTCAACATCGGCACATCGCTTTCACCGTCTCCAACAGCCAGGACTTCTTCTGGTAAAATCCCTATTTTATCACATAAAATTTTAATGCCGCGTCCCTTATCGCATGTGCCGCTGTTTATTTCGCAAAGATAAGGATATGAACGGGTACGTTTAAGGGAAGACAGCTCCTTGGGCCAAATACTATATATTTCCAAAGCTCTTTCTCCGCTTTCTACTACCAGCATTATTTTTGCTACATTTTCTCTTGTAAGTTCGTCAGGGCTTTTTGCAACTTTTTTAGGATTTACTTCAAAGGCGCTTAGTCTATCTAATAACCATTCTTTATTTACCAGAGGGCCACAGTACATCTCGATATCCTCAGCCCGGAAGATAACTATTGCCACATCAGGCATCTTCCCGCTAAATTTTATAACGCCATCTGCTTCTTTAGGTGTTATCAAGTCTTCCCATATCAGCTCTCCTTGCCAATATATCAGGGCCCCATTATTTAGAACCAAAGGAGTTTTAAAATCAAGGCCTAATACATCCATTACTTTTTTAAGTCCGTCCCGATGTCTTCCTGTAACCAGCGCAATCTGAACGCCGCGCTCCATAGCCTTTTTTATGGCCCTTTCATTTTCTAAAGAAACATTATTGTCACCATCTGCAACTGTCCCATCTATATCAAGGGCAATTAATTTTATTGCCACCAAAGATCATCTCCTTTGTTTCTTTTGCTTCATCATCTTGAGATATATCTATGTACTATTACATATGTGCGGCCCTTTTTGCTTTGTCCTCCGACTTCCATAATTTTTGCTCGTCCCAGCCGGTTAGCTGAAATTACATCTCCTTCTTTTACGGGAGCAGACGGATCTTTTACCGTTTTAAAATTAATGCGGACATTTTCTCCTTTTATAAATGGTGCCATCTTTGAACGGGAGATGCCAAAAGCGATACATGCAACCGCATCTAATCTTAAAGACGCAACTGTGCCCTTAATTTCTTTATAGGCTCTTTCAGGTTTTAAAAGTTCTTTTAATGAAATTTCCTCAACTTCTACCGGGGCATTCCCTACTTTTAAAAGATTTGTTCCTATATATTCCATTATCTCTTCTTTGACAACTATATCGGTATAATCTTGTCCTACCAAAATATCTCCAATCTTTTCTCTATTTATCCCTAAGCCCAAAATTGCTCCAAGGTAATCTCTATGCCCAGGATGGGCGCTTAGGTCTCTAGAGGTTATTCTCAAAGCGCCGATAGGCTGCTTGAATGGTTCATCTTCCATTCCCTTAGGGTAAGCCACTAATATCCTACGTTCGGCATTTTCGTAACCGCCATCAAGATAAAAATCCATATCCGGAAAACCGCTAGCTACATTTCTTGCAATTTCCTGTTCTGCAGGATCTAAGAAGTTTGACGCTCTTTTTTCTCTGTTTTTTTTAGCTATAGTAAAGATATCGCGCAAGCGTGCTTCCATTTGCTTTTCGTTGGTACTGTCCAAACATTTCACCACCAAAATATTTTTTTATTTTATATTATCATATATTTTTTTAAATAACAGTTTAAATAATTTTATCCTTGCTTTCTTTCAACTTGGTAAAGCAAGCGAAAAACTATTTTCTCCATGCTCTCACTTAGTTTTTTAAGGTCACTGCTTCGGATTCTTGTCTTTTTATCCATCAAAATCGGTTCCCCTATATTCACTACGATTTTACCGGGGCGCAAAAGGTAATGGCCTACCGGCAAAACCTTGCGGCTGCCGGATATGGCAACAGGTATTATGGGGGCGCCGGATTTTAAAGCAAAATATGCCCACCCCGGCATAAATTCCTTTAACTTGCCATCTAGGCTAACGCCGCCTTCCGGAAAAATTCCAATAGCTTCTCCATCTTCAAGTTTTGCTAAGGCCTGCTGTATGTGCTTAAAATCTCCTTTAGGATCGTTTATTGGAATTGCGCCGCCTGCCCAAATTATAAGGCCCACAATTGGAATTTTGAAAAGGTAAGATGCTGCAAGAAAGGTAATTTTTCTAGGCAGACATGCCATCAATACCAAAGGATCTATTATGCTTTGATGATTCGCTATAAGGACAAAGGGGCCTTTTTTTAAAATATTCTCTTTTCCATATACCTTTATGCCGCCTGTTAATAGAAAAATTATCTGGCACAAAACCTTAAAAAACGGATATAGCACGATAACACCTCAAAAAGTTTTGTAGATGAGAACTGAAAACCGATTAATTGTTTTGTTATTTATAAATATCAAAGCGCTTTATAATACTATAATAAATGTCAAGGTCGAACTTCATTATATTATACCATAAACAATTAATCATGCGAATGCAGCAATAAATACATAATAAAGCCCTTAAGCGGTTTTTTGTACAATTTAAAACCCGGCACCTATTATGCCGGGAAAATATAAAAGGGATGAGTATTTACTTAATTTGCAACAAGCCTGCAAAGCTCTTGTGTCATTTCTGAAGTAGTGGCAGAACCTCCTAAATCCGGAGTAAGGTGTTTGCCGTCTTCTAAAAGCTTATAAATCGCAGTTTGTATAGAATTTGCCGCCCGGGTCTCGCCGATGACTTTTAGCATTTCAACTGATGACATTAGTAGAGCCAAAGGATTTGCTATATTTTTGCCTGCTATGTCAGGAGCGCTGCCGTGGACTGCTTCAAAGATCATATAATCTTCGCCTACATTCATACCGGGCACAACTCCCAGACCCCCTACCAGTCCTGCGCATAAATCAGAAATGATATCTCCGTACAAATTTTCCGTAACTATAACATCAAATTTTTCCGGCTGCTGCACTAATTTCATGCAGGTATTGTCCACTATCAGTTCATCATAGGCTATATCACTGTATTTATCGGCAGTTCTTCGAGTTTCCTCTAAGAAAAGACCATCGGATTTTTTCATAATATTGGCCTTATGTACCGCCGTTACTTTCTTACGGTTATTTTGATGCGCATACTCAAAAGCCTTTTCAGCAATCCTACGGCTGGCTTTTCGAGTTATTACCTTTATGGCTTCGACTCTGTCTTCATTTATTACATTTTCTATTCCTGCATACAGGTCTTCTGTGTTTTCCCTAAATATTACCATATCTACATCGCTAAAAGGCGTCTTTACCCCGGGCAGTGACTTTACCGGCCTTATATTGGCATAAAGGTCAAAGGTCTGGCGAAGGGTAACGTTAATGCTCTTAAAACCTTTGCCTATTTGTGTTGTTACAGGACCTTTTAATGCGATTTTATTGGCTTTTATGCTCTCTATTGCAACATCCGGCAGGGGATTTCCATAAATCTGAAGGGCTTTTTGCCCAACCTCCTGCACATCCCACAAAACATCTACGCCGCTTGCGGCGATTATAGACTTTACGGCATCAGTAATCTCGGGACCTATGCCGTCTCCCGGAATCAACGTTATTTTATGCATCGCTTTTTCCCCTCCTGCTCTTCATATAGTTTATATATCCGCCGCAAAGCAGGATTTCTTTTTCTCTCTCGGTAACATCTAAAACCAACTCTATATCTTTGCCTAAGGTTTTATCTGCTGCGATAATTATATTTCCATTCTTAAGTTGGCCGGCTATATCCTTAATTTCTATTTCGTCAAATACATTTATTTCATCATAATCTGATGGGTTTTTAAAGATAAGCGGGAAAATTCCGCTGTTTATAAGGTTGGCTTTGTGTATGCGGGCAAAGGACTTTGCAAATACAGCTTTTATTCCAAGATATAGCGGCGCAAGCGCTGCATGTTCCCTGCTTGAACCCTGCCCATAGTTTTCACCTGCCACAATAAATCCGCCGTCATTTTCTTTGCACTTTTTAGCAAAATCCGGGTCTATTGGCGAAAAGCAAAAATTAGAAAGATATGGCACGTTTGACCTATACGGCAGCAGGCTTGCTCCCGACGGCATGATATGGTCGGTTGTTATATTGTCTTGCACTTTTAGAACGACCTTTTTTGAAATTATATCACCCGGTGGAGTATTTAAAGGAAACGGCTTTATGTTAGGTCCTTTAATTACTTCTTTTGATGGGTTTTCCTCAGGAGTCAATATCATGTTGTCATTTACATAAGAAAATTCCTCAATATCTTTAAATACATCTTCTCCCAAAATAGTCGGATTTGTAATCTTCCCATATATAGCAGATACGGCTGCAGTTTCAGGGCTTACGAGATAAACCTTGGCAGATTTTGTGCCGCATCTTCCTTCAAAGTTCCTGTTAAATGTGCGAAGGGAAACGCCGTTTGTCTCCGGTGCTTGCCCCATACCTATACACGGCCCGCAGCCGCACTCTAAAATTCGGGCTCCGCAGTCTATAAGGTCTTTTAGTGCTCCCGACATGGAAAGTTTTGTAAGAACTTGCTTTGAACCGGGAGAAATAACTAAGCTCACGTCAGGATGAACTTTTTTGCCTTTTAATATTCGAGCAGCTATAGTCAAGTCCCTATAAGATGAATTGGTGCAGCTTCCTATAGCTACCTGGGTTATCTTTGTACCCTCCAGCTCACTTATGGGTTTTACATTGTCAGGACTGTGGGGGCATGCAGCCATTGGGACAATTTTTGAAAGATCTATCGTTATACTTTCATCATATACTGCATCATCATCTGCTTTAAGCTCTACAAAATCCTTCTCTCTTCCCTGCAGCTTTAAAAATTCAAGGGTTCTTTCGTCAGATGGAAAAATAGAGGTAGTTGCTCCTAGTTCCGCTCCCATATTTGTGATGGTTGCCCGTTCAGGAATTGATAGGGTTTTTACTCCTTCTCCAGAGTATTCGAATACCTTACCCACACCGCCTTTTACGCTAAGTTTTCCTAGGATATAAAGGATTATGTCTTTTGCGGTAGCAGGTGGATTTAGTTTTCCTTTTAAGACAATATTATATACTTTAGGCATAACCATTGAGTAAGTTGCATTGCTCATAGCAACTGCCACATCCAACCCCCCTGCGCCTATGGCAAGGCTGCCGATGCCTCCTGCGGTAGGGGTATGGCTGTCAGAACCTAAAAGGGTCCACCCGGGTTTTGCAAATCGCTCCAGGTGCACCTGATGGCAGATACCGTTGCCGGGGCGGGAAAAATGTATTCCATATTTACCCGCCACGGTCTTTATATACAAATGATCATCGGCATTTTCAAATCCGGTTTGCAGCATGTTGTGATCTACATACGCAACTGAGCATTTTGTTTTTATCTTATCGATGTCAAGGGCTTCAAGCTGAAGATAGACCATAGTCCCCGTTGAATCTTGTGTTAATGTGGAATCTATGGCAATTTCAATGTCGCTTTGGCTTTCCATTGATCCTGAAATTAGATGTTCTTTGATGATTTTTTGTGTAAGATTAAGTCCCAATTGCAAGCCTCCTAAATTGCATGTTCAATATCTTTGTTTACATGCTCGTAGTATAGATTCAAAAGTTCTGCGTCAGTCAAGGGCCGCTTAAGTTCTACTGATGTTTTACGAACGCTTTCGAGAATGATATTTGCCAAGCCATCATCAATATTAATATTGTATTCGCTAAGTTTCTTTTTGATGCTTGCAGTTCCGGAATGTTTACCTATTACAAAACGCCTTGTAAGTCCTACATCATCAGGATCGAATACTTCATAGGTTTTCGGGTTTTTAATTGCGCCGTCTGCATGAATTCCTGACTCATGGGTAAATATGCTTGTTCCTACTATAGCTTTCCATGAAGGCAAATCACGGCCGGAAGCTTTTGCTACATACTCACAAATCTCCCGGAATTTCCTTGTATTCTGTTTCATATCAAATCCTAATAGATGTTTCAGCGCCATTACAACTTCCTCTAATGCCGCATTGCCCGCACGCTCGCCAAGGCCATTTACTGTAACGCCAACATGAGTAGCCCCTGCGCTAACACCTGTAATCGCGTTTGCTGTAGCCATGCCGAAATCATCATGTGTGTGCATTTCTATGTCGATATCTACTGCCTGCTTTATTCTTTTTATCCTCTCATATATCTCCAAAGGAGTCATTATTCCTACTGTATCACAATACCTGATGCGATCAGCGCCGGCCTGTTTTGCGGCTTTTATGAATTGTATCAGATATTCCTCGTCACTGCGGCTTGCATCTTCTGCATTAGCTGAAACATATACGCCTTCTTTTTTAGCATATTCTACTGCTTTTACCATTTTTTCTAAAACTTCTTCCCTCGTAGAATGCAGCTTATCTTTTATATGCATATCAGAAGTTGCTATGGAGATTGCAACAGCTCCTACTCCGCATCGAAGTGATTCTTGTATGTCCTTTATTACGGCTCTGTTCCAAGCCATTATGCGTGCATTGAGCCCTAGTTTTGCAATAGCCGTAATTGCCTCTTTTTCGTCTCCGCCCATTACCGGAGTACCTGCTTCTATCTCGTCTACGCCTATCTCATCTAGCATCTTGGCTATTTGGATTTTTTCCCTATTTGCAAAAACTACTCCCGCTGTCTGCTCCCCATCCCTCAAAGTCGTATCAACAATATATATCTTCCGATCCTTTTCTGTCATTTTTATTCCTCCCTGGCTTTTTGTATAATTGTATACAATTATACCTGTTCACCTGGATTTCGTCAATACTTTTTTGCAATTTTATTTTTGCATTTTTGACACCAATTAATAAGGTCATGACTAATGAGATCTTGTTTCTTAACTTTTGCACAAAACTACTTAAAAAAACAGCCTGAACCTCATACATATCTAAGGTTTCAGGCTTTTTATCTTTATCCTAAACTTGTTGTGCAACAACTCATCTTTTAGTAAAAGCGATGATCTTATTTATCCGTCCTAAAGTCATAAATCTCTTGGAAAAATCAGCACCTGCGATGTTTGTTAAATCTGCCTCGCGGATTTCATGAAAATTTATGTTATGCCTTATACTCATTCTCGAATTTTTCAAGGAATGCAACGAGAGCCTCAACGCCCTCCTTAGGCATGGCATTATAGATAGATGCACGTAAGCCGCCGACGCTCCTATGTCCTTTCAAGTTATCAAAGCCGGCCGCTTTGGCTGCCGCAACAACTTTTTCATCAAGTTCTTTATTTCCTGTCACAAAGGTCACATTCATTAATGAACGGTATTCCTTTTCTACTGTGCCGTGAAACATTTTGCTATTGTCAAGAAAATTATATAAAATAGCAGCTTTTTCTTCATTTATTTTCTGCATAGCAGAAAGTCCGCCGATATTTTTAAGGTATTTGAAAACTTTGCCGCAAGCGTATATGCTCCAGCAGTTCGGCGTATTGTACAGGGAACCGCTCTTTGCGTGTATATCGTAGCGCAGGTATGTAGGCACTTTTTCGTCTAAATCTTCACGTATAAGATCCTCGCGGATTATCACTATTGCCATGCCAGCCGGGCCAACGTTCTTTTGTACGCCGGCAAAGATTAACCCATAATCTGAAACATTGCAGGGTTTAGATAGAAACATTGACGACTGGTCAGTAACCAATATCTTGCCCTTGGTATTCGGGAGCTTTTTGAAGGTTGTGCCGTGTATTGTTTCATTTTCACAGATGTACACATAATCGGCATTAGGATCAACCGGCAGATTCGAGCAATCTGGAATATATGTGTAGTTTTTATCTTTACTTGTTGCAATCACGTTAACTTTTCCGTATTTCTTAGCTTCCAAATAGGCTTTTTCCGACCATGCACCGGTTATTATATAGTCGGCAACACCGTTTTTCATAAGGTTCATAGGCACCATTGCAAACTGCAGTGTGCCGCCGCCTTGAATGAACAATACCTTGTAATTATCAGGAATATTCATAAGTTCACGCAAATCCGCTTCAGCCTCATCCATGATAGTTTGGAAAACCTCAGAGCGGTGTGACATTTCCATAACGCTCATGCCGCATCCTCTGTAGTTTAGCACTTCCTTAGCAATCTCTTCCAGCACCGGTGTAGGCATCATGGCGGGACCGGCTGAAAAATTATAAATTCTGTTGTAATCCATTTATAACACTCCAATCCTTTCTACTTTGTTTTACTTTCATATCAAGTGTTGAAGTAGGCAACCTTGAATGCAAAAGTTTAACTTAATATATTCTATAACAATTTTACTTTTCCTCTTTTTGTATTAAGAAAACTTCATCAATAATACCACTTGCTCCAACATACCCTTCATATATAACTTTATTATACTGCAAAAAGGATTTTTTAACTATTAAAATTCCTTAACTGTTTTTTGCTAATTTTTTCACCTTACTTTTTATTATACTTATTATCAAAAATCATCCTTCTGTCGATAGACTAATTGATAGTGTAAAATATTTCTAGGTTTTTTGCAGGAAAAATTCATTCGGACGTAGAAAAAAGACCTCACCATCCTTTCCACAGGATGAGTATAAACTCATAGAAAGGTGAGGTCTTTATGGAA
>Ga0134104_1001686_pt1 | contig 18037 bp, 14 predicted proteins | sample 15_3_2metaG_FD_94455 | JGI IMG/M metagenome (GOLD analysis project Ga0134104, IMG submission 94455) | Switchgrass degrading microbial communities from high solid loading bioreactors in New Hampshire, USA - 15_59_3.3_214_A2 metaG | ecosystem: Engineered > Bioreactor > Semi-continuous > Anaerobic...
AATCTTACCGAAGTTTGTAAGCTTCTGCAGATAGAATTGAGATTTATTGGCAACTGATGAAAACGCCACAACATAAGGATTTTCTTTAAGTTTGGGATCATCAAGCAGATCTGTCCTTGCCGGCGGGAAACCTGTTGCAAGTGAGAATTCAACCTGAGTTTCCTTGCTGTTCCAGTATTTGAAAAACTCATACACTGCTTCTTTGTTTTTTGAATCCTTTGTCAGGTACATGCTGACACTGGTTCCTAAAGTAACTTCCTTTGCCGGACCTGCCGGAACAGGAGCAACTCCGAAGTTAATTCCGGCACTCTTAAATCCTCCTACAGCCCACGGACCGCACATGTACATGGCACATTTCTGCGTTTCAAATAATTTGTCAACCTCAGCTCCCGTCAGTACCGGCGGGGAAATGTGATTATTAATAATGAGATCCGCCCATGTTTGTACGGCTTCAACCGTTTCAGGACTGTTGAATACCGATTTCATTGTGGATGTATCTATAAAATCTCCTCCATTAGCCCATATGAGAATAGGCCACATCGGTATTGTCTCTTTTGTCGCAATACCAAACCCATACTGCTCAACTTTCCCACCAGACTCCTTTGTTAGCTTCAAGGCCATCTCCTTTAATTCATCCCAGTTCTTCGGAGGCTTTTCAGGGTCAAGCCCTGCATCCACAAACAAATCCTTATTGTAATACAGCATTAAGGTTGCGAAATTAGCGGGTACGCCATAAATCTTTCCATCATATGAAAGATTCTCGGCAAGCCCTTCCGGAATAACCCCCATATCCAGACCGCCATTGTATATATCGTCTACCGGTACAATTGCCCCTGATTTTGCGTATGTGCCTATCCTCTCGGTGTTGCAGGCAAAAATATCCGGTCCCTGGTTGGCTGAAAGTGCCGTAGCCAGCTTCTGGTACAAAGTTTCCCATGACATAATATCCATTACCACTTCAACATTTCCGCTATCATTGAATTTCTTGACCAGTTCTTCCAGAGGTTCTCTATCCGGCCCTGTAAATCCGTTCCAATAACTTATGGTGACTTTTCCCTTGCCTGTTTCTGCAGTTTTACCGGAATCACCACTTTTCTGAGATGTCGCAGGTGAAGTGTCTTTTTCGGAATTATCATTTCCCTTATCAGCCCCGCATCCGGCAAAAAGAGCCACAGCAAAAAGCGCTACCAATAAAATACTCATTGCCCTTTTAAGAGATTTTGACATTTTAATACCTCCTGCTTCTTGACATAATATTTACTTGACAAAACTTTTATGCACTTGAAAGAGAGTACAAATTTTGATAATTTAATACTATACGGAAGTTTAATTCATCTTATTTTTTTTGGTTTTTCTTCGTAACGTTACGATTTTTAAGCAGTTTTTCTTATCCGGAGTCTCTAACCACTAAGCGGCAATCAACAAATTGCTTTACCGGGCCTGTTAATTTCCCTTCAATAATGTCCACCAATAGTTTCATAGCTGTTCTCCCCTTCTCAGCAAATGGCTGCTTCACGGTAGTAAGCTTGGGAATAAAATACAGATCCTGAATTATATCATCAAACCCTGTTACAGCTATATCTTCAGGTACTCTTTTGTCCAGTTCCCTTAGCATGTTTATAACCTGCATGGCCAGAATATCGTTCCAGCATACAATAGCATCCAAAGAGGTGCTGCCCAGTGTTTCCTTCAACTTCGAATACATCTCATTGCTGTCATAACCGCAGGTTACAACCCTCTCCTTTGCCGTAAGGTTGTAGTTTTCCAGTGCTCTTTTATACCCCCTTTCCCTGTTTTTTTCCTCAGTTGTGTTCAGTGAAAATGTAAAGTAAGCAATGTCCCTATATCCCTTTTTAATGAGATATTCGGTTATATTGTAAATCCATTTTTCACCGTCAACGTTTACAACATTGATGTCGAAATTGGAGTGTGAAGAAAGAAGTACAAATTTGGATTCCATATTTATCAACCGTCTAATTGCATCTTCGAGTCCATTTCCCAGCAGTAATACTCCATCAACCTTCCTGCTGTTAACAAGGCGAGATACTTCATTTGGATATTCAGTGTCATCATTGTTGAGTGACTTGACCAGAACATCATATTTCAGTCTTCTGGCTTCAGATATTACGCCCATAAGTTCCACTGAAAATATACTATAATCATCCAGATTCTCTTTAGTCACCAGGGCAATTGTGTTGGATTTACCGCTTCTGAAGCTTTTTGCATGAAAGTTGGGTATATAATTCAGTTCTTTGGCAGCTTTAAGTACTTTTTCGACAGTTTCTGGCTTGACTTCAGGTCTTCCGTTCAACGCATATGAGGCTGTTGTTGGGGATACTCCAGCTCTTTTTGCAACTTGTTTAATTGTAACCATGACTAGTATATCCTTTCGTAACGTTACGATTTATTTATATATTTGTATTCTACAAATAATAAAAAATTCCTGCTAATAATAAAAATTTATTTACTTTTTGTCCTTATAATTATATTTAATAACTGAATATCTTTTATAGCTAATATAACTAAGCCTGTTCCCGGGAATGGTATATGCACAAAAGCCAGGCAAACCGGCAATAGTTTAACAATAAGTTTACTTATAGTTTATTTACCCTGAAAAAAAAGACCAAGAAATCAGTAAGGACAATGAAATATGAATAATTGGAATATACAAATCTGGAACATACGTAATTCCCTTGTCATTAAAAGGAAATCTCTGAGACAAAAAGAGGACTGAGCAAAAAAAGGGTATGGAGCAGAAAACACGCGATTTCTACCCCACATCCTTTTTTTATTATCAATTTGTACTCATAAAAGAAAAATTTACATTTGCGAAAGGCTGATTCCCAAATTTGATCTAGTTATTTCAGTATGTTTTCAAGTATGTTTTTCAGTGCATTTTAGCCAAAAACTTTATGCATCCTGTCGCAATAATACTGAACATTCTCCCATTTTGCATTAGGTGGTATTCGGTGGTCAGGGCATGGAATAAATCCTCCTAATTCTACCAAGGGCTTCAGCCGCTCTATCTCTGCGTCAACAGCGGCATAATCATATTCAAATACATTCTTGTTCATACCGCCTACGCCGCGTATTTCCCTTCCATACTTTTCACGCCACGGCTTGATACTCGCATTCCATGTTCCTACCTCAATAGGAAACATAGTATTTACGCCGTTATTTAGCCAAACAGGTACCAGAGCATCTATGCACCCGTCACAGTCCAAAGAAACAATATTTATGCCATAACTGTTTACAAGCTCAGTAATTCTTTTATAGTGAGGTCCCACCTTTTCTTCAAATATCGACGGCGAGACTAATGGACCGTTTTTAAAACAAATATCCTCCCAAAAATGTGCAAAATCAAACTTAACACCAGAGGCAAGTATCTTTTCAGTTACCTTATAGCAAAGTTCACCTACTGTATTTATTATCTCATCATAGAGTTCTTCATCATCGGCATAGAGATAACTTATGTTTTCTATACCCATCATGTTCCTGATCTGCCCAAAAAGGCTTCCGCAAAAAACTCCAAGTGGGTCTTCCCTTTTTTCATCGTTTTTATAAATTTCATTTAGTTTATCCATGTCTATTCTATTTTCAGAGAACTGCAACCTGGGTAGAAAATGCTCCTCCCAGCTTCTTCTGTCTTTAAGAAGGTGGTCAATTTCAGTAGGTATTGATCTTGCGCCTTCTTTTTCAAGCTCTATTACACCGTATTCATTTAAGACCTTCATTTTGCCGTCAGGAAATCTCTCGAGCACCTTTCTTTCAAATGCCGGATATATTGAAGACAGGACATCTGATTTATCCCTGAACACAGTAAACCAGTTAAAATCAAAACCCAGCTTGTCGGATATCGCTTTCTCCTTTTCATTGCCGTCTGAGACGCCTTCGATTTCCTCTGGCTTTAGATGGCCTTCATCACACCATTTCTGGAGGGTTTCCTCCCAGTATCCAAAGTGTACAACCGGCATTCTATCGTAGTCTTCGTAATTTAATATTGCTTTTACCCTTTCCCGGTTATTCATCTGCATCCTCCTTATTTGAAACTTGCTCGTTTATTGAATAAACGCTTCCCGCAAACGTGCAGTTTGCAGGAAGCGCATACTACATTCAGCCAATAGGTTGCACGCTTACCATTAATATACTACCTTCCATTCTGCTATGTTTGACGGATCGAATTTAAATGGGTCTCCAAGCAATATTTGAGTTCCGTCTCCATCCGGTACAATTTCTTTTTCGCCAAGCCTTCCGGCATTAAACTTCTCTCCGACTTTACCGGTAATAGTTCCTTTTACCAGTGCGTCAGCTGCATAGCCTGCAAGATATCCAACATCTATAGGATTCCACAAATACATCCACTTGCAGACGCCATTTTCTATATATTCCGCCATTTCACTGGGAAGTCCGAGACCTGTCAGCTGTACTTTATCCTTAAGACCTTTGTCTGTAAGAACTTTACCTGCTGCAGCAATACCAACTGTCGTAGGAGCAATTATACCTTTAAGATTTGGGAAAGACTTCAGCAAGCCTTCTGTCTCCGAAACGCTCTTGTCTCTCAAATCATCACCATATGCAATCTTAACAAGTTTCATGTCCTTATACTTTGAATCTTCCAGTTCCTTTTTCATCCATTCTATCCAGGTATTCTGATTGGTTGCCTGTGATGTAGCACTTAGAATAGCAAATTCACCTTCACCGCCAATCATATCGTACATAGCCTGAATCAAAACACGCCCAATTCTCTCAGGGTCAGCCTGATTTACATGAACCATACGGCTCTGTGCATTTACGGCAGAATCAAGTGAAAGGACTTTTATACCTGAATTCATAGCTTTTGTAAGAGCTGGCTGTAATGCATCAGGATCATTTCCGGTTATTGCTATACAGTCAACCTTTTGCGCTATGAGTTCCTCAATCATCTGTATTTGTGCTTCAGCTGTCGGCTGGTCCGGTGCTTTAAGAATAGCTTCACCACCGAGCTCATCTTCAATAGCGATCCTAAAGCCTTCCATCTGCTTTTCGCCGTATGGGTTTCCGGTATTCTTGAAGATAAAAGCAAATCTCTTCTTACCCTCCGCGGCCTTACCCTCTTCCTTGTCCTTTCCTTGTTCTTCAGTTTTTGCTGTCTCTTCAGTTTTTTTTGTCTCTTCAGTGTTTGCTGGCTCATTTGACTTATTACCACCACATCCAGCTAACAGAGAAACAATCAGTACAAGTGAAAGAATTGCAGCTAAAGTCCTCTTCATAATTTTTGCCTCCTTAAAACTTTTTTAATTTTAATTTATATACAACACAGTCATATGACTGCTATGTATACCACAATAATACTTTACTTGAATTATAATCCACGGTTTTGGGCACAAAAAGACCTCCTACTAAAGCTTTGAATCGTAAAACCTGCAAGCTTTGAAGTATAGAACCTGTCTTCCAAGATAGATATCCTCGACCCGCCAGGTCTTTAAGCGTGCCTAAGCTTTTGTTTTGTGAAGTTTATGTGCTTTGCCTGTATTTATTTTTATATTAGAAATCATGACTGCGAATACCAAAAGCAGACCTATAATAATGAGCAATACCTGAGCAGGCACATTTTTAAGGCCAAGGCCATAGCGCAACAGGCCAATAACAAAAATTGAAAGTATTGTACCTATAATTCGCCCCTTCCCTCCAGCCGTGCTTACACCGCCGAGTACAACCATGGCTATCACATCAAGCTCGTAACCTGTCGCCACATTAGGTCTGGTACTTCCCATTCTTGAAGTAAGGAACAATGCCGTCACGCCTGACATAAAACCTGTCAGAGTAAAAATGACAGTTTTAATTTTATCCACCTGCACACCTGAGAATCTGCTTGCCGTAATATTGTTTCCCATTGCGTAAACACGCCTGCCGAAAGTCGTTTTGTGAAGCAGTATACCGAAAATGACAGCAAAAACCACAAATACAATAAGTATAAACGGAATGCCTCCAACATATCCCCATCCTAAAAAGCTGAACCATTGCGGAAACTTACCGGATGCCTGGTCTTCAAGTATGATATACGCAATTCCGCGGTAAATTATCATAGTAGAAAGGGTAACAATAACCGCTGACAATTCTTTAAATTTCGTTATAAGCAGCCCATTTATCAAGCCGCATATAGTTCCGACTGCAAGACATATTATCATTGCCAGCTCCATCGGCAATCCCAGATTATTATATGAAACAGCCATCACGACTGAAGACAGGGCAACCGTGGAAGCTACCGAAATATCAATGTCGCCAAGAATTATTACAAACGCCATAGGCAAGACGATGAAAGCTTTATCAAGGAATGTCATTGTAGCGTCAATTAAGCTCTTGAGATTTAGATAATATGGTGATAAAGATGCATTGATGATATTTATAATTATAAGTATCAATACCAGCATCCATTCCCATTGGAAGAAAAAGTTTTTAAGTTTAAACTCTTTTTGGGCAGCAATAATTCTTTTCTCCATTGCTTATATCTTCCTCCTCATAAGGTTTTTCCTGTCGACATTTCTTTTAACAAGAGCATTTACTATTACAGCTACAAGTATAATTACGCCTTGAATTGCCTCTTGCCAGAATGGCGACACATTGATAAGCGGTAATGCGTTATTTAAAATACCCAGCAAAAGGGATCCCAGAATAATACCTGAAATCTTGCCGGAACCTCCTGCAATGTTTACTCCGCCGAGAACACAAGCAGCAATAACATCCATCTCATATCCCATTGCAGTGTCACCTTGCGCGGAAGCAAATTTTGAAACCCATAGGACACCTGCCAGACCGGCCAGCGCTCCCATAATTGTGTAAACCATCCACAGCACCTTGACAGTATTTATACCACTGACTTTGGCTGCCTCCGGATTACTCCCCACTGCATATATCTGTCTGCCTGTTCTTGTATGATTGATGAAGTAGTAAAAAATTATGTATATAAGGATAGCTATAAATATCAAAACATTAATTCCCAGAATTGAATTGGTAGCAATAGCTTTAAAGCTACCAGGCATTTGATGCGCGCTTACCCATTTTCCTCCGCTTATCATGAAAGTAAGCCCCCGATACACATTCATCATGCCAAGGGTTGCTATGATTGGAAGAATTCCTGCTTTTGAAATAAGGAACCCGAGAATGCACCCACAAACTGTGCCTATTAATGTACCAAGCAGTATTGCAAGTAATGGGTGCAAATTCGTGTTTGCACTAACTGTTAAAGCAGATACCATACCTGACAAAGCAAGAGTTGATCCAATAGAGAGGTCTATACCTCTTGTGACAATGACGAGCATCATACCCACAGTAAGAATACTGAGAATTGCTGTATTTTTAATCATGTCGTTTATGTTTTCCAAAGTCAGAAAGTTTGGATTGCGCAATTGTACTAAGACAGAAAGTAAAATAATAAACACTAATAACCCTAATTCTCTGAATTTGCTGATACCTGTAAATTTTAGTCTCTTTTCCAAAACTATTTCAGACATAAACGTTCCCCTTCTCTTATTTTTCTAGTTCACTCCCGCAAGCTTTCTTTCAGCTCTGCTTACCATGGCTGCTTCAAGGATTGCTTCCTGAGTTGCATCCTCCCTGTCAAAGATTGCAGTAATTCTTCCTTCCCGCATGACAATGATTCTGTCGCTCATTCCCAGAACCTCAGGCATTTCAGATGAAATCATGATAATACCATAACCCTGGCATGCCAGATCACTCATCATTTCATGAATGGCTGACTTAGCTCCCACATCAACACCTTTGGTCGGTTCATCAAGAATAATTACCTTTAAGTCAGCATTAAGCAATTTAGCGACAATAACTTTCTGCTGATTGCCTCCGGACAATGAACTTACAGTATCAAAGATACTATTGGCTTTTACATTTACTTTTTCAGATAATTCTTTTGCAATTTCTGCTTCCTTACCGGCATTTAGCCATCCTTTATTGCATAATTTATCGAGAGTTGATAAAGTAATATTTTTACTGATTTCCCACTGTAGCACCAACCCCTGTTTTTGCCTGTCCTCAGGCAAATATCCGATTCCAAGTTTCATAGCATCAAGCGGGTTACTGATATTGACTTCCTTTCCCTCCAAATACACTTTTCCTTTGTCATGAGGCATAATACCAAAAATGGCCTGGCATACTTCGCTTCTGCCCGCACCGACAAGACCTGTCAAGCCAAGGATCTCTCCCTTGCGAAGCGTAAAAGATATGTCTGCAAAAAAGCCCGTTTTTCCAAGTCCCTCAACTCGCAAAAGCTCCTCTCCAATTTTTGATTCCTTTTTAGGGAACAACTGGGTAACTTCACGTCCCACCATTGCAACAATAAGATCTTCCCTCGAAATCTCATTTACATTCCAGGTTCCAATATATTTCCCATCTCTTAGCACACTGACTCGGCTTGCCAGCCTGTACATATCCTCAAGCCTGTGAGAAATAAAAATTATGGAAGCTCCATTATCTCTTAATTGTTCAGTAATCCTATAAAGTTCTTCGCTTTCCTTTTTTGTAAGAGCAGCTGTAGGTTCATCCATTATAATAATTTTTGCATTAATAGACAGGGCTTTAGCAATTTCCACTATTTGCTGCTGTGCAACACTAAGTGCCCCCATCTGGCTCCTTGGATCAATGTCGGCTCCTAAATCGTCAAGCAACTTTTGAGCTTCAGAATGCATTTCTTCCCACAAAATTCTTTTTGATATTCTATTTATTTTTTCGTGTCCCATAAAAATATTTTCTGTAACACTAAGATCCGGATAACAGGTTACATGTTGGTATATAGCTGCTATCCCCATTTTTTTTGCTTCATTGGGACCTTTTATTTCAACTTTTTGTCCATTTAAATATATTTCTCCTTCATCCTGGCGGTGGACACCAGTTATAATTTTGATGAAGGTGGACTTTCCTGCACCATTTTCACCCACTAAAGCATGAATCTCTCCAGGTCTTAAACTGAATTGAACTTTGTCTAGTGCTTTGACTCCTGGGAAAACTTTGGTAATGCTTTTTAATTCAAGTACATATTCTGACAATACGCACGCCCCCTTCGTCTATTTAATACAGAAAGACAATACACGGAATAATAAATGGTGCAGAATATGGATAAAACATTTACAAAATTTATACATTAAAAATTTCGTCTGAACCAATGCATCCATATTCCATATAGTATTTTTATGTTCATTTGTTTTTATTTATGTATTTTTATTTTATATATTCGTCATATTTTTTAAATATCCTTCTTTTTAATAAAATTTTTTCTTGTATTTATAATTGATACTGAAATTACATAAAACATAGTAAAATCAACATTTCGTAAAAATAGACAGGTTTATTTGACCAGTACCGACATGTTTTTTATGACACATTCATATTTATTTTATTATTGAGATAGCTACTTTTTGTATTATAGTTTATGTTTTTTTGTGTTTCTTCGTGTTTTTTGTATTTCGGTTTACTTATATACGACGCCTTTCCATAACTATTTCTTTCGGAAAGGTTTCTACTATTAAACACTATCTCTTCCACCTGAAGCATAATATAAAATTTTTTCCTGTGTAGCCTCACCTTTATTAAAGACCTTGCTTACCTCACCGTTATACATCACAAGAACTCTGTCACACATGCCCAATATTTCTGAAAAGTCTGAAGAAATCATTATAACTGATGCTCCTGATAATAACAATTCATTTATTATATTGTAAATATCTACTTTTGAACTCACATCAATACCTGCGGTAGGCTCATCAATTACCAAAACTTTTGCATTGGTAAAAAGCCACTTTGCAAAAATGACTTTTTTCTGATTCCCTCCGCTGAGATTATTTGCAACTTCATATTCGTTAGCTCCAATTTCAAGTCTTTCCATTAAATCCCTGACCTTAAGAGCTTCTTCCTCTCTATTTAGAAACCCAAACTTTGAAATTCTTTTCAGATTGGTTATTGTAATGTTTTCTGAAACAGGTGCATTTAGTATCAGACCCTCATCAGTTCCTATTCCTGTTACATAACACAGCCCATTTTCAATAGCTTTATTAGTGTCCAAATCTTTAAAAACTCTTCCATTGAGCTTTATTTCTCCTTCATAGGGTCTATTTATACCGAAAAGAACCTTTGCCAGAGTTCTCCTACCGGAGCCGCTCAAGCCTGTAATACCAAGAATTTCGCCTTCCTTTAAACTAAAGCTTACATTCCTTATACGTCCCTCATAGGAAAGATTGCTAACTCTTAACAGCTCTTTTCCATGCTTAATTTTCAATTTGGGATACCTGTCACTAATATCTTTACCTGCCATTGCTCTTATTATCTGATGGAGATCCACCTCGGATATTTCATAGGTTTCAATTACTTTCCCGTCCCTGAGAACAGTAACCTTTTCTGCAATTCTATTGATTTCATTAAGCCTGTGAGATATATAAATGATAGCAATTCCCAACTTCTTCATGTCCTGAATAACTTTAAACAGCAGTTCGATTTCCTGTTCAGTTAAAGCAGCAGTAGGTTCATCCATTATAATAATCCTGGCATTTTGGGACAAAGCCCTGATAATCTCGACAAATTTTTGTTGACCAAGACTTAAGGTATTCACCGATGCCCTTGCATTTATTTTTAATCCAAAATAAGCTAAGTATTTAGCTGTCTCTGAATATACCTTATCCCAATCAATAAGCCTGAGCCCTCCTTTATTCTTTAGAGGCTCCCTTCTGATAAATATATTCTCAGCAACATTCAGATCAGGAAAAAGTCTTGTTTCCTGATAAATCATTGATATTCCAAGCTCTTGTGCTTCCTTAGGGTTATTAATCTCAACCCGTTTCCCATCAATATATATATCTCCGGAATTTGCAACATGAACTCCAGCAAGTATTTTCATAAGAGTGGATTTTCCAGCTCCATTTTCACCAACAAGTGCATGAACCTGGCCTTTATTTACACTAAAGTCTATGTCTTTAAGGACGATGTTATCATTAAACAGCTTTGTTATCTTTCTCATTTCCAAAAAATCGGCCAATATGACTTCCTCCTCTTAACAAGAACCTGCCTTCCTTCAAATTTAGCCTATTCGAATTCGAATGTTGTATACATTTTAATGGCATTTTCAAAATAGAACTTTTTAAATTCAGGAGGTACTTGCTTGTTTGTAATAACCGTTTTAGCCATTACCAACTCTCCAAGCCTCGCAAACGCAGTACGGTTAAACTTTGTATAATCCGCTACAATTATAATATCATTCGATATCTTCCTTATTTCCTGTATCATTAAGGCTTCTTCATAACTATCTACTGTATATCCCGAATCAAAATTGACCCCTTTTACTCCAATAAAAGCCTTGTTGATAAAAATCCCGCTTAAAGCCTGAAGTGCAAATGAACCTACCAATGTAGAAGTGGATTTTATGAGATCTCCGCCTGTAACAATAACCTTAATGCCTGCGCTATCCCTAAGTTCATATCCTATAAGCAAATCATTTGTAACTACTGTTATTCTTTTGTTTTTAATATTCTTTGCTATTTCAAGACATGTAGTTCCTGGACTTAAGAAAATTGCTTCTCCGTTTTCAATCATTTGAGATGCAATTTTTCCTATCATTCTTTTTTCTTCAATAGTATTATCATCAGTTTCCAACACAGCATGTCCATATAAATTCTCTTCGTTAAGAACAGCCCCTCCATAAGTTTTAATCAAAAAACCTTCTTTCTCGAGCTTATCTAAATCCCTGCGTATCGTTACTTCAGTTACTGAAAAAAGCTTGCTCAGCTCAACAACATCTACACGTTTATCTTTATATAATATCTCTTTTATTTTATTAATTCTCTCAATTGCAAACATTCCATTACCCCTTATAAAGTAGGCTGTATTAATTATTAAATTGCTGTATGATTATTATATTGCCAGATAACAAATTCCATTGGAAACTTTGCATCATATCTTGTGAATAATAATTTATGAAAATTATATCATAGTTTTGTTCTTTTGTGTTAAAAAATGTTTGGATGTGTTTATTTCGTAATAAACAGGAAATCTCCCAGCTCTGCACCAGCAATACATCTATCACATTCATATAATAATATTATATATTTCATATTTGCTACAAAAAAGAGATTAAAAATACTCTCCAAACCATTGATATTTTATTAATTGCTGATTATCATAATATAACTAAACCGCCAAAAGCATTTTTCCCTAAATTCCGTATAAAGGTCTAAACCATCACCTGGATATTTGTATCTGGTTTCAATGTGTTCAAAGCTCTTTGGGTCATTCATGTTTTCCTTTACCAGTTTTACTAAGTATATATTAGAGCCGTCCCAAGCATTAAACTGGCGCTCAACCCATTCCTGATACTCTGCTTTGGCTTTTTCCTCTACATATGATATTGCCATTGTTTTCTCATACTAGTTTTCCAACTATTAACTCTTACTTTGATATTATGTCTCCGAAAATTTTAATAGGGTTTACATTGCAAAACAACCTGTAATTAAGGGTAAAAGAACTTAGCCATGAAAAAACTTGAGGCAAAAAGATCTCAGCTAAGGGAAAGCTTTGAGGCAAAAAAGAACGGGACAGAAATTGTCCGATTTTAATTTTAATAGTCAATACAAATTCCGCTCCGTCCCCTATCTTTTTTGTCCCCAATCTTAATCTTTATATTTATTTATATCCAATTTTTCTATTTATCAATAACTTCAGCATATACAAGTGTCTGGTCCAATAATTGATATGCAATTTCTCCAAAAGTTACAGGTCCGGTAAATGGCGGTGTTGCCTTGCCATCAAGTTCTCCGTAGAGATAATTAAGAATACAATTGCATGAAAAAATTGGATTAACATTCTTAAGTCCTTGTATGTGCTCAGCAAAACTTGCTGCGTAATTACTAATAGGTCTTGCAAAATGGTATTTCTTCCCTGCGAACACAGGAGCATATAAATCTACTGTCGAATTTTCTTCAGAAACGGATTTAATGGACACATTTATAAATACACCATTGTAATCTGCGACTAGTGGTAACTGTGTGTTAATCTTGTTTTCCAATATATAATCAGAAAGTACTACTTCTTTACCATTCACCAAGCACTTCTTTACCGATAAAGTGTCTTCGAAGAACTCAATTACTACATCATTCTCATCAGCGTCAAAAATATTCACAATACCCAGAGATGCTATCTTATCATCCGGCAAACAAGTATGTAACGCAATAGCCTCATCACAATAAGATGTACCGGTAGTGCCATCGTAGACTTTTGCCCTTGAGTCTGTAGAAAGGTCGAATCCTGAAATCCAACCAACTACAGGATTTAAAAGCAAATCATCTGAATATGGTGCTTCCTTAGAGTAAAATACAGCAATATCGCTTCCAAAAGGTATAATTAAAAACGTCAATCCGTTAGGGTATGCATCCCTTGTAATATCGAATATATTACTTTTATCGTATACTGCAATTTTACAATCAGTTGCGCAGTAAATTTCATTAACGAACAACTTATCTTTACATGTGATACCGCCCTCATCTGTAATAAAATAAGGAGTAGTACCTCCAATCCACTTACCTTTTGGCAATTGGTCCAATAAAGATTCGTCAGCTGCGATATGCAAAATTTTCCCTTCCTGGATTAATTCCGTAGCTTGTTCAAGTGTAACAAACATTCTTTTTACCTCCTATAAATTTTTTATTGCATCAATATCTTGCGTCATAAGAGAATTGTACTTTTCAGTAAAAGCCTTCATCTCCTGCAAACAATTTCTTAATTCTTCCGGAGCCTTGCTGGCAGCATACTTTCTCTGCAATCTGGAAATTAGCAAATTTAAGGCCAGGTTAGCAGACTTATACGTTAGTTCTCCCTTAATCAGTTGCTCAAATTTTAAATCCAAATTCACATTATTATCCCCTTTCTCGCATGACTACAACGCCCCAAATATCAAGCTAGATATTTTATGTAAGCTTCTTCTGTCCTTTTGTCATAAAAATAATTCTGTAAGAATCCATTGTTAAATCACAGATATTTTATCTATTTAAGTCCTTTTTTCTGGAAGCCATTTTTACTACAAGCAATTACAGTGGTATAAGCCATCAAATTCGATTAGATTCAATTAAATTCCATTTTACTTCATTCCAATTCTTGTTCCTGTTCCTATTCGTGTTTCTTTTCCTACTGCTTATTCCTAATTCTATTCCTAATTCTATTCCTATTTCTACTTCTATTCCTTTTCCTATTACTTCCCTATTCACATTCCTAATTTTACCTTAAACTCCACATGTGAGCCAAAGCAGCCATGTTGTTGGTTTTGTTTACGTAAAGTATTTTTATGGTAAAATGTTAACATAATTTTTCTGCTTTGAAAATATAAAACTCCATAGTCAAATGATATTAAAATTCTATAAAACAGACAATAAGTTTTATGAACAAAGTAAAAAAACGTAAAAAAATTGCAATTGCAATAAAAAAATGTATTAAAACTTGCATATCTACTCGAATATCTATTCAACAGTTTTCACTTATTTACAATAAAAACAATGACCCATTGAATTTTCAAAAGAAAGTAATTATTATATAAATGTCCACAAATAATATAAAAAACCGCCTGCTGCAATGCGCAATAACAACAGGCGATTAGCATGGGATATTTATAAAAAATGAGCAACTTTACTTAATGGCAATTGTTACAGTATCTTTTTCAGGATCGAATTGTTCCGTCCAATTATCTACAGCTTGCAAAGTAAGCGTTGATGCCTCATCGCTAATATCGGTTCCACCAACACATATGAACTTAGCACCTTTCTTGTTATAATAATTATCCTGGGCATAAAGACTGACTTTATTCCCTAAATTATCATACCCTATTAAATATACTGCACCTATTTCACCATATCCATTGCCTTTAGACGATTCATAAGTTGATGCATATAATACTTTCTCATAGCTGTTGGAAACAAACTTTTCAAATATTATTTTTCCATCCCTGTATCTCAAAGTGTCATTAAGTTTTATAACTTTTGTATCTTTTGCCATATCAGCACCGCTGGCCTCAAAATTAAATTCCCACTTACCATTGATTTTATCGCATTCTTCTCCACTGCCCCTGCTTTTTTCAATGGAAGATATTACAATCTTAAATCTGTGTTCCTTCTTCCAATCAATATCACCTAAATAATATTCTGTAATATAATTCACAGTATAGTCATCCACTACATGTCCTGTACCGCTTAAGCCGGCAATGGGCATTTCCTTACCATCCACATAGATTTTTATTGCATCATCCTCAGGTTTATTAACATTGATTTGGTTAATGCTATATCCGGGACTTATTAAATTTCCATACTCATCTCTTTTCATCTTTTGCCCATCAGAAATGTTTATTGAAACAATAAGTTTTTCCTCAGATACAATTACATCATTAAGCGTTACTGTAATTTTATTATCTGTCACCGAACTTCCAATTACCCTGGCATAGTCCTCTACAGCCTTATTCATTCCCAGAATACTGGCAATGGACCGATATGTATATGCAAACACTGTCTTACCTATTCCACTAATACATGCAGTTAATACTAATATTGCAGCTATAGCTGAAATGCCTTTAAATACATTATTCATCAGGTTGGATTTTTGGCTTTTATTCAGAATCAGACTTTTATCAAAATGTATGTTTTTCATTCCACTATCCAGTGCCTTTTTTATTTCATTCATTTATCCGGTCCTCCTTTAAATCCAACTTCAATTGTTCTCTTGCTCTAAAGAGTCTGACCTTCACAGCTGATTCTTTTAATTTTAAAACCGTTGCAATTTCAGATATTGACATTTCTTGATAATAGTATAGTAAAATAACTTCTCTGTATTTAGTTTTTAATTTAGTTATCTTATCAAAAACTTCTTGCCTGTCTAAAGCACCATCATAATCCTCATCGTAAGCCAGTTCAGGAATATTATTGAAATTCACCCTTCGATTCCATCTGTTTTTCAACTGGCTCTTACATAGGTTAATAGCAATCTTCATAATCCACGTCTTTTCACAAGATTCTTTCCTAAACTTACCATAATGCTTCATAACACGCATAAATGTTTTTTGTGTAACGTCCTCTGCCAAATGGTAATCTTTTAGATAGATATAACACATCCTTAAAACACTGTCTGCATATTTGTTCATCAATTCGCTGACATATTCATTTGTACATTCTTCCACAATCTTATTGCTTATGGGTATCGAAATATTATCCATACTGACCTCCTTTCTGCTTATTAGACCACTCTATATGAAAAAAGGTTACAAAATTCCTTTATAATATGTTCTTATAATATGTTCAATTTTCTTGTCTACAATATTTAATTAACACAGCTTAAAGAAGCAAATCAAGCAATTGTAATATAAACCATGCTTCCGATACTTTTTATAAAATTTGGACTAACTATATGATTAGCGCATCTTTTAAGAAATGGAATTGAATTAAATTATGAAAAAAATAAACCGCACTTACTTTTCATAAGCTTTTACTTGTCAATTATGGTAAACCAGTTATTGTAATAACAAGTAGTTTAAGTTTGTAGCCAGTGTGTAAATTAATTGTTTAGGTTAAATTATTCAGATAGGAAATAAATACTCAGATAGAAAGTTTAATATTAAGATTGAAAATTTATGTTCAGTTCATCCTTAAACTCACGTATCTATACAACTATCAATTTAATAGTTAAACCTTGAATATATAATCATTTTTTATAATCACTTTTTAATGCGTCCAATGCTTTTGTCTTAAAAGTATTTGCGGCTATTTTATAATGCTAAAACACTTTAAAAATAAATAGACCCTGCATTTATACATTTATATTAGTAGCAAGGTCTCTAAATACTCCATAATTTATAATATTTCTTCAGCATAAAGCATATTTCTTACATCATCATGTACTTGCATCATCATGTATAGGATAAACCTTGTTATCAGGTCCTTGTTGCTTTATTCTGTTCCAATTGTCTGCGGCTTCTACCCATAAATCATATGACCAAACAAACCTAAACACCCAACTCCTTTTTTCATAATATACAGATTTTTCTCTGGAGTATATCATAAATATATGTCATACGACCTGGAAAATATAAAACTTAAGGTAGTCCGTCTCCGGAACATTCCACAGGATAGGATGGTCCGGGGCCTGCTGGCGGGCTTCAATCTGCCTGAGGGACACGGAGGCATCCTTTGCAGCGCTTGCCAGCATTTTGCGGAATAAGTCATCCGTCATGAAGTGGCTGCAACTGCAAGTGGCCAGATATCCGCCCCGGGGCAGTAACTTCATGGCCTTAAGGTTAATCTCCTTATATCCGCGGGCAGCGGCCTGCACCGTCTCGCGGGATTTGGTAAAGGCCGGCGGGTCAAGGATGATATAGTCATAGTCCCTGCATTTCCGGTCTGCCAGCTTCGTCAGAAGGTCAAACACATCCTCGCACAGAAAATCCATTTTTTCTTCCACCCCGTTGCGTACGGCATTCGCTTTCGCCATGTCAATGGCTGACTGTGAGACATCCACACAGGTCACATGCTCTGCCCCGCCCAACGCCGCATTAAGGCCAAAGGAACCGGTATGGGTAAAACAGTCCAGTACCCGCTTGCCCCTGGCAATCCTGGCCACAGCGGCACGATTATACTTCTGGTCCAGGAAAAAGCCGGTTTTCTGCCCGTTTTCCACATCTACCAGATATCTCACTCCGTTTTCGCATATCTCCGTCACAGCGGATTCAGGCTCAGGTATGCCATCTAACCGGTACCAGTCCTTATACTCAGTTAGTCCTTCCCGTGTACGCAGAGCAATGTCATTACGCTCATAAATGCCGGTGACGGTTTCACCCATTTCAGTAAGCACATCCCAAAGAGCGCGGTAAACCATATCCTTGACGAGTTCCATACCGAGGCAGGTAATCTGCACGGAAAGAATACTGCCGTAGCGGTCTACCGTAAGCCCTGGCATCTGGTCAGCCTCGCCATGAATCAGGCGGCAACAGGCGAAGTCTGCGCCGGGCATGACGGTTTTGCGGTAACGAACGGCATAC
>Ga0134104_1001691_pt1 | contig 18005 bp, 13 predicted proteins | sample 15_3_2metaG_FD_94455 | JGI IMG/M metagenome (GOLD analysis project Ga0134104, IMG submission 94455) | Switchgrass degrading microbial communities from high solid loading bioreactors in New Hampshire, USA - 15_59_3.3_214_A2 metaG | ecosystem: Engineered > Bioreactor > Semi-continuous > Anaerobic...
ATTGCTGCCATCGTCGGCTGGTCGGGACTCAGCGTCCACATGCAAACCGCCTCGCTTTTGCCAAAAGGGTTATCGCTTGCGCGCTACTACTTTGTAAAGATGCTTTCGGCGCCCGCCTCAGCCGCCCTGTGCGCTATTTTAATTAGGCTGCTCGGTATATAGTTTACAGCATTCCCACGCTTTATATATTATCCGCTAAAATTTATAAAACTTTAAATAAACTTTATGACGCCGGCGACATCTCAGCGCTGCGGCGAGTTTTTGGAACATTTAAGGTTTCGGGAAGTCATATAAACAGCGCTGTGGATTTTTCGGAGGAAAAGATGCAGATAAGGACATCCACTCTCTTGATGGACATATTCTTAATAGGGCTATTGTGCGTCATGTCGGCGCTTTGGTCTTGCAGCAGCGGGCTGCCGCCGTCAAGTGTGCCCGCCGATACTCCTGCCGAGCATGGCGGTATACGCATTTATACAAAGTCGGAAGTTTATTCTACCGGCACTTCGTTTATAGAGCTTATTATCGAAAATACATCCGGCGGCGAAATTGCTTTCGGACTTGAATGGAGCGCCGAGGTAAAGCTTGGCGATAGATGGTACAAACTCCCCTTTAAAGAGCCAATCACTATACCGGATATCGCAAGAACAGTGTCAAGCGGCGAGTCCGGCAGCCTTAATATTGACCTTTCAACACTCGACTTTAAAATCGAGGCTGGCACATACCGCATTGTTAAATCCGTTGGCGATGTGACCCTAGCCGCGGAGTTTAAAGTTGAGGAAAGTAAATAAAGCTGAGCTTTTATATATTTTGGGCATGCCCGACGGCATGCCCTTTTTATTTGCACCACGTCCGCAAATCGCTATGTCAATTGCCGCTATCTTATCACACGCCGAGGCTGGCTAGAATCTTTTTCATCTCCTCGGCAAGGAATTTTGAAAACACAGTGCTACCTTTTTTGCTCATATGGCCCCAGTCTGAATAGTTTGACACATCGGAGCCGATGCCGGTCGGGTCATCGGTGTTGTAGTCGTAAAACGGTATGCCCCGGCGCGCGGCGATTTCGGCTATACGCTCATTGTTTTGCTTCATTTTTAACCTTTTTACGCCCGTATACTCAGGCAGCTCAATAAACGCGACCTTTATGCCCGCCTCTTCAAATTTGTCGAGCATGCGCTCGAATGCCCGCCACTGAATATCTTTATCGTGGCAGCTTATTGTAGACGCATCGCCGCCAAACGGAACGTCCCACGGGATAAAGCCTTTATAGTAGTCGCTTGTTATATTGCCTATGTTATCCCGCAAATACTCGTGCTTATAGGTCGGCAAAACGCACACTTCTTTTTCTTCGGCAGCCCCCTCCGGCAGCATGGCGGGCTGCACGCTTTCGCCCTTTTTAAACCACGATCTAACCATATCGGGTATGCGGTCGCGCGAGGCGATTATTGGTAGATACGACATAAGCTCACGCACCGACTGGTCGAGATCCCACCACCTGAATGTAACCTTTATTTTTTCTGCGGGCTCCTCGACTTCTTCTTTAGCCGTCTCGGTTTCGTCGGCTTTTGTTTCAGCCTCGTCCGCCTTTTTTGCCTCTTGGCTCTTTTTCATCCTGCGCATTATGTCGATTGGCATATTAGGCGCGGTGTCAAAATCAATGCGCCTCCAAAGCCAGCCGTCGTCGCACATAAACCAGTCGACGCACCAGATTATAGCTTTCGGCATCGGGTACCCGGCTTCGAGCACAATCTCCCACCAATCCTCGTAAAAGCCGGGGTTTGAGCCGTTCAGCGCGAAATTGAAAAAGCTGTAGCCCGGGTTTGCCTGTTCTATGTAAAGCGGGTTTACGCCGTGCGCGGCGTGCGAGGTGCCTATAAACCACACGTCGGCATTGTAGACGTTATTGTAAAGCTCGTAGTATTGCCCGTAATAATGGTACGACTCGCGGGTTTTGTACCTTTGGTAAAAAGCCTCTTGCTGCTCGAGCTTTCGCACAAGCTGCAAAAACTCGTCTTCATAATCCGCCGGCGGCATTTCCACTGCCGCCATGACCGCCTCAAGCTCGCCTTTTAGGAATCTTTCCATCGCCGCATTCGCGCCGAGCACAATCGCAGCGGTAAAAAGCAGCACGGCTAGCGCGGCGGCTGCTACCGATAAAAACTCCTTGGCGCCTTTTTTCATCATTGCGCCTCGCACCTCTTATGCTTAGAACTGGAAGTATATAAACGCTTGGGTATCATACGCGCCGAAAAGGATTATCGAGGAAAGGCAGATCGTGTACAGCGCTACCCTGAGCGCTTTCGAGCGCTTATAGAACTCCACAACTTTGGGGATTTTCATGCACATCTCGATGAGTATGAGCACAAACGGCACAATCTTGCAGATATAAAGCCTAAACTCCGAGATGCCGAGCATGTCGCCGTAGGTTTTGCCGAACATATTGGCGATTATATAAAACGCTTCCGAAAAGCTGTCGGCGCGGAAGAAAATCCATGAAAAGTTTATAAAGGCAAAGGTAGCCGCCGATGATAAAACCGCGGGTAAAAGCGGAACTTTGTCAATATGCGTCATTTTCTTTAAAAATTCTTTTACCGGCTGCAGCATCCGCGCCGCGATTATGTATAGCCCGTTTAGCAGCCCCCATGCCACAAATGTCAAGTCCGCGCCATGCCAAATCCCGCTTATGCCAAAAGTCACAAGCTGGTTTAGACACCATCTAGGGAAGCTCACTCGGTTGCCACCCAGGGGTATATATATGTAGTCTCGGAACCATGTCGAAAGGGATATATGCCATCTACGCCAAAACTCCGACGGCGAGAGCGAAAAATACGGCGTGTCGAAGTTTTTCATAAGGTCTATATCCATAATCTTCGCGGCGCCAATTGCGATGTCGGAGTAGCCCGAAAAGTCGCAGTATATTTGAAACGCAAAGCAAAGTACCGCCGCGACATACATCAGCCCGCCGAACATCTCGACGTTTCCGAAAACCAGGTCGGCGACCATCGACAGGTTGTCCGCCACAACCACCTTTTTAAACATCCCCCAAAGCATCATCGGCGCGCCAATCGCGAAGTTTTCGGCTTTTAAGCGATGCTCTTTTTTAAGCTGCGCGAAAAGGTTTGCGCCGCGCTCGATAGGGCCGGCGACAAGCTGGGGAAAGTACATGAGGAAAAGCGCGAACTGGAAAAAGTCACGCTCGGCAGGCAGGCGGCCCAAATATACGTCTATAAGATACCCCATGCTTTGGAAGGTGTGAAACGATATGCCTATCGGCAATATAAGATCGGGCACCGATATGTTGCCTAGGCTTAACCTTTTACCAAAAAAGTTTATAAAATCGCCTACCATGCCGAGGTATTTGAATATGACAAGAAGGCCGATATTCAGGCAAATCGCCGTGATAAAAGAAGCTTTTTTAAGTTTGGGCCTTTTAGCAAACCGCTCAACAAGCAGCGCACCGGTGTAGTCGACTACCGTCGTAAACCCAAGTATAAACATGTACTTGGGTATAAACGACATGTAGAAATGGCAGCTTGCCGCAAGCAGAAAATAGCGCCTAAACCGCCGGGGCAAAAGGAAATAGATTATTATCACTATGGGAAAAAATGCTAAAAACTCAACCGAGTTAAAAAGCATAGATTGGCTCCATTACCGTTTAGTACTATAATTACTATATATTATACCATACAAAGTAAAAAATGTTTGCGATTTCAGGCATTTAAATCGCGCTATATTCTGGACATGCTGTTTGCTTGATGCTATAATAAGCCAAAAGCCCTGTAGGAATGGAAAAAATTTAAAGGGGGCTGCTCCTATGCCGGCTAGCTATTCGCACGCTGAAATGACACCCACCGAGCGCGTTAAAAACACAATCTTTGGTTTGCCAGCCGACCGCACGCCAATTTACGGCTGGGTAAGCGCCAACCTCAGCGGGCCGATTTCGAAAGCCTACGGCTCGGTCTCGGCATTCGAGGACAAATACGAGTTCGACCTCGCGCATATTTTCGGCGGCCCGGGCGCGTTTAAGCAGGACGTGATAAAAAAGCTCCGGGCGTCATGCGAGGAGCTTACGCCGGACGTTTTGCTTTCCACCGATATTTTCACCGATCCTGACAATGCGGATTACTATAAAGATATCCGCGACTCAATTTCATTCCACAAGCGGCGCGGGCGTTTCTGCTACGTGCAGACTCCGGGGTTTTTTGAAAACTTCAACAGCATTTTTCCAATTGAAGAGCAGCTTTTGTACCTTGCCGAGTACGAAATGGAGCTGGGCGAGCTTTACTCGCGCCAAGCCGAGTGGACAAAAAAATTTGCCGATCGCTGCCTAGAGTGCGGCGTAGATATGATACACGTTTCCGACGACTGGGGCTCCCAGCGCGGCCTACTCTTTTCGCCGAATACCTGGCGGAGAATTATAAAACCCAACCTAAAAAAAGTGATTGACCACGTCCACTCGCGCGGAGCGCTCTGCAGCCTTCATTCCGACGGCTGCATTGCCGAGGTCGCCGGCGAGCTTGCTGAGCTTGGGATTGACTGCATGCACCCGTGGCAGGAAAGCGCCGGCATGTCGTACGATTTATGGATTGACACATACTCGGACAGATTCGCCATAATGGGCGGCATTTGCATTCAAACTGTACTGGGTTTTGGCGACTTCGAGCGGCTCGAGCATGAAATCAGGCGGGTTTTTAGCATCCTCAAAGGCAGGCGCTGGATATGCTGCACGACGCATTTCGTACAAGCGCACTGCTCAATTAAAGAGCTCGAGTTCGCGTTTGATTTGATTTATCGGCTCGCAAGGGAATAGCTTAATGCTTTCGTTGTTATAGTTTAGCCGCATGAAAACGAGTAACCATAAACGGAGGATAAAAGATGTACAGGACCTTCACAGGCCGCAAGCTCGACCATGTCGCTTTCCCAATGGGCGGCATAGGTGCCGGGATGCTCTGCATCGAGGGAACCGGCTCGTTCGGCTCGGTGTCGGTGCGCCACGCGCCAAACATTTTTTGCGAGCCAAACATGTTCGCGGCAGTTTCGGTAAAAAGCCCGCACAAGTCTGCCCGCGTGCTTGAAGGGCAGGTGCCAAAAGCCAAATACTACGGTTTTAAAGTGCACGGCTTTTCGGGCGCAGGCAACGGCATGCCGGGCAAAAATTACGGGCTTCCGCGTTTTAGAAACTGCTCCTTTATCTCGCGGTTCCCATTCGCCGAAATAACGCTTTCCGACGAGAATGAGCCATATGACGTTGAAATCGTCGGCTACTCGCCATTTGTACCCGGCGACGCCGACGCTTCGTCGCTGCCGGCAGCGTCGGTAAGATACACGCTAAAAAACAAAACCGACAGCAAACTCGACGCGGTATTCTACTTTTCGGCGTTTCAGTTTATGGGCCTGCACGGCGGCGAAAAGTGTCAGCTCGTCCGACCAATCGACGGCGGGTTTGTGCTTGAGCAGCTCATGTTTGACGACAAGCCCCATACATACGGCGCATTCGCAATAACTACCGACACGCCGGCAAATGTTAATACCGACTTCTATCGCGGCGGCTGGTGGGACTCTTTCACAATGCGCTGGAATACTATCGAAGCCGGTATTGTCACAAGCGGTGCCGCGTCTGATAACCGCTCGCCAGGAGGCGCGCTAGAGATCCCATTTTCAATCGAGCCGCACAGCAGCTGGTCGGTTACGGTGCATATGAACTGGTATGTGCCTGACTCAAACCTGCGCGCCGGTGCTGATTTGCCCGACGACCCCGACAGGTCGACCTATAAGCCTTGGTACGCTGGCAAGTACGGCACGATCGAAGAAGTCGTGCGCGACTACAGGATGCGCCATGCAGAGCTTTTGGCTGAAACCGAAAAGTTTACAAGTGCGTTTTACGACACCGACCTGCCGCCGGTCATAGTCGAGGCGGTCGCTGCAAACCTTTCGATTCTAAAATCGCCGACGCTACTGCGGCAAATCGACGGCAGGCTCTGGGGTTGGGAGGGCTGCGCCGATACTTTCGGCAGCTGTCACGGCTCATGCCAGCACGTCTACAATTACGCACAGGCGCTTTGCCACCTTTTCCCCTCGCTTGAGCGCACGCTGCGCGAGACGGAATTTAACGAGGACATGGACGAGCATGGGCACCAGCAGTTCCGCACATCGCTGCCGATACGCAAAAACTCGCACGATTTCTACGCCGCGTCGGACGGTCAGCCCGGCGGCATTATGAAGATGTACCGCGAGTGGCGCATCTCGGGCGACACCGAATGGATCGCCTCGTATTGGGATAAGCTCGTTTTGGCGATGGAGTACTGCATCCGCACCTGGGATCCCGACGAGCTTGGTGTATTCCGCGAGCCGCACCACAACACCTATGACATCGAGTTCTGGGGCGCCGACGGCATGTGCAGCTCGTTCTATCTCGGCGCGCTCAGAGCGATGGTAGAAATAGGCCGCGCGCTCAACCGCGACGTGTCGCGCTATGATGAGCTTTATAGTCGCGGGCGCGAATATTTGGAATCAAAGTTGTTTAACGGCGAGTACTTCTTCCAAGTAACCGAGTGGAAGACGCTGCGCGCGAAGTTTGACGACCATGGCGACCCGGTAATATCTGCCGAGGGACCGAAGTACCAGTACGGCAACGGCTGCATCTCCGACGGGGTTTTAGGCGCATGGATCGCGCTTGTATGCGGGCTTGGCGAGATACTCGACCCAGAGAAGGTAAAAAGCCACCTGCTTTCGGTCTACAAATACAACTTCCGCGAGCACCTTTATGACCATGCCAACCCGCAGCGGCCTGGATACGCGCTAGGCGACGAGGGCGGGCTGCTTCTATGCACTTGGCCACACGGCGGCAAGCCATCGCTGCCGTTTGTCTACTCGGACGAGGTTTGGACCGGCATCGAGTATCAAGTCGCAGCGCACCTAGCATGGTATGGCTACAAAAAAGAAGCCGAGCACATCGTGCGCACGCTGCGCGAGCGTTATGACGGCGAGCGGCGCAACCCCTACGACGAGTACGAGTGCGGGCATTGGTACATCCGCGCGCTTGCAAGCTATGCACTAATCGAAGCGTATACCGGCGTGCGCTATGACGCCGTCACCAAGACGCTTTACGCCAAAGCAGGCAAAAGCAGGTCGTTCCTCGCAACCGAAACCGGCTACGGCACCGTCACAGTAGACGGCACTGAGGTTAAAGTCGAGGTTGTACGCGGCAAGATTGAGGTCGAAAAAGTCGAGATAATCGAGTAAGTAAAATATAGCGGGGAGCAAAACCGCTCCCCGCTATATTTTTACCGTAACGGCAAGCTAAGTTTTAGCATAATCTGTTATAAACAAAACACCGGGGTGAAAAAATGGATTACCAGGGGCTCTTCAGCGGTAATGGCGAAATCTGCTCGGAAGTTGAGGTCGACTTGCCGTACCCGCCTATAAGGGTGGAGCGTCCCAATCTCGACTATGCGGTCGCGCTTTTCAGGCAATACTCGGGCTATGACGGCGAGCTGACGGCGACGACGCAATATATATACCAAAACATGGTGCTACTTAACAGCGACCCGACAGCCGCTGCACTGCTCGAGTGCATCGCGATTAACGAGTCGCGCCATTTTCAGATACTCGGCCAGCTAATTTACATGCTCGGCGCCGACCCGAAACTATACGCGCCGACGAGACTGCGCGGCGAACCTCAGCGCATAAGAGGCGCATCCGATTCCGCTGTAGTCGAAGGATACTCGTGGTGGAGCGGCGACATGCTGATTTACACCCACGATTTCAACACGATGATACGCAACAATATCGAGCTTGAATACATAGCAATTGCGAACTATAACGCCGCGCTGCGCGTTATAAACGACGTATACGTGCGGCCGATGCTCGAGCGGATTATACTCGACGAGCAGCGGCATATTGTGATTTTCAATCAGCTACTTGGCACCACGCCTCCCCAAAACGGGGGCTAAATCGCATGCCCCCGCCTGGTTACGGCAGGCTCCGGCTACGTTTCCGGGGCCTGTTTTTTATATCGATGTCGGATTTTGTATTAATGTTTAGATTATTTCCCATATACCTTTCATACGAATCATACAAAATATCAGGCAAATCTTCTCGCTTCATTTTATGACCCTCAGCCACACAGGATTTGCTGGTGTTATTCTTAGTTCCCATATTGATTTGCCACATATGCTAATATAACATCTCATTTACAGCATTGTCATAAGTTCCAAACTATTGTTATATAATTCTTCGCCGTTTTCAACCTTTACTTCTACAATTTACCGCAAGATGTAAAAAATAAAAAGAACACCAAATTACAGGGTCGCCCTCAAATTGGTGTCCTTTTTTACTTAAATTGGTCGGGATGACAGGATTTGAACCTGCGGCATCATGCTCCCAAAGCATGCGCGCTACCAGCTGCGCCACATCCCGAAATTGTGCAAAAAGTATTATACCAAAACCGCACCCTTTTGTCAAGCCAAAAAAGGCCATGGGCAAGCGCACGGGCAGCAAAGCCGGGCGGCTGATTGCCGCCCGGCCTTTTTATGACACAGGCATTTTACGCCTAGCTTTTAGAGTGTTACCTTTATGCCCTTAATCTGATACGGCGCAAGCTCGACCGTGACTTTGCCGCCACCCACTTTAGCATCGGCAACCTTTTGGCATTCAAGGTCAACTTCCTCAGCCGACACATCCACGCCAAAGTCAATAGCGGCGGTATCCGGCTCACCGGATAGGTTGCAAAGGCGAATATGGAGCCCGCCTTCGCAGCCCGCGACCGAAGTGATTACCGTGCCTTTCGACTCAAGGCTAAGCAGCGAGCCTGAAGTCGGCAGCACGCCGGCGTGCGAACCGGTTGGCGCGTAGCAGAGCGGGTTGCAGAGCGATGTCGCCGCCTGCTGCGCAGTTTTCGGGTCAGCCTCGAACAAGCCTACATAGAAGTTAATCTTGTGGATGCCCCTTTCGGGATAGGGGTCGGGGCTAGTGGAGGAGTTTATGAACGTTGCTGTGAGCCTGCCGTCGGCATAGCCTCTGTAGCCATACTTGCTTTCGGTAACAATCGCGGCTGAAAGACCCTTGTCGCGCACCGCCATGCCAAACTGAAGCGCGGGTACGTCAAACGGCAGTGCCGGGCGGTAAATTGTGCCGCCGGGGATGTCGTACATGAACTTATTCGTCTCATATGCCAGCGGGAGCTGGTATATAAGCACGGGCACGGTTTCCCCGCCAACCTCATGCCAATCGATCTCGGTGCGGTACGACAGTGCACGCGAGTTCTTGTCAAGATACACGAACACTCTTGCGGTCGACGAGGCGACCTTGTACTCGGCATAGAAGCCTCTGCGCAGCCCGCCGCTCTGCATATAGTTCATCCTCACGGCGCGGTCAATCGGCGTCACGCGCAGGTAGTTACCGATCCTCCACGCGTTCGACGTGGCGCTTTCGGTGTCTACAAAGCATAGCCCGGCGCTCTCTCCAGGTTTTATATACTCGGTACCCGACGCTTTGTCGCGCAGCGAAACAAGCCTGCCGGTAAGATGGCAGAACTCGGCGCGCAGGTACTCGTTTTCAAGCACATAATTCGTCGGGCCTTCCTGCGTGCGGTGGTCGGGCTGGAAGTATACCGGATAGTCGCCCTCAAGCTCGCCTTCGCGCAGCACGACCGTCGTGTATCCGAGCGGCTTGACGTTTACATTCACAAGCACCCGGAAGTATTTATGCGACCAGTATTCCTGCTGGCGATGGTCGATAAGCTGAAACTCCAGCGGGTTGCCGTCGGAGTCAGAGATTTTGACACGGCGCATGTCGCCCGGCCAGTCCCAAACCGTGATTTCGACTGGCTCGCATTTTTCGACCGCTGTCGGGTTAAATACAGTGAATATACGCGTGCGGCCGCTGCCTCGCTCGGCGCGCGGGAAGCCCGAGAAGTTCTCGACACCGTAACCGGCGCCGGCACCTTCGGACTGCGATTTTTCATACTCGCCGTCGACAATAATATTGCTGGTGTCGACCTTAGACGAGATAGCTTCCATCGCGCGCGTAAGCTGCGTCTGCGCAACGGCAAGCGAGTTCGAGTAAAGCCCCATCGCATGCTCGCGGGTGTCCTGCACGCACGAACCGGTTAGTATATCATGGAAATGCGTAAACAGCACGTCGCGCCATGCCCGCTCAAGCTTCTCTGCGTTGCTGGGGAAGCCAGTCTTAACCGCCGCTAAAGCCGAGAGATTCTCAGCCGAAAGCAACGCGCGCTCGGTCGAACGGTTTGCAAGCTTTATGCGGCTCTGCGTCGTGTAGCAGCCTTGGAATATAAAGTTGAGCTCGCCTTCGACCACGGGAAGCTTGTCGCGGACCGCTTCGGCTTCGTGGAAGAATTCGTGGAACGTGCCGAACTTGACGCGTGGATAAATCGGCCACGACTGCATTTCAATAGCGGTTTCGACGTCGCGGCGCGTCGGGCCGCCGCCATGGTCGCCGACGCCGTAGACTATAAGCCCGGTCTTAAGCCCGGCGCAGCGCTTTGAAATATCGATAAGACCGGACCCGATATGCGGCGTAATGCCACTGTTGTACCAATACTGCTCGCGGTAAACGAGCACCTCTTTGCCGGAAAGCCCGCGCCAGCGATAAAGCGCCTGCTTGCCGTTCAGCGCGCGGCAATGGTAGTAGTATTTAATACCACCGAACATATTAATCTCGGGAATGTTCGCGCTGTGGCCGAATGTGTCGGGCGAAAAGTCCACTTCAATCTTGTCCGCGTCGATGCCCCACACTTCGCTCAGGTATTTTTTCGTATATTCGATATGCCTCAGCAGCGACTCGGTGGTCGGCATGTTCTTGTCGGTTTCGACCCACGCGGAAGCCGTGACCTCCCAGCGTCCTTCGGCGATGCGCGCTTTGATGCGCTCCATCAGCTCAGGCTCGAATTCCTCGACAATGCGGTAGACCGAGGCCTGTGACTGCGAGAAGCAGAACTCGGGGTACTCGTCCATTATATTAAGCATTGTCTTGAAGGTCGCAAGCGTAGCCGCGACGGTTTCATGCCAGCTCCACATCCAGTTCATGTCGATGTGGGCGTGACCGGCGAGTATAATTTTATACTCCTTCGCCGCCGGCCCGAGGGGCGCGAGTATTTCTTCAGCTTTGGCGCAAGCAGCTTTCGTCAGCACACCTTCGGCGTCCATCTGCGCCGAGAGGTAATCGAGCGCCTCGTGCAGTTCGCGGTCAAATTTGCCCCCTTCCGCGCCAGACATTTTAATCGCGAAATCAAGTTCCGCAAGGATGCGCTCTATATGCTTTGGGGGCGGAGTGATGCGGCGCTGCTCAAGCATGGGCTGTCCGAATGTTTCTTCGTAGCCCATCTTCTCACGGTTGCCGCCGACCCTGATTTTCAGCGCTTCATATTTTTGCGCTAGAGTTTTTGGCATAAAGCTAACCTCCGAAATTTGCAGTCATGGCGGTGGCTTTTAACTTCCCGCCTTTTTATTTATAATAATACATGTTTACATTTTTAGCAATACTTTAGGGATTTTTCCCTTAATAGCCACCCAATAGCTTTGCCCCGCCAGTTTTTTTCCCAATTTGACAGAGAAACTCGCGGGACTACTATAATTTTAGTTATTTTGCACTCAAATTATCATTTAATTAACCGTTTGCTAACTACTGATAGTATTATTGTTCACAGAAATTTAGTAAATTATAATGGAGGACTCATCTCAAACATTAAACAGCTTTAGAGGTGGAAAGCATGAAAAAATGTCTGCGTCTTTTGGCAACATTGGTTTTGGCTGCTTTGGCTTTTAGCCTCAGCGTGGGCGCAATTACCATTCTAGGGCAGAGCACAAGTGACAAGGTCATAATGACCGAATGGCGAGAAGTCGGCACGATCGGCTTTACCGTAGTGCTTGACGAGCCTGTCGACGTATCTGGAATGGAAAATCTCTATCTGCGCATATACGTTGACAACCCAGACAACTGCTACGCGACAAACAACGGGCAGCTTGAGCTCACCAGCGCCGGCACTTGCGACGTTGAGGAGTCCAACATCAACCCGTTCACTCTCAACTGGCAAGCAGGCTGGAACGAGTTTGCCATCCCGCTTGACGAGTTCGCCGGCGATTGCGACATGACGAGAGTCAACTACGTCCGCCTATACATGTTCACCGACGGCATGAACTGCTCTATTCTCGACTATGTCGCGGTAGGCAACAGCAGTGACGATATGAGTGTGCTTGTAAAAAACGACTGGCCGCTCCCCGAAAAGCCCGACCCCAATGCTAAAAAGCCCGACATTGTAAATCTCGAAGCTAAAGGCAAAGGCTCGCCTTGGACGGCTGTCCTCGACAACGCTTGGGGCGACCCTATGGACATCTCCCAGTATGACAGCGCTTATATCGGCCTCTACGTTTCCAACATCGACAAATACGCCCCTCACCTTGGCGGCGGGCAAATCGAGTTTGGTTCCGCTTACATACCTGACGCTGAAGAGGACTCGGTCAACATTAACAACCTCCCGCTTGAGTCGGGCTGGAACTATTTCGAGATTCCGCTTTACACCATTTATTCAGGATGCGATTATACTCAGTTTGACCACTTCCGCATTTACATGTTCTTCGATTCGCCTGACGAGGAGATCGAAGTAAAGCTCGACTATGTTGCATTCGGCCCCGAAGGTATGGAAGTCGGCGAAGGGCTTGCCAACACCTTCCCGTTCGTGCTTATAAAGCCTCTTGCCGAGCGCGAAGCTGAAGCTGCAACAGCAGCTGAGGCCCAAGCAAATGCCGATGATGCAGGCGCAGCTGAATCCACCACCGCTCCTCAGACTTCCGACTTCAGCCTTGCGGTATCTGCTACGCTGCTTGCGGCAACTGCCGTGACTATCGTTGCATTGCGCAAAAGGAAAAAATAAGAGATAAAATAACAAAACCGGAGCGCTAGCGCTCCGGTTTATTTTTTGCGCCATGGCCGGCTTTTATTTGCCGGCTATATTCTTATCCTTCTCGCTTTGCTGGTGAGCAGAGCATACTCGCGCGGCTGGGCGGTCAGTATTATTATCTGCGTGCCCTCAGCCGCCTTTTCAAGCAGCCTAAGCACATTGCGCAGGCGCCCTTCGTCAAGCCTTGCGAAGCTCTCGTCGAATATTAGCGGCGGGTTGCCTTTTCTAAAAAGCAAGTTCACAAGCGCGAGCCGCAGGCTTATGTACGCTATATCCTGCGTGCCTGCGCTCATAAACTCAATACCATGCCTTGTCAGCGCACCGGTGCCCGCGTCATACGACAGAGAAAGGTCGGATGCAACCGCAATCGACTTGTATTTTCCACCTGAAAACGCCTCCATCATGCGCCCTGCATACTCGGAAAGCCGCGGCGCTACGCTTTGGCGCATGTTTTCCGACGCGCCCTGCAGGGTTTGTACCGCAAGCTCTATTGCTTTGTATCGCTTTCGCAAGCTCGCAAGCTTATAATCTATCGCCGTTATCTGGTCGGCTATCATCGCCGGCGGGTTGACTCGGGCGTTTAGCGTAGCAAGCTCCAGCTCAAGCTCGTGCGTTCGCGCAGCCATCGAAGCGTTTGCTTTGGTTAAAAACTCGTGCTCGCGCTTTGCGTTGGCGATGTTGAAGTCGGCTGGAAGGCGCTTTGCAAGCTCAACAAGCGTGGGGTCCTCGGTCTCCCCGTCAACATCGCCGCCGACTTGCGCAAGCGCGCCCGTGAGCTCGGCTTCTACCTTCTTTCGCTCCTCATTTAGCTCCGCAGCCGCATTTTTGTACTCGGCAATAGCCGAAAGCGCCTCGTCGAGGGTGCGCTTTCCCCAGCGAGAAAGCAGCCGCTCGAGCGCCAAATTTGCCTCGCGTCGCTGCGCTAGCAGCTTTTCGCGCTCGCTTTCAATATACACTGCCGCCTTGTCAGGGCTTTGAGGGGCTTTGTATGCCGCCGCCTCGCCGATGAGCCGTCTAAGCTCCGACACGCTGTCGGCGCCAAAATCGTCGAGCATCTCGCCCAATACGCGCGAGTATTTCGATGCTGACGCAAAACACATCACAAACCCGAAAAGCAACGCCAGCGTCCCGAGCCCTGCTATTGCACCATAGGCGTAGCTTATCATTGTCAGCGATACCGTAATCACTGTCGCCGGCACGAATAGCAGCGCGAATATTACGCCGAACGCCAAAAGCGCGCGCCGACGCCCGAGGGTCGATTCAAGCAGCTGCAGCGCGCCTTTCTCGCCGCCGTATTTTTGAAGGATCAAAGCCGTTTCGGGCTGCTCGTCTTCCGTGCCGCTTCCGACAAGCCGGGCGTGCTTTTCAACTTCCGAAATACGTATATCGACGTTTTCAAGCGCTTTTTTCGCGTTCTCAAGCTCGGCTAAATATTCCTCATCCGGTAAAAAACCGCCTTCGCTTTTGTATTTTTCTTCGAGCTCTCTTTGCCTCGCCTCAATCTCTTCGATGCGGGAATATAGCTTATCAATCGCGGCGCGCTTTTCCATACGGCGCTTTGTTTCGTACGCGCCGATAATTTTTGACAGCTTCTCAATTTTTTCGGCATTCTCTTTTATCTTTGCCTTGAGATCCGCAAGCTGCCCCTCTTTTGTCACAATCGCCGCATAGTCGGACGAAGCCGCCCTGCGCCGCTCGAGCAGCTCGTCGCGCTGGCATTCGAGCTCGTAAATAAGCCCGCCCCGCTTATTCTTGTGCCACAGGCGAACGCGCTCTTCTTCAAGCCGCTTTAAGGCGCGCTGGACGTTCGTCGTCTCGTCAGCCGAGAACAATATGTTCCCGATAGCCTCGGCTACGACCTCGCCATCTACTCGGCCGCCGCCAATCTGGCTGACATACGCTGTATGTTCAAAGACGTCGGAGTCGACTCCCAAAAACACCTCGCCTGGCTGGCGGCCTTTGTAGCATTGCATGTTGGTAGCACAATCTATGATTTGCCACTCGTCGCGTCCTTCGGCGCACCTGCGGCCAATCCTGTAACGGCTGTTATTGTGGATTATTACCATTGAGCCTTCCGCAGCCTCGCCATCCCACGAGGTATGCAGCGCCCGTTCGTCTTTGCTTGAAAAGCCGTAGAGCATGAACTTTATAAACGCCGCAATCGTCGATTTTCCCGACTCGTTCGGGCCCTCGATGACCGAAAGGCCGCTGGAAAGCTCAAGCGTGAAATTTCTCAGTCCGCCAAAGCTTACAATATGGATGCTTTCAATTTGCAACTATATCCCTCCGAGGAGCTCCGTCGCGCCGTAGCTCCTGATTCGAAGCGGGATGCAGGCACCGTCGCCGAAGACACTGTCCATATAAGCTTTGTATCCTTCCGACTGCTCGGATGGTACAAACGCCTGTATTGTGCCCGCAAATCCTCCGCCGTGCACGCGGCAAGCATAACCGCCCGCACCTCGTTTTACCCCGCGTGACGCAAAATAAAGATCGGTCAGCATAAGCGCAAGTGAGAGCCCCTGCTCTGCCGGCGAATGGGTGGTAAACACATTTTGTAGATACTGGAAGCTCGAGCGACCCGACGCGTCCACACCGTCAAGAAATGCGCCCATATCGCCGGAACGCAGCGCATCGGCTTGAGTCTTTACCCTTTCGTTTTCGGTGATAAAATGCAGCGCCCTTAATATCGACCTGTCGCCAAGCTCACCGCGCAGCTCGGGGATGCGCGGGATAAGTTCGTCCGCCGTGATCCCCCGCATCGCGTCGCGCCCAAATCTCGCCGCTACGGATTTCATCTCGCGTGGTATCGAGGCGTAATCCTCGTTGAGATCTGCATGGCTGCCGCCGGTGTTGACAATAAACAGCGCATAGCCCGCATCTTCCGGACTGAAGTCGAGCTTCTCGATTTTGGCATGCCCGGGGACCTCAAAATCGATTGCGACAAATCCGCCCACCGCGCAAGCCGTCTGGTCCATAAGGCCGCAGGGCTTGCCGAAAAACTCGTTTTCCGAGTACTGGCCAATTACTGCAAGCTCGGGAGCGGAGATTTTCCCATCGTTATAGAGCGAGTTTAAAATGTGCCCGACCATCACTTCAAACGCAGCCGACGACGAAAGGCCCGAACCTTTTATAACATTCGACGTGGTGTAAGCGCTAAATCCGCCAATTTTGTACCCACGCTCAACAAAAGCGGCGCAAATGCCGGCGATCAGCGCCGAAGACGAGAGCTTCGGGTAAACACCGGGCGCGATATTCGATGTGTCCACCACATCTTCGTCAAAACCTTCGCTTTTCAGCCTTATCATCCCGTCTGAGCGGGGCGCCACAATGGCTATGATGTCGAGGTTCACCGCCGCGGCGAGCACGCAACCGCGGTTATGGTCGGTGTGGTTGCCCGAAATCTCGCTGCGGCCGGGGACAGAGAACAGCCGCACGGGGTTGTCCCCGCCGTATAGCCGCTCAAAGCTTTCAAGCGCGGCTGCCCAGCGTTTTCTCTGATTTGCTACCTCTGCGCTTCCATAAAGCGTGGCTAAATCCTTATCGTAGCCGCCGTCAAGAAACTTTTTGATTGCCTCGTTTACGGTTGTCATGTTTTTACCCTTTTATCTATTTTTATTCTTTTGCAAACTCGTCCCGTCGCGCGACAGCCAGCCTGTCGCAGCGCTCGTTATACTCGTTGCCCTCATGCCCGCGCACCCAAACGAACTCCACCTCGTGAATATCGCAAAGGCTTAGCAGCTTTTCCCATAAATCTGGGTTAAGCGCGGGATTGCCGTCGGACCTTTTCCAACCTTTTTGCTTCCAAGCCTTTGCCCAGCCTTTTGTCATCGCGTTTACGAGGTATTGTGAGTCGCTGTATAGCGTCACCCGGCATGGCTCGGTAAGCGCTTCGAGCGCTTTTATCGCGGCAGTAAGCTCCATGCGGTTGTTTGTAGTCTGCTTCTCCCCGCCGGACAGCTCGCGCTCGTATTTGCCATATTTTAAGATTGCCGCCCAGCCGCCCGGGCCCGGGTTGCCCGAGCATGCGCCGTCGGTATGGATAATGACATGCTTCATATTTTATTTTGCCCCTGCGGCGAGTTGTGCCAGCGGCACTCTTATTGTCAGCCTGTTCATCGCATAATCGTAAATGTCCACATAAACGTATTTCCTACCGCTCTCCCGCCATCCGTCGACGTTGAACCTATATGTATCGTCGGTTTTCTTCCCTATCGAATACACGTGGTCAAATATCCCTCCGTAGAAGCTGATTAGGTTGACATACATCAGCGCCCTTGCAGGGCATTGTCGTCCGCCACAGAGACCTCAAGAATCTCAGAGCCGCTTTTATCTTTGACAAGGCGCATTGACTTTAGTACCGGCGACGTTGTGTCGAGCTTAAACTTAAACTTATGGGTTTGCGGCGTCGAGCCCTCAAACGCCGGGTATGCGGTGAGGGTGAGGAAATACTCGCCGTCGGGGAATATGTAAAGCGGGTTTTCCGGGTCTGAGCCGTCCCATACCAGAAGGTCGAGCACCGAGAAAGTATAGCCCGACGCTATGGACTTTGCCGCGTATGGGATTTTTTCTATTTCTGCCACAATGTTACCTTCGGAGTCGGTTATAGTGCCCGTAATATCGCGTGCGCTGCGCAGCAGCGCTACCGAAAAGTAGAGCCTGTCAAGCTCCCCGTCGCCATTCGGCGAAAATGCAATGCAGTCCTTGTTTATCTCCTTTTTGTCGGTAAACCAGTTTTTACCCAGAACGATCTCTGTGAGGAAATCCTCGCTTATCCCATAAAAATACGAGGTTTCATAATATGAGAAGACGCCTATGTCGTATATCGTTGCATCGAATATCGGCATCGCGTCCCAGTTTCCGACAAAGCATACATACGGAAGTGAAACTTTGCATCCGCCGTCGTCGGCGATTACAAAGCCTTCAAGATAGTAGCCGTTCTCAAAGACTTCGCCGTATTCCTTAGCGGTCTCCTTGTCAAGCGAGATTTCAACTGTAATATCCTTTTTCTCGCCCGGGGCAAGCGTTACCTTTGCGCCGGCATAATCTGCGCCGTAAGTATTTATATTATGCTCTCCAAAGTATGCTTTTG
>Ga0134104_1001693_pt1 | contig 17988 bp, 21 predicted proteins | sample 15_3_2metaG_FD_94455 | JGI IMG/M metagenome (GOLD analysis project Ga0134104, IMG submission 94455) | Switchgrass degrading microbial communities from high solid loading bioreactors in New Hampshire, USA - 15_59_3.3_214_A2 metaG | ecosystem: Engineered > Bioreactor > Semi-continuous > Anaerobic...
TTCTTGAGGGTGCATTTGTTGAATCATATAAACTGCTATGCCATAATAATTCAGATGTTCTGGATGAACTTATAGAAAGGATGGAAAGTGTTCTTAGCAAAAATGATTTTCAAAAACAATTAGCTAAAGTAGAAAGTGAAATTCATGCTATTGAGCAGAAACGTAATAGGTTGGTTGATATGCGTTTAGAGGAAACAATTGATAAAGCCACTTATGAGAAAAAATACAGTGAATTGGAATCAATTTTAGAAGGATTATTAACAGAAAGGGAACAGCTGGAACAATCCTCCAGGGAAGAAATTAACCTGGAAAAACGGATTGCACATTTTCGTAAGGTACTTGAAAACAATGAAATATTAAAGACTTTTGACCGCTGTGTGTTTGAAAGCATTGTAGAAAAGGTTATTATCGGTGAGATTGACGAGAATGGAAATGCTAATCCGTACAAGCTGACCTTTGTATATAAGACCGGATATTCTAATGCAGTGCAGAGTAAAATGCATAAGCAGATTAAAAAAAAGAAAAATGATAAAGGAAATTTGCATTCCTATTCCTCACCCAACACATGTTGAGACGGTAGCATCGATGTCACGGGTTGAAAAATAGAATAAAACCCTTATTTCTATAGTTTGTGAGTGCATATCAATTTTTATAAAAGCAAGGGTGAGTTGACATATTGGATGGCGAATTACATAAGGCTTACTCTGTCAAGCCATTCAATGACAAGTGAATTCATCAATTCGGCTTGCTCAATCTGTAGATTATGTCCTGCTTTATCAAGTACAGCGAAAGTTGCCCTTGGGTAATTGTCAAGAATGTTCCAGGTATCCTTATATCCCACGCAAGAATCCTGACGCCCCATTAGGAAAAGTGTAGGCTTGATCCAGTCCGCACTTTCAGACTTGCCCATACCAGGCAGATCTAAGTATATCCTTTTGTAACCCTCCTTTTCTCTAAAAATTGGTTCCATGCAGCAGTACATTAGCCTGTGATCAACAATATAGCCGTGAAGCAGTATAACTGGCTTCCCCTCACCTCTTAGCTCATAGTTGATTGATAATCCTTTGAGCAAGCATTTCATATGAATTCCTCCCAACTAAATTTAGTTTGATATCAAACTATTGTCAAGACCTATTGATTCACTCCTTTTATTAACTCAACTTTGGTGATCTCTGTATGGGATGGTGATCGTTTGGGAGGCGCTGTAAGAGTATTGAGTGAAAAAGTAATCCGTTAAGGAATTTGTGATCTCGTAGTTGATCCCGAGTACCCAAACAGGGGAATAGGAAAGAACTGGTGAGAAGGTGTATTGCACATTTTCCGGATTCCGAATGGCTGGTCCAAACAGAAAAGCATGACAGTTTATGAAATGAGAACATTTATACATAAATATTTAACCACTGTTTGCAGTGACAGTATGGGGAGTATACAGGCAGCAGTAAAAAAGTTGATAGGGAATGGATTAATACACCAATGAATCATCAGAAGATTAAAAATATGGAAGAAGGAAAGATTTTCTTTTTGGGCATGATACCGAAACAAGCTAGAATGCAATCTCTTAAGGCTTATATTGAAAGTTTGGAAATGGAGAGGGAAAAGTTACTTCGGATTCAAGAGTTTATTGAAATTTCAAAAGATCATGCTATTTACGCAAATGTGGAACGGATATCAGAAGATGAGCAATTATCTAACCGTTTATTAGAAGTATCAGGTGAAAAGACATTGGAGCAAGTGGTAGAGAATATTTACAAATATCAAGTGTATGATTTAGAGTATGGCTTAAAAAGAATACAGGATGACATAACTTTTTTTAAAAATATCTTAGAGAAGGAATTAAATTGCAGGGATACTAACTAGTTTGCCAGATCACTGATGGATAGGTATCCCATCATGATGAAACGAATTAATACCAGGAGTGAATAATTAAATTTGTGAAAGATAGGGGGAGTGATGAGAAGCATGAAAACTGAGAAATATGAAAAAGTGTTTAATAAATTTACTGATTCAAAAAAAATTCATCAGGCAATTTTGTTGATAGAAAGTGCAAATGGAAATTTTTCATTTTGCAAAGGATATGGAGGGAAGGAAATAGATTCGCCATTTCTTATGGCAAGTATCACGAAGTTATTTACCACCACCTGTATTTTAATATTGCAAGAACAAGGGAAGCTATCCTTAAATGATAAAATTATTAAGTATATTGATAGCAATACTTTGAGTGGAATTCATGTTTACCGTGGCAGAGACTACTCCTTGGAGTTAACTATATCTGATTTACTGTTTCAAACAAGTGGGCTGCCTGATGCGTTTTTAGAAGGGAAAGACAGTGTAAGCAATCGGATTATAAATGAGGATTTTTATTTTGATTTCTCTGATATGATTACTACTGTAAAGAAATTAAAACCTCATTTTGAGCCAGGGAGGGAAGGAAAAGCTTATTATGCAGACATTAACTTTGATATACTGGGTGAAATTATTGAAAAGGTAAGTGGTTTATCTTTATCAAAAGCATATAAGAAATATATTATTACGCCATTGGGGTTAATGAATACATATCTTCCCGAAAGTGAGAATGACAAAATTCCTCAAGTTTATTATCGGGATCAAGTGATCTTTCGTCCTAAACTGATCATTAGCAGCAAAATAATGTTTTTTATTTTTGCATCATACAGAGCAAAAAAAGCAACTTGGTCCCATGGACGAAGACATCAATAATGACTACTCTTGTTGAATAAGCTGAATTTTATATTAAAATAGGATATAAGTTATAGTATTGTGTGTGAGCAATTAAAAGATTAAAAACAACTGATTATAATATCATAGATGAATTAAGGAAGAAGCTTATGATTAAGAAAATAGACATAACCAATCCGGACATAGCAAAAGAGGTTTTAAGCATACAGATCCCGGCCTATCAGATAGAAGCAAAGCTGATCGGGTTTGATGAAATCCCGAATTTAAAGGATACAGTTGATTCTTTGCAGCAATGTGGCGAAACTTTTTATGGATACTATATGAATGGAAACTTATGCGGCATTATATCATTTGTTATTGCATCCTTTGTACTGGATATCCATAGGCTGTTTGTTGATCCAAAATACTTTAGAAAAGGAATAGCCAGGCAGCTGCTAGACCATATACTTTATGCGGAGGCAGGTTTTGATACTGTGATTGTCAAGACAGGCAACAAGAATATTTCAGCCCTTCGTTTTTACCCAAAATACGGATTTGATCAAGAAGAAGATCTGGTTATTAACGAGCAATTATCTATGGCACAATTTTCAATGAAGATTCAGTTAAGCAATTGCGAAACTCACTGAAAGTTATGATTGAGAGGAACATATGGAGATGTAAAAAATAGATGTAGGGGGTACTTAACCCATGGTTAAGTTTGTTGCATTATTCCACTTAATACTTCCTTTTCGTGATATAATCAAAAAGATATCAAACCACTTCCTGATCTAAAGGATCAGATACGAAAAAACCAAATGAGTAATGATCAAAAGGAGTGAACTTATTTAATTCAATAGTTCTCGTGAGGAAATTATAAATTGGTCACCCAAAAAGGCGATATACTTTTAATTATGGAGGATATTAATATGTTTATTGATCTGGAAACAGAAAGATTATCTTTGAAATGTATCGGATATGACGATGCGGAATTTTTCTATAAGCAGTTTTCAACTGATGAAGTAAATCAATATCTTTTTGATGTAGAACCATGTAGTTCTGTGGAAGAAGCACAAAAATGGATTCGCTTTTATCTGGAAAGTGAGCCTAGAAACCAGCATAGGTGGATTATAGTACTCAAAGAAAACGGTGAAAAAATTGGAACCTGTGGTTTTCACTGCTGGAACAGAGAAACCGGCGAGATTGAGATGGGTTACGATTTGCAGCCCTCCTATTGGAGAAAAGGCTATACGAGCGAGGCGCTGGCTGCAATCATGAAATTTGCAGCAGAAAAAATGAAGGTCAAAAAGATATTTGCCCATATTTCTGTAGATAATATTGCTTCTATTCGAACATGTGAAAAAATGGGTTTTGTAAAGACCGGAAAACAGTATTATGAAGAAATGCATGGCAAAAAATATTTACATGATATCTATTGCGCCGATTTAGAGGGACATTTCGGTTTTATTGCGTGTCAAAATAGAGAATAGTCAAAAAAGCATTCATAGACAAGCAGGTTGATGCCATATGTGAGAGCAAATCCAAATTTCAATCGATTACATTTGAAGAGCATTTGAATCAAGAAAATAGTATTGCTGATTTTATTAGTATCTTCAAATGCTTTTTAGAAAGTAATAAAAAATGGACAACCAGGAAGGGGGCCAAGTTTGTTAGGAATTTATTTTAGCGGCACAGGAAATACAAAATACTGTATTGAAAGATTTTTAGATTACTACGATGGAAGCGAGCCTATTTCAATAGAAAGCCCTGATGTGATCGAAGCAATAAGAAAATCTCAAAATATCGTTCTGGCATATCCGGTTTATTACAGCGATGTTCCAAAGATTGTAAGAGATTTCATTTATCAAAATAGGGCTGAATTCAAAAATAAAGAGATCTTTATCATTTGCACAATGGCCTTGTTTAGTGGTGACGGTGCTGGTTGTGGTGCAAGATTACTAAAAAAATATGGAGCAAATATTGTTGGCGGACTTCATCTTAAAATGCCAGATTGTATAGGTGACGTAAAGCTGCTAAAAAGGCCGTTGGAGCAGAATAAACAACTCGTAAAAAACGCAGAAATCAAAATAGCAAATGCGGTTAATGCATTAAAACAAGGGAAGTCCACAAAAGATGGGTTAAATATTTTATGCCGCGCTGCGGGACTATTCGGACAGAGGCTATGGTTTTACAGACAAACAAAGGATTACACGAGCAAACTAAAAATTAATCATCATATGTGTATCGGTTGTAGAAAATGCGTAGCACTTTGCCCCATGAGTAATTTGTCCATATCTGATCAGAAGGCGGTTTCTGGTAATCAATGTACTATGTGCTATCGTTGCATCAGTCATTGTCCGCAAAAAGCGATTACGCTTTTAGGTAAAGAAGTTATTGAACAATGTTTAATTGAAAACTATTTATAGGTTGATCAATAAGGTAATTTAATGATCATTTAAGTCTTGCTAAATAAAATGAATTATGAGATTATTGATGTTATAAGCTTCCCTGCATTTTATGCTGGATGGTTATGTGCAGTATCAGCCTTAGCAATTATAAAACAATCTAGTAATAATCAAGTATCAGCAAGGATCATAATTTAATAATTAGAAAAGGAAGTGGAAGCATGATTGCATCACAATATAAGATCATCTTACCTAGTAACTATGATATGGATATTATAAGGAAGAGAGTCAAGGATAATGGTTATAAAACAGATGGATTTTATGGTCTAAAGTTCAAACTATATTTAATAACAGAAAAGGGAATAAATAATAATTTGCAAAATACTTATTCGCCATTGTATCTTTGGAAAGACAGTCAAGGATTAAATAAATTCTTGTTTGAGGGATTTTATGATAATATTATAACGTCATTTGGATGGCAAAATGTAAATATCGGAATACCATTAATTGATACCACAACGCAAAGAATTAAAGAGAGCAATTTCTTATTTGAAATAGTAGGGGAAATAGAACCTAAAGAGAGTTTAAACAACTTAAAAAATCATATCAAAGAAGCGATTCCTGAAATTGAAAATGCAGAGTATGTAGTAATTTATAATCCAGACAAATGGAAGTACCATGTGTTTTACTTTATAGATGATTTACAAAAAGTGAAAGATGAAAAAGGCATAATATATGACATACTTCATATATCGCAATAAAGCAGGACAGGGGGATATACTGTTTTTAAGGATTTTTAAATTCGCCCTATTCGTCTTTTAATTTTATATAATTCTTTCAGAGCGATTTCTTCTATTACAACTCTACATATACTTCTTTTACTTCTTTAAAATCCTTAAAGAAGACTCAGCCGTCATTAAAAAACCATCTTCCTGATGAGACACTTATATCTAATTCTCACCTGGAAGATGGTATATATTCTAATGCTCTAGGAACGTTTAGCGAATTCCACAATACTTGCTGACATTTTATTAATTTCTTCAACTGAAGCATTTACTTCCTCGGAAAGAGCTGCCTGAGTCTGTACTAATTCATTTACCTCATCCATTTGCTTAATAATTGCATCAATGGATTCTTTTATTTTACTCAATATATTTTCAATATTACCTGTGGCCTGGGAAGAATTATCCGCTAACTTACGAACTTCATTTGCTACAACTGCAAAGCCTTTTCCATGTTCACCTACGCGGGCAGCTTCAATCGCAGCATTTAAGCCAAGTAAATTTGTTTGATTATCAACCCATCTAATTAATTCAGATATTTCCTGTGTTTCATCTGCCAACATTTTTACTTCATTGGCAGTTTTCGTAGTTATTTCTTGTGTAATGGCAAGTTGCTGTGCTCGAACTGTGATCTCTGAAATAGCCCCCACCATTTCATCAATAGAGTTTGATAATTCCTCCATACGGGCAGTGGTTTCTGCTACATTTTGTTCTTTTAGTTTCAAATGTGTAATATCTCGGAATGTACCTGCTACACGTAGTGGATTGCCGTCTTTATCACGGGCTGTTTTACCATTGGCAGCAAACCAACGATATTCTCCTGATTTGGTACGCAGACGGTATTCCATACTAAAAGGAGTTCTTCCGGTTCTGTCGCTAACATGTGCACCAAATGCAGCAAAGGCAGGTTCTAAATCGTCTGGATGTAAAATATCTGCCAAAGTAGATATGACATTTGGAAGATCCGTTTCGTCTTTATAGCCTAAAGCACGGCGGAATTGATCAGACTACCAACAAGGGTTATTAAAATTATTGATATCCTTATCTTTTACGTCCATATCCCAGGGAGATTCTTCTAATACTTCACTAATTAAGTTGTAGCGGGTCTTATAAGCTTCTAATTCTTTAAGATATACTTCTTCATTATGAATGTCTGTAATAACAGCTATCATATAATATGGTCTGCCATCTTCGAGACGCAAGGTATAACCATGAGTACGAACCCAGCGATATTCACCATCTTTAAATTTCATTAAGTGAACCATATCAAATGGCGTTTTTCCTGTAAAGTCCTGTAAGTGTTTTTCGAGCATTTCGTTTATGGATGCTTGAAAATCAGGATGTGTAATATGTAAAAGTTCTTTTAAATTATTTTTAAGTTCACCAGAATTATATCCAAGAAGAGTTTGCAGTTCAGGAGAAATAACTATTCGATTTTTTGGACTGTCGAATCGAATATCTTCCAGATATAATTCCCAAAAGCCGCTCTTATTCATATGGAACATTGTATTAAGTTGATTGATCAGGCGGCGTTCGTATTCATCTCGTAAAGTATTCAACTCTTTAAAATTGTTAAGTATTTGCTGCAACTGTTCATCTTCTGTAGTGTAATTTAGGTTATAATTAAAATTTCCGTTTCTTGCAGCATCTATTTGTGCCTGGCTTTCTTTAAGTAATTGCTGCAAATCGTTTTTTTCTTTTGTTTTTTTAAACATGTTGGTCTCTCCTTATCTAGTATCTTCTTGCTGTTAATTTTTCTGCTAAAAAATATAGATCAAACTTTAATTCAAACAAAAAAGAATAGGTTGCCCTATTCTTTTTATTCATGATGAATGAAAAGATTTATGGATTTATCTTGATAAAGTCTTTTCATTTTTGGAATAATGGGTAACCTACAGGTTTCTTGAAAGAAATGAAGAGGAGACTTAGCATTAATTAAATACGACATATCATTTGAGAGACAAATCTGTTGAAATTTATATGGAAGATAAATAAGTATACCAATTTCAAATTTACTCGTTGGTATAATCGGAAGATAGAACGCAATTACAGTCTGGGAAAATGTTATGTCGCTTTTTGTGGCGGAGAATAGACGTAGATCAGCAAACTATGAGTATCACATTTATCAGGAAGGTTGGAAATGTTTTAGTCATGTATTTGTTGATTTAGCCCAGGGCAATGTCCAGAATCATCATCAATGTAAACCCGATGGCGGTGCCGATTGTTCCGATGTTGCTGTGTGTACCGGATTGGGCTTCTGGAATCAGCTCCTCGATTACAACATAAATCATGGCGCCCGCGGCAAAGGATAGGATATACGGCAGGACTGGCATGATATGTGAAGTCAGAATAATTGTCAAAAGTGCTCCGATTGGTTCCACGATACCGGAAAGGAACCCATATGAAAAGGCTCTGCGTTTGGATATTCCTGTGCTGAGCAGCGGCATAGAGATAATTGCACCCTCCGGAAAGTTCTGAATTGCAATCCCGATAGCAAGAGCAAAGGCGCTGGCGCCTGTAATGTTTATGTTGCTCGCGGAAGATCCGGCGAATACAACACCTACAGCCATACCTTCCGGGATGTTGTGTAAGGTGACGGCCAGAACAAGCATTAACGATTTACTGAATGTAGATTTGCGCCCTTCTGGTTTTCCCGCATCCACATGCAGGTGAGGAATAATAGTATCCAGCAAAAGCAGGAATCCTGTGCCGAGAAGAAATCCGACGGAACACGGGAGCCATACGATACCGCCTTGTTCGGCCGTCATATCGATAGCTGGAATAAGCAAGGACCAAACTGAAGCGGCGATCATTACGCCGGAAGCAAATCCGAGCAAGGCTTTTTGTACTTTTGGATTCATTTCGCCTTTTAGAAAAAAGACCATTGCTGCACCGAGCACAGTTCCTGCCAGGGGAATGATAAGTCCAATTGTGGTTATCATTGTGTTACTCATAGCGTTCATCCTTTCAAAACATAACGAAATATTTTCTTTTATTATATCATTTAATATGACTATGACAAGCATCGAGGAAATTATAGATTCTTTTTAAATTCTATTAGTATAATTGCAGGTAATATGTCTTATCGAATCTTGGAAGAAACGAATGAACAGCAGAAAGTCCCAGAGAAAGTAAGGATAATCTTTGTACGATGAATTTCCAGATCAGAAGAAAAAAAGTAAGATGACCTGGTTCGGGTACAGTCAGAGTAACAGTGACTGAAGGAAAAATAGACAACTTAGAGAACGTGATGGAATGCTTTATACAACAGAAATGTTAAGAAGGGCAAGGGCAATAGATTTATGGGTAACGTTAAAAGGATTAGGAAAGCAAGGCGTTTCAGAATTAGTATGGGAATTGCATCAAAAAGCTGTTTATTTTTCTGAACTGCTTAAGGAAGCAGGCTTTGAAATACTTAATGATGTTGTGTTTAATCAAGTATTAGCCAGATATGAATCAGACGAGAAAACAAGTAAATTAATTAAAGAAATCCAGGAATAGGGTGTTTGCTGGCTTGGAGGATCGAAATGGAATGGGAAGACGGTGATGAGAATTAGTGTAAGCTCCTATAAAACCACCTATGAGGATATTGATCGATCAGTAAAAGAAATTCTGAGAATAATAGAAAGTAATGGATAAGAACATACCGAGGGAGATTTTTATAGGGGAAAAATGTAGGCGATACTCGAACAGAAGAAATTAGAAAAATATAAAAATGTTGACTATTTTCCGCAATGCGGATATTATTGGTATATAATGGTTTATTAATATAAACGTTCATAGTATTAGAGATATGCCAAGACAGATTAGACCTTACAGCCAAAACTGGCCCCAAAAGGTGAATAATGGAAATGGAGGATTGTAGCGAATGAGTAGTAGAATGGGTTTTATTACTAAGTACGGATGGTATGCGCTATTGATTGCTATAATAGGAGATCTGTTAATTCCATTTATACTTGCACCTTTTTATGAAGGATATAGTAACACTTCAATGACTATTAGTGCATTGGGAAATAGTCAAAGTCCTGTTAGATCAGTATTCAATATATGGATGTTCATTGAAGGTATATTATTTTTGGCTGCTATTCCTGCACTTTATGATAATTATCATAAAGTGTCAAAGATCCTTCTCTTTATGACCATAATCTTTATAATCATCTTTGCTGTTGGAGCTTGTATCTTAACCTGCTTTTTTAGCGTTAATGAATCAAAAGATGTGGTTACTGCTGCTTCAATAATCCATGGTGTAGGTTCGGTTATAGGTTTTACTTTATTTTTATTTGTTCCACTGTTACTAGCTATCCTTTCATTCAAAGGCAATGATAAAATAACCGGAATAATATCCGTGATTTCATTTATACTTGCTTTTCTATTTTTTGTGTTGTTTATTTTAGCGGATAAACCAGAATTCTCTAAAACCATAGCTGCAAAAGAAGGCCTATGGCAAAGAATGAATTTACTATTTATGTATTTGCCCCTTGGATACATTTCATTGACTAATATTTATAAATTGATTAGGTAATACTGACACCGATTAGGTGAATAAATGTATGTATAAACTTACAAACGTTGCATCCATTACTTTTCTTTAATTAGCTTACAAATTAAGCTAAAAGAGAATAAAAGGAGTGGAAGGAATGAGTCTGGAATTCAGAATTGAACAAATGGATGCTTTTTGTGTAGTTGGTATTGGAATACATACTACTAACGAGAATGATCGCTGCAGGACAGAGATTCCTAAATTATGGGGTGAAATAATCCAACAGGGGAAGATCGATGAAATTTTTGCATTGTCAAATCAATCTCCATCTGGAATAATTGGTATTAATTTATATCATACAGATGCTTTTGACGGGAGAAAGTTCGATTATTACATTGCTAGTTCCACAGATAAGCCGATACCAGAGGGGATGGTTGAGTTTACAGTACCAGCGGCTACATGGGCAGCATTTCCCTGTAAAAGAAACGAGATTGCAGATGTTGAAATTCGTGTTTTTACTGAATGGCAGCATACTTCAGATTATGAATTGCTTAATAAGGGCTATGATACAGGAGAGATGAAGTCGCAAGCTTCTGATATGGAGGTAAATGAATTGGCTGGATAGGCTTAATTAAGCAGTCGAGTACATTGAAAGTCATTTGCAGGATGAGATTGATTACGAAGAAATAGCTGATATTTTTGGATATTCGGGTTACCATGTTCAACGCGTTTTTGCAATGGTGGCAGGAATACCACTTTCAGAATATATTCGCAACAGAAAACTATCAAAGGCTGCCGTGGAGTTTTAAAACGGCGAAGATAAGTGATAGATGTTGTTCTTAAATATGGATATAGCTCAGCAATTCGTTTAATAGGGCTTTCAAGGCATTTCCAGTCGTAGGTGTTAAGCTGCATACTACCCTGGAGAAACGGAGAGTGTTATAAAAGTATTCCATCATTTTGGAGCAGTTGAATGCAAGCAGGGAGGCAAAATGGTATTTTAGCTCTCATGAATCAAGAACCTACTGGTCTTCTGGGTATAAGCAATTACTCCCATAATTTGACTAGCAGTGATTTTGACTATTATATCGCATGCTCATCGATCAACCAACGCCGGAAGGAATGGAGGAATTTATCGTTAAGAAAGCAACTTATGCAATATTTCGCTGTAATGATGCAAACTCTGATGCGATACAAAAGTTAGAAAACAGTATTGTTATGGAATGGCTTCCTACAAGCGGATATGAGTTTGCGAATGCTCCGGATATCGAATTTTATGATATAAATGGAAAGGCAGAGATTTGGATCCCTATTAAAAAAGTATCAAGGACGGTCGCCCAATAGTTTCACTTGTTTCATGGGCCCCATCGTTAGCAGCATTGCTGCCGTAATAGGCGTTATATTTATGATATTAGTGATAAGAAACTCCGTGAATTAGGAAAGTCTATTTTCACGGAGTATTATATTGTGCAAAGATCAGAGATTAACACTTTTGCTTAAATTTAGCAAATTATCAGCAGTATGATCAATTATGCTAAATGAAGCTAATATTTCCTGCATTACGGATGACTGAACAGATGTATCTGATGCAATTGATTTTATTTGCTCAAGTGACTTAGATGTAATTGCTTTTGTATTGGAAATAACTTCGGCAATTTCCCGTCCATATTTTGAGGTTTGATCACTGCTCATTGTTATCTCCCTAATTTCTTGATTAGAAGTTTCTTGCAGGCTTTTTAATTTTTTGAAAGATTCTCCTACATTTTTAACCAAATCAATTCCTAATTTAATGGTTGCAGAACTTTGGTCTATTGAATTTACGGCCTTTGTAGTATCTTCTTGTATCTGATTTACGAGATTTGAAATATCTTTTGCTGCAGTTGATGATTTTTCAGCAAGACTTCTGATTTCATCAGATACTACGGCAAAACCCTTACCATGTTCACCAGCTCTTGCGGATTCAATTGCTGCATTTAATGCCAGAAGATTGGTCTGTTCTGTTATAGCGGTAATAATCTCTATAATCTTGCCAATTTCTTCTGATCTAGAGCTTAAACTATTTATGATGATTTTATTTTGTTTCGTAGACAATTCAATGTCTTCCATATAGCTTATTGCCTGGTTAATGATCTTTTCGTTTTCTTCTGTTGCTGCAGATGTATCCTGAGATATTTCAGATAACTTAAAAGTTTTTGCAGATATGGATTCAAGAGCATCTGATATATTTGCAACAGTAGTATTGGTATTTTCTATGTATTGTAAATTCTGTTCACATCCTAAGGATGCGCGATCTGCATTCTTATTGATATTTTCATTTGAAGCAGTAGCTTGTTCAATTGCTTGTAAAAGCTGTTTTACAGAAGAGGAAAGTGTTTCCGAAGCATTCTTGGAACTATTCATAACACCTTGCAAATTATTAATATATAATAAAGATTGCTCTTCTGTTTTGGATAAATTATTAAGAATGTTTCTTGTTCTATTGGCTATCCATATGAAAATTGCAGATAAAATGATTATTTCCAGGATAAATCCTGCTGTATCAGCTACATAATGACCAAACGGGTCATCAGAATAAATAGGATTTGATGTTAATTTAGGATAATTCGTGATAATAATAATTAAGCATTGAAAGATGGAGGCCATTATAGTAAGCTCTTTGTCAAAGTAAATACAACTCATTGCAATAGGTAATATTAAGGCTATATAGATATCTATCTGATTGCTTAAATTGAGTATACCTATAGCCACCCCTGCCATAGCAATTGCATAATATTTTAAAAATTGACTGTTGACACCTAATTTTCTTAGTATGAAGGGGGAGATGGTAGCTATAGCTCCAATTAGACAGTATGTAATTAAATTGGCTAGATTATCAATATAAAATATACCTGACCATCCAAGAAGAATTAAAGCTGGGAAAGCTAAGGTTGAGATGAGTAAAATATTGGTTGTGGATTCGTTTGCAATTTCATCATTTTTGTGGATAAAATGTTGCTTTGTCATTGGTCGTATACCTCCTCTGGTTTGTATGAGTGCATAAAGAAAGTCTGAAAATATTGATTATTTATGATAATAAAGGTCTGAAGGCATACTGAAAAGCTTTCAGACCTTTAAATACAACAGTTATGTGAAATGTATGTTAATAGCAGGCGACAATCCGCCTGCAAAAATATCATTTTTTAAATAAATTATTGAAATAGACGCCCTTTACATAGTGCTGAGTTCACCTAAACTTGACTCCAGCTATTATAAAAACAGTCATAGTAAAGGGATCGTTAAAAATGTTCTTAATCGGTCCGTAATACTCACCTCCCAATGGATACAGATATTATATCATGGCAGTGTGTATCTTGTAACAGATTATTAGATTATTTTGCATTGTGAAATCGAAAGGGAAGAAGGAAAATTGTCTTTTACCTGGATCATCACTGTACTGTATATCATTTCGGTAATCTTTTCATATCCTTTCTGGAATTATATCTGAATCCTCAATATGCCAGAAAAAACGGCGATTTTTCAAAATAAACGAAAAAATCATCGATATGTTCCTACCTACTGCTCCTATTGAGAATGATTCAGAGATCAATTCCATCCATTTGCCTATGTCTTAAATATTGATATTGATATCGAACATTAAAAAATGACATGGATGTAACCGTTTGTTATAATTAAGTTGTAACATATAGCAGTAATCAAAAGCTGCTGAAAAAGCCATTGACCTGTTTCTACAAATAGAGACTGTAAAAAACAGCCTGATGTTGGAGGAAGGAGGAAGGGGATGACACTTTTGCTTTAAAAGAATATTAAGGAATTATTTTTGGAAATGGAATATATGTAAATTCAAATCTCACAATAGTAGATGATGGGCATGTGTATGTAGGTGATAAAGTAATGTTTGGACCCAATGTAACGATAGCAACTGCAGGTCATCCGGTTGATCCAGTACTAAGGGCAAAGGGATTGCAATTTAATAAAGATGTATATATTGGAGAAAATGCATGGATAGGAGCAGGTGTAGTTATTCTTCCTGGGGTTCATATAGGAAAGAACACAATTATAGGTGCTGGAAGCATTGTTACAAAAGATATTCCTGACAATGTGGTGGCAGTTGGAAATCCATGCAGAGTTCTTAGAAAAGTCAATGAAAGAGACAAGAAATATTACTATAAAGATGAGAGAATAGATTGGGAGAATATTATTTTTTAGTCCAACGGTTCATAAAAAGCCTTACAGATTTTTATTCCATCAATCCAAGAGATGTTGAGGTGGTTTATTGTGAAATTGCATCCAATTACAGACATACCGAAAAACAACGAGATTATATCTTTAAACAGTATTGAAGAAGGAAAAGGGATCGGGACATCTCTGATTAATGAAATTGAAAATATTGCTATTAAAAATAATTGTAAACTCATTAAATTAGTAACAACAAAGGATAATTTATTAGCATTAAGGTTTTATCAAAAACGTGGCTTTATTCTGTCCAGGATTATAAATAATGCAGTTGAGGAAGCGAGAAAGCTAAAACCAGAGATCCCTTTAATCGGTAATGATGGTATACCAATCAGAGATGAAATCGAGTTGATTAAGGTTTTAAGTTAAACGAATTAACGGAATCTTAATTTAATGGATCTCAATTTGTCAGTTGCTAAATTACAGTTAGTATTTAGATAAAATATGACAGCAGAATAGAATATTGGCCATCAAAGCGGTAATTTTGAAAAGAGTAAAAATATTATATAAGATAAATTAAGAGGAGACTAAAGTAAGGAGGTTAATAAGAATGGCGATCAATAAGATCACTATTGTAGGAATGGGAGCGTTAGGAGTTTTATTTGGGGACTTCTTTACACGAAAATTGGGAAAAAGCTGCGTTGAATTTGTGCTAGATGAAGCTCGGATTGAGAAATATAAAAAAGAAGGGGTTATATGTAATGGTGTTCCCTGTGATTTTACGGTTGTAAGTGAGGATGAAACAGATAAACCAGCGGATCTTTTAATATTTGCCGTAAAAGCAACTTCTCTTGATAGTGCAATTAAGACGGCAAGAAACAAGGTGTCGCAGGATACAATTATTTTATCTCTGTTAAATGGAATCTCAAGTGAGGAAATAATTGGTCAGGCGTTTGGAATGGACAAGATCATCTATTGCGTGGCGCAGGGAATGGATGCAGTAAAGATAGGAAATGAATTAAAATATAAGAATTTTGGACAGCTTTGCATTGGGATTTTGGAACATGAGAGGGATAAGACAGATAAGTTGCAGGCAGTTGTAGATTTGTTTGAAAATACGGGTCTTCCATACACAGTGGAGGCGGATATAAAACATAGGCTGTGGAGTAAATTTATGCTTAATGTTGGTGTTAATCAGACTGTAATGATATACGAAGGAACTTATGATACTGTTCAACGACCCGGCGAAGCAAGGGAGTTGATGAAAGCAGCTATGAGGGAAGTGATCTTAATAGCTGAAAAAGAAAATGTCCCTGTTACTGAAAAAGATTTGGATGAATATGTAAGACTGATCGATACTTTAAATCCCAATGGTATGCCCTCCATGCGGCAAGATGGACTTGCAAAGAGAAAGTCAGAGGTAGAATTGTTTTCAGGTACAGTACTTAAGCTTGGTAAAAAATATGGAGTGCCAACACCTGTTAATCAAAAAATTTATGACAGGATATTAAAGATGGAAAGTGAATATTATAAGCATATCATTTAAAGAAAAAGAGATAAGAGGTTACTTTTTTGGGAGAGTTTTTATGAATGAGTATGTATAGCTATTTCCTATAATATTTATCTTTCATGATATGGAAGAGATTATTGGATTAGGACTATTTCTGACTAAGAATAAAGATTTTCTTGAGAGAACTTATCCTTGGCGATTGATCCATATAAGGATTTTAGCACAGAGGGATTTTCATTGGCGGTTTTTGAAGAACTGATTATATGCATATTAATCAGTTTTATTATGAAAGTAACCGGAAATATAATAGTTTCATATATTTGGGTTGGAGCATTTTTTGCATTTTCAAATATATGAACTATTTCTTTTGACATTTGAAATCATATCTATTGAACTTATGTTATACCTTTTCATGCATTTTTCTATGTGTTTGATAAAGCTTTACCTATGCTTATACTTCTTACCCAAGACTCCAATGTCAGATTTATTCAATCTATCAATTCCTATATATAAGATTATACAGTCTCTGAATTAGATGGATCACCGGAGGATCAACAGAAAAGATATAAGAAGAGGTAGGTATAAAGAAAAGGAATGATCCATAAGTATCTTTTCAAGAAAGGAATAAAATGTTAAAGTAATGACAGAGGTGATTGAAGAATAAGAATATTCAATGATCAAGGCCCGAAAATTAAGGGAGGCAATGAAATAATGAAAATACAATCTTTATCTGTATGCGTACCCAATAAGGCTTGTGTAAACAAATGTAAATTCTGTGTAGCACGGATGAGAACAGAAGAATATAAAAATATGATGGATGAAAACTTACCTTTTTATGATTTATACGAAAAAGATTACATAAGAAGGTTAGAATTTGCCAGGGACAATGGGTGTAATACTGTGATGCTTACAGGCAATAGTGAGCCGCAGCAGAACCGTGCATTTTTACAAAGATTTGGAACAATGAATAGTAATTTATCGAGACCTTTTCGTTGGATAGAAATGCAAACTACAGGTGTAGGAATAGATGAGCCTTATTTGCGATTCCTCAGAAATCATGTAGGGATCAGTACAATTAGCTTATCGATTTCATCCTTTGATGATGAAATGAATAGACAATACAATGGAACAAGTATGAATAATAAAGTTTGCTTAGTTGATTTTTGTAAAAGTATCAAAAAGTACGATTTTAATTTAAGGATTTCAATTAACCTGACAGATGCATTTAATCCATATGAGGCTCAATATCTTTTTAAATATTGTAAAGAAATACTGCATGCAGATCAAATTACTTTCAGAATATTATATACATCAAATATCAATACAGAACAAGATCAATGGATTCATGAACATAAAGCCAGTGATGAATTAATTGAAGATATTAAAAAGTATATTAGACATAATGGCAGGCCACTGGAACGTCTGGAATTTGGGAACATGAAGTATTCTGTAGATGGAATGTCTACAGTATTAGATGAAGATTGTATGAATACAGAAGCGAAGGAGGAATTAAAATATGTGATATTAAGGCCTAACTGCAAACTATATTCTAAATGGGATGATACTGCAAGTTTAATATTTTAAGGACTATTTATAACAAGAGGAAACAAGAATCAAAAATGCAAAACAATATCTTTAACTGAAATATCACACTACAGTATTAGGTCAAATACATTTGTTTATTTGACCTATTTTTTTGCCTATTTAATTATTGAAGGAGTGAATAAGCAAAAATAAAGGATGAATATGCAATATGTATTGTATCTCATAAAAGAAAATACTACTATACAAATAACCAGTTCGTTGGAAAAGTTTACCGCATAGTCACGAGTGATTATGACATTATCGTATTGTCCCCCTTATTTTGGACAAAAACTCACTAATGCTTAATATATCTTAGAATTTCATATTAATTTTTCTTCACCCTAATTTGATTCTACAGAAATATTTATCTTCATCAAGGATAAA
>Ga0134104_1001736_pt1 | contig 17521 bp, 15 predicted proteins | sample 15_3_2metaG_FD_94455 | JGI IMG/M metagenome (GOLD analysis project Ga0134104, IMG submission 94455) | Switchgrass degrading microbial communities from high solid loading bioreactors in New Hampshire, USA - 15_59_3.3_214_A2 metaG | ecosystem: Engineered > Bioreactor > Semi-continuous > Anaerobic...
CGCTGCAACCGCTATCTTGAGGGCGGCAAAATCCTGCCGATTACCAGGGATGTGCGCGAGCGGCTCAAAGCTGAAAACCGGCGCATGGCGAGCAAAGCGCTGCGCGTGCTCGCCGCGGCGTATACAGAGCTGCCTTCTGTGCCGCCGAAGCTTGTGCCGGAAGAGATTGAGCGCGACCTGATCTTTATCGGGCTTGTCGGCATGATGGACCCGGTGCGCGAGGAGGTCCCCGAAGCAATACGGCGCTGCCGCGAAGCCGGGATACGTCCTATTATGATTACCGGCGACCACCGCGACACAGCAGCCGCGATAGCAAAAGAGCTTGGCATAATCACCAACGACGACGAGGCTATTACCGGTTCGGAGCTTGACAAAATATCGGACGAGGACTTCAAAAAGCTCGTTACTCATTTTTCAGTTTATGCGCGAGTTAAACCCGAGCACAAGGTGCGGATAGTCAACGCGTGGCGCGCGCACGGTATGGTTACCGCGATGACCGGCGACGGCGTAAACGACGCGCCCTCGATAAAAAGCGCCGATATCGGCGTCGGCATGGGCATAACCGGCACGGACGTCACAAAGAATGTCGCCGACATGATACTTGCCGACGACAACTTCGCCACTATAGTCGCCGCGGTCGAGGAAGGCCGGAGGATTTACGACAACATCAAAAAGTCTATCCAGTTTTTGCTCTCCTCTAACCTCAGCGAAGTTATCGGAATCTTCGTCGCCACGATGATGGGCTTTATGCTGCTGAAGCCCTTGCACATCCTTTTTATAAACCTCATCACCGACTCGCTGCCGGCGCTCGCGCTGGGGCTTGAAAAAAGCGAGCCCGACATAATGCGCCGGCCGCCGCGCGACCCGAAAGAGGGCATTTTCGCGCACGGCGTCGGCATAAGCGTGCTTTATCAGGGCATAGCGGTTTCGGTTTTGACGCTGCTTGCGTATTTTGTGGGGCACTATATAGAAAGCGGGGTATGGGAGATAGCAAACAGCCCCGACGGCATGACGATGGCGTTTTTAACAATGTCGATGGCTGAGATTTTCCACTCATACAACATGCGCTCGCATAAAAACTCGCTTTTCACGCTCGGCACGCATAACTTCTACCTTTTCGGCGCGATGGCATTGTCGCTGATTTTCACCACGACGGTAATATACGTTCCATTTTTGCGCCAGCTGTTCTCGTTTGAGTATATCGACGCGCGCGAGTATTTCATCGCGCTTGGCCTTGCGGTTTTAATAATCCCCATTGTCGAGATTGTGAAGTTTTTCCAAAGGCTATACGACCGCCGCGCGGAGCGCATAAAGCAAAAAAGCGCGGCATAAGCCAATAACGCAAAACTGCACAGCCCCGCAGGGTGGGCTGTGCATATTTTTTGCTAATATGCACAGTTGACTTTGGCCGCGATGTGGAGCATAATGGCAACAGTGTCACGTCAAAATAAATAAAAACGCGGAAAGGCGGGAAGTTTATGGGCGACAAAATTAGGATTGGCATTTGCGGCACAGGCGGCATTGCACATTCTCACATGAACAATTATGTTAAATTCAGCGACGTCGAGATAGTCGGCGCGTGCGACATTGTGCCGGGCAAAGCGAGGGCGTTCCTTGACAGGTATGACCTGACAAACGTGCCGGCGTTTGAAAGCGTTTATGATATGATAAAAAACGTCGAGATGGACGGCGCGAGCGTCTGCACCTACAATACGACCCATGCGGAATGCACAATAGCATTGCTTGAAGCAGGCGCACATGTGCTTTGTGAAAAGCCGATGTCGTTCACTCTGCAGGAAGCCGTCGAGATGGTGCGTGCCTCGCGCAGGACCGGCAAGTTCCTCACGATAGGCTTTCAGCCGCGGTTTGACTTTATGCGCCAGCGCGTCGACAGCATTATCCAGTCAGGCGCGCTCGGCAAAGTTTACTATGTGCAGAGCGGCGGTGGGCGCCGCAGGGGCATTCCGGGCGGCACGTTTATCGACTCGAGCAAAGCGGGATTCGGCTGCCTCGGCGACATCGGCTGCTATTCAATAGACGAGTGCCTGCACGCTATCGGGTACCCGAAACCCCTTACCGTTTCGGCGGTCGCAACCGATTATTTTGGCAAAAACCCGAAATATTGGCCGGAGCCGGACAAGTTCGACGTCGACGATTTCTCGGTCGCGTTTGTCCGCCTTGAAGGCGACGTAACGTTCGTATTCAAGCAGTCGTGGGCAATGCATGCCGACTCGCTAGGCGACACGCTGTGGCTTGGCACCGAAGGCGCGATAAAGATTATAAACGGGTTTGACGAGCTCAGGCGCCCCTCGCGCGTAATGTACTTTACCGACATCAACGGCCAGCACCTCGACTCGTACATCGAAGCGAATGTGCCGTTTAACGCCTACACGACCGTACGCCCGCGCGACATGTGGGAAGGCAAGATGCGCAGTTTTGTCGATGCGATAAAGACAAACGGCCCCGCGCCGGTCCCGGCTGAGGAGATACTCTACAACCAGGCGATAATCGACGGCATATACCGCTCTGCGAAACTCAAGAAGGAAGTAGAGATAGAGATACCAGAGATATAAAATAAAGCCGCTTGCGGTAATGGGTTGGGGGGACTTTTTTCAAAAAGTCCCCCCACATTTTTTATAACCTTATCTCCGGCTTGTAGAGCTTCAGCCAATCGTTTACCTGAAGTATATACGCCATCATTTGCGGGCCGGCCATGAGCTGGCCGAACCAAGGTTTGCCGTATTCTGCAGGGCGCGCGAGAAACTCTCGCACTCGCGCCGGGTCTACGAGTATATTCAGCGGTTCGGACGGCGACTCAACTATCGCGCGTAGCCGCTCTCGAAGTATTCGCTCGTATCCGGGATTGTAGGTTTTCGGATATGGGCTTTTTTTGCGGTAAAGCAGCTCTGCCGGAAGCAAATCTGACGCCGCGGTGCGCAAGAGGTGCTTTTCAATGCCGTCTTTAAACTTATACTCCCACGGCACATTGAAAAGGTACTCGATAATCCTGTGGTCGGCGAACGGCACGCGCGCCTCAAGCCCAGAGAACATGCTCGCTCGGTCCATGCGGTCGAGCAGCGTCTGCATAAACCAGCGCAGGTTAAGGTACGATACAACCCGCCTCCTCGCCGCTTCCGGAGGCTCGCCCTCAAGGGTAGGCGCCATGCGCACCGACGCGGAGTATATTTCCCCGATATACTCGCGCAGGCGCAGCGCTTCTCGGACTTCGGCGCGTAAAAGCTCCTCGCGCGCGTCGATGTTGCGCGACCATGGGAAAGTGTCGGCGTAAAGCAGCTCCTCGCGGTAAAACCACGGGTAGCCGCCGAATATCTCGTCGGCGCACTCGCCGGTCAGAGCGACTTTGTTATCGCGCTTGACAAGCTTGCAAAAATATAGCAGCGACGCGTCGATGTCAGCCATTCCGGGCAGGTCTTTCGAGCGCATCGATACCGCGAGCAGGTCGGCAAGCTCCTCCTCGTTGCACTCTAGGTATGTGTGATGCGTCATGCCAAGGTGCCGCAACATTATATCCACATAAGGACGGTCTCGTTCGGGCTGAAAAGCGTTTGCTGCAAAGTATTTGTCGTTGCCCGTAAAATCGAACGAGAAGGTGTTAAGCGCCGCGCCCTGAGCCGCAAGCTCCTTTGCAGCGACGGCGGCAACTATGCTCGAGTCAATGCCGCCTGAAAGGAAAGTGCAGACCGGTACGTCGGAAACAAGCTGCCGCTTTATCGCGTCACGGACTAAAAAGGAGACTTTTTCGACGGTCGACTCGTAAGAGTCGGTATGATGAACGGCGCGTAGCTCCCAATACCGCCAAGCCCGCAGCCCGCGCTCGCCGAAGTAAGCCGCGCAACCCGGCTCAATTTCATAAATTCCCTCGAAAACCCCGCATCCGGGCGTGCGCGCCGGACCGATGCCGAATACTTCGCGGAAGCTGTCGTCGTTCAGTTTGGGCTTTATGTCCGGATGCGCAAACAGAGCCTTTATTTCCGAACCGAATATAAGCTCGCCGCCCGAAATGGCGTAAAAAAGCGGCTTTACGCCCGCGCGGTCTCGGCAGAGGAAAAGCTCCTTTCGCGCGCCATCCCAAATCGCGAACGCGTAAATGCCGTTAAGTAACTCGGCGCATTTTTCGCCGTAAGCCATATAGGCGAGAAGGATAACCTCGGTGTCGCTCGTCGTCTCAAATGTGTAGCCGAGCGCTAAAAGCCCCGGCGCAATCTCGTCGACATTGTAGATTTCGCCGTTGTAGACAATCGCATACTCGGCGCCGTCCATAGTGCGCACCATCGGCTGTATGCCTCGCTCGGAAAGGTCGCGGATGGAGAGCCGCGCGTGCGAAAGCCCTACCCAGTCGCGTAGGTATTCTCCGGACTGGTCGTTGCCGCGATGCGCTATAGCCATTCGCATTTTGATAAGAATCTCTCTTTTTTCAGCCTCGCGCTGCGGCGAGCCGGTGTAGCCCCCGCCCGCAAGGCAAAATCCCGCTATTCCGCACATACTTTTGCTCCCTGAAAATAATATCGGAGCTTCGGTGCGGCGCAAGGTGTCCGCACGCAAAAGCTCCGTTGCTCCTGCAGCGTTATTATATGCAAAATTCGCGCAAGTATTGATAAAAAACCGCGCCTGCCGCAAAATTTTATCATAAAAATATAAACCTCGTCAAATCCCGCCCTTGCCCGGATGAACTGCCCGCCAAAGGAGATACTATAGCCGAGGTGATATTATGGCAGTTTCCCACAGAGGGGCTATATCTTTTGGGCTTGTGCATATTCCGATCGGGCTATACACCGCGACACAAGACAACGACATCCATTTTAACCAGCTTTGCAAAGAGGACGGCAGCCGCATCAAATATAAAAAGATATGCTCAAAATGCGGCAAGGAAGTCTCAAACGAGGATATTGTCAAAGGCTTCGAGTACGAAAAGGACAAATACGTCATACTCACCGATGAGGATTTCGAAAAGGCGAAGACAGAGAAGGACAGAACCATTCACATCTTGCACTTTACCGACCTAAACTCCATCCCGCCGATATATTTTGAAAAAACTTATCATGCCATTCCCGAGTCGGGCGGCGACAAAGCTTTCGAGCTTCTGCGCCGGGCTATGAAGGAAGAAAACAAAATCGCCGTCGCCAAAACGGTCATGGGCACAAAGGAAAAACTGCTCGCGCTGATTCCGACCGACACCGGCATTTTGGTAGAGACAATGTTTTTCGCCGACGAACTGAAAGAGGCGCCGAAAGAACCGGCAAAACCCGCGGTCAGCGACGCCGAAATCCAGATGGCGAAGGCACTGATAAACGCGATGGCGCAGCCTTTCGAGCCGGAAAAGTATCACGACGAGTACCGGGCGAGGCTGTGGGATATTATCAACCGCAAGATACACGGCAAGGAATTTGTCATCGAGCCGGATGAGATTAAAGTCGACGTCGTAAACCTCATGGATGCGCTAAAACAGAGCCTTGAACAGGTGGGCGCCAAACAATGAGCATGTTTGAGGAGAAAAATATCAAGCCCATGCTAATCGGGGCCGAAAGCGAGCCGTTCGACAGCGCCGACTTTATCTTCGAGCTTAAACTCGACGGCGAGCGGTGCATCGCATATCTTGACGAGAATGGCACCGAGCTGCGCAACAAGAGAAACATCAAGATGCTGCCTAAAGTCCCTGAGCTTAAGGACCTCCATATCCATGTGAACTGCCGCTGTATCTTAGACGGGGAGCTTATAATAATAAAGGACGGCAAGCCTGACTTTTTTGAGATTCAACGGCGGAGCCTAATGAGCAATCCCCTCAAAATAGAGCTTGCATCGCGGCAGTACCCCGCCTGTTTTACCGCATTTGATATCCTCTACCACGTGGACCGTCCTGTCAACGACCTGCCCCTTATGGAGAGAAAGAAGCTTTTGGAGTCGGTGATAAAGAAAGAGTCGCCCTTATTTGCCCAAAGCCGCTATATAGAAGAAAAAGGGATAGCTTTTTATGAACTGGTGGAAAAACAAAGCCTTGAGGGGATTGTCGCCAAGCGAAAGGACAGCAAATACTATTTCGACAAGCGTACGAAGGACTGGATAAAAATCAAGTACCTGCAAGACGACGATTTTGTGGTGTGCGGCTATATTATAAAAGAAAATAACGTGAATAGCATTGTGCTTGGGCAATACAAAGACGGCTCGCTTGTCTACAAAGGGCACGTGACGCTTGGCGTCAGTAGCGAGGATTTTAGGGAGATCGCAAGTCAGAAAAAACTTGAGTCGCCACCTTTTAAGGTACCAACAGGAAATGAGAACGCCGTTTGGGTGGAGCCGGTATTGGTGTGCACCGTGAGATACATGATGAAAACCCAAAGCGGCGGCATGCGGCACCCAGTTTTTAAAGGCTTGCGGCGGGACAAAGCGCCGGAGGAATGCGTGGAGTCGGCGGACAAATAAAAAAGGCGAAAAGCGCACGCTTTTCGCCTCGCTTTTTGCGTGGTGCCTATCCCAAAAGCTTAATAAATTCCGGGTCGTTCCGTAAAAAATCAAACTCATTCCTCAGCACAGTTTTGCGCACACATTCCACGTTTGTTTCGGTGTAATTTTTGAAGATGCTTGCGGTGTTTGTGGTTGCGGCAGATATAAATTTTGACGTGTAATGCAATTCCCCCGGGGGAAGGGAATCGTATTTTTCGGCGTGATAGAGGGCGGCTCGCAAAGCTTTTAAGGTTGCTTCCCGATTTTGCCGGCGGGCGTAGCACCTGGCAAGTATTTCATGAATCATTTGTATGCGGCAATGGTAAAATAAATAGTTGCCGTCCTCAACCAAGGTCTCCCACAGTTTCAAAGCCGTATTGCAGGCAAGAATCAAATCATCATCATTATCAATATTTATATCGCAGTATAGCCTTATACACAATAAGTCAAGAAGACGAAGCCTGTTGTTATGTATTATTGCAAGGGCTTCATTTTTGCTGTTTTCTGTAAAGTAAGCATGTTCCAAAAGTAATTCCTTACAAGAGCAAATATCTGGCGCCATTAAGGCATAGTGAACTGCTTTTTCCTCATTTGCGAAAGGGAATCTTGCATTGGAATAAGTGTAAACCAAAATGGATATCGCGCTGTGCCGGATATTGCTGTCGGTGCAATCCCGCAATATGCGCTCGCAAATGTTAATCGCTTCCTGTGCGTTCTTTTGGACTTCTTCGTCATCCCCGCCGCAATAATAAGTAGCATTTAAGGCGTATGCCAGCATCCTCAAATAATTATAATAGTTCGGATACTTCTGCACCGCCTCCCGCCAGAGCGAGACTTCTTCCCATACTTTGCCCTCATTCGACAAAGTTTTGGCACGTTCGTAGTAACTGCTGATGTCTTTTTCCTTATCGGGTTCCCGCCCCAAAAGCTCGTCAACTGTCACGTCGAAAAAATTAGCAAGAGGAATCAGCATCGTAATATCGGGATAAGTTTTTTCGCTCTCCCATTGGGAAACAGCAGAGACCGAAACGTTCAAATACTCGGCAAGCTGTTCCTGCGTCGAGTCTTTTTTGTGCCGCAGCTCCTTCAGTTTCGCGCCGATATTCATAATAAATCTTCCCCCAATAAAACCATTTTGTTGCTATTATTGTGCCAGCGCTGTAATTATTTGTGAATATAACGTTGCTGGATATTGATTTAAGTAACGCTGAAGGCGATACCGTAATAGATAGGGAATTTTTACGCATTGACAGCATACATGTGTTTAGTATAATGGCTATAATACTGCTATTTTGAGAAAACGGAAGTTGTGCAATACGCAGTATATTATTGTGTTTTTCTGAAAGTTTAGGAAAAAGGGAGAAGTATAATTGAAAAAGAGAATATTTCATTTACTATTAGCGCTCTGCATGGCGCTTAGCCTGATGCCAAATGCAGCATCGGCTGAAAATCTGCTTGACGAAGTTTCAAGTGGCGAAAGTGTCACAAAGGCGGACATCGATCGGCTTGTTGTAAGCGGAAAAAGTTTGAAAATAAACGGCGGTGACGGGGTAAAACTTGTATTCGATACCGAAGCTCTGAAAGAAATAGCAAAGCAAACGTCGGAATACATAAAAGTGGCAATAGAAGACGTAACCGCCGAGTATCAGCACAGCCGGGCGGGCAAAAAAGTGTTCTTTTTAGCCGTTTTTGCCGAGGATAAAACTGTTTATAATTTTAAAGGTAAAGCTGCTGTCACTCTCCCTTATGAGCCTAATGAGGGAGAAAACGCGGAAAACGTGACTGTATGGTACCTGACAAACAGCGGCATCGCGATTGAAATCCCAATCGAATATGATGCAGAAACAAATTTTATAACATTTGAAGTTACGCACTTCTTGCTTTATATGGTTGGCATTGACGGATATATAAATCCATTTGAAGACGTGGGCGAAAATGACTGGTACTATATGGATGTTAAAGCTGTAAAACAAAACAATCTCTTTGTGGGCACTGACCTAACCACCTTTTCTCCTGATAGTACCATGACGCGCGAAATGCTTTGGACCGTGCTTGGCCGCGTGGACGGCAGCCAAAAACTCTATGGCGAGGGCGCGTTTGAATCGGCGCGCGAATGGGCGATGGGCGCAGGCATTACGGATGGGAAAAGTCCCAAAGGCTACATTACGCGCGAGCAGATAGCGACAATGCTGTGGCGCTATGCCGGAAAGCCGGATGCTGGCTGCAACCTAAGCCGATTTTCGGATGCAGTAAACATTTCGGATTACGCGCGCGACGCCATGGCTTGGGCGGTGGAAAACGGCATCATACTTGGCTATGACGGCGCTCTGATGCCTAAAGATAGCGCCACACGGGCGGAGGCTGCCGCTATCATGCGGAGGTTTATCGAAGTGGCAATAAAATAAGATTTATCCCCGCAAGATGTATTTTCTTTGTCAATTTCTACTTTTGAGGCTGCTTGACAATATGTAAAAACAATGCGTAAAAAGGCAAGGCATTGCGCCTTGCCTTTATTTGTGGCAGTCTTTATACAACTTCTTATAATATGCCTTATCGATTCTTCATTAGTGATGATGTAGTTGTTTTTTGTTAACGGTTTGTTGTCTACAAGGTATATATTTCCTAGTAGTGCTGTTATTAATTGATGTTGGCATAATGCAGTATCAACAATGCCCTGAAAGTAATATCACAAGCCTTGCGGACTTTTGATTTCCAATCAACCTCCAGCTGCAAACCGCCGTAAGGCCCCCACCCTTTAAACAAATCATCGTATTTAACCGGAAGACGGCAGATGCCGTTATCATCGACATAGTCCATTATTTCATTAACAGCTTTTTGCAATGCTGGTACATAAGAAACGATTCCGCACCTTGCAAACCATTCTATGTATTCCAAATTATAATCCAATTCTGTACCGTCCGGATGAGTTATCGGAAATGGGAAAAGCCCTCTACACATTATAGATAATCCTTGTGCCGGAAATCCTCCGAGCGTGCCGAATAAGGTTCGGGCCGCATGCAACGTATTTGAATTCATCAATATATATACCTTTTCTATTGTAGCTATTGTCATCAAGCGGGATTATCTTAAAAGCTTCCATGGCGCGATTTAAAACAGGCGTGCCCTTGAGCCCCTTTTCTCCAAGGTATTTTGTACCGCCCTCCTGGGAATCAAGGTAATCATGAAAGCCGGTTCCTATCCATCCGCTTTCTTTTTGGCATGCAATAATTTTTTGAATAATCGGTTCTTTTATTATTTGTTCCTGATAGATTTCCGTTTCTTCTTTTGTAAGAGAATTTAAGACCTCTTTTTTTACACGGAGTTTAATTGACGGGTTAGCATTGCTTATCAGGAAATCTATCATTTTTTGCTTTTTGTTTTTCACTAATGATCCTCCTATTATCTGAAAACGTATCTCGGTACTAAAACTTACCGGCCAAATTGTCTTATTTTGAGTTATCCGGATGGCTAGTTTTTGGATCTAATGGTATGTCTAGAAACTCCGGCTTGTTATGCATATGAAAATATATTACCATTGAGTAGTATGAAAGGTCAAGATATTCAGGTTTTAAAGGCTTGAGTTCCTCTTTGGTTCGCGCGATGGTTACTGCTTTTATTGATCAAAATTGCCTAAATCTATTCATTAGTATGCCTCACTTACGAAAAAACCTATAGCAATAAAAAACAAGCCTGACAGGCTGATTTATGACCTGTCAGGCTTGTTTTTGCTTGGCAGCCGAATAGGGATTCGAACCCCAACAAACAGAGTCAGAGTCTGTCGTGCTACCGTTACACCATTCGGCTTTAAAGCTGTATTTCGCTTTGCGCATTACATTATAGCACAGCGAAACACAATTGTCAAGCATTTTTTTGTTATCCGCGGGCGATTTCGCAAAGTTCGGCTATGTCGGCGCATACTTTGCCGACGCGCTCCGCGATGGCACTGCCGGCAATAGCGTAGCCGCCATAAGCCTCGATCATAGGCAGGTCGTTGTAGCTGTCGCCGATTGCAAAAGCATCCTCTTTACCTATGCCGCAAAGCTCGGCGACGCGCGCGATACCGGTTGCTTTGCTGACTCCGCGGCGGACAATGTCGACGCAGCGCCCATTTTGGAAAGCGCTGACCTGGGGGAATTTAAAGTTTACCGCTTCGGCGTAAATCCGCGCGGCTTCATCGTCTTTCATAAGCGTGGAGAATTGGCAAAACCCGTCTATATCAATCTCGCAGCTTGCCTTGCCGTACCGCAGCGCGCCGTGCGTGCGCGCTTCCTCTTCAAGCAGTGCGACTACCTCCTCTGGGGCAGGGTATACCTCCAAAAGCTCGGGCTTGCCGTTGAATATCATTGCCCCGCTCGAGCAAATTATAAAGTCAAGCTCAAGCCCAAGATCGCGCACCACATGCTCGGGGAACTCGCCGCCGCGGCCGGTGACAATGCAAAAAATATTACCCTCAGCCCTCCACTTTGCAATAGCAGCCCTATCGCGCTCGGATATGCCGCCTCTGTTCAGTGTGCCGTCAAAATCGCTCGCAATAAGCTTCATAGCGCCGCTCCTTGTGATGATGGCGCTATTATACCAAAACAGGCTAAAATGGCAACCGCCACGGGGCAAATCTTAAATAAAAACCGGAGGGCGGCAGCCCGCCCTCCGGGATTATAGGCTTAATTGTGCGAACTTGCGCTTATTTTATTTGCCGCGCTTTTTGCTGATAGCAATCGCGCCGGACGCGGTCGCTACGGCAGCAAACACAACCGCTGTGAACACGTCGGCAGTCTGCGGCGCGGGGGTGGGAACCGGAGTGGTAACGGGCTCCTCTGCCGGAGGCTGAGTCTCAATGACCGGGGCAGCCTCAAGCGTTACCTGCGCAAAGCTGAATGCGTCCTTGCCGAAGCCGGTGCAGCCAGAAGCGAGCTGGGCGTGCACATATTCTTCATAGTCCGGGCCGCCCGCCCAAACGATGCAGTAACCGAACACATCGCCCTCTTTGGGAGTCCCGTCATAGAACGCCTCCCAAGGAGTGCGCACCTCGTAGGTAAGCACGTTGTTGGAATGGGTGACTATGTAGTCGACGTTGGGCTCGGGAGACCAGCCAATGGCGCCGCCGTCGGAGGAATCAGCCCAAACGACGCTTACAAGCTCGTTGGTGTCGCTGGTGAGCGAAACGCCGTATTCGAGGCGGTTCTCAGCCAAAAGAACATCCTCGGCCTTGGGCGCAAAGTTGTTCTGAATGCAGGCTGCCTTCCAAATCGAGCCGGGGTCAGTGCCGTACTCGTTGAAGAACTTGGAAACTTTATATACGGTCGCCGTATAGACATATTTGTCGTCCCAAGACATGTAGAGCTTGGGCTCCATGCTCTTCGCCTGATTTTCAGCTTCGTCGTTTATGTCGTTCCAAGCGTAGGAAAGCCACGTATCTTTCAGCGGGATCTCGTAGTATTCGCCTTCCTCGATTACCCCGTCGGGTTTGAATTCCTTGGTCGCGCGCTTGATGCCGAACTTGACGTTACCTACGTCAACTTCCCTTTCGGCGCCGGCAAATGCCGGGATTGCCATGACGAAAACCAATAAAGCCGTCAAAAATAGCGCCAGATGCTTCTTCATTTAGTTGCCCCCCCTAAATTATTGTTTGATTTTCGTGGAAGTCAAAACAATGATAATATAAATCATAAACAATGTCAATACAAATTGCCGCCTTGGTTAGTAAAAAAAAAACAAGCCAAATTGTCTATTGTGCATAAATACAGTTGTCGTAACTATCGAAAATGCCGCAAAAATGCAATCAATAACGACACAAAAAGGCAAAGTGTGGCTTTTGCTTCTCCGGGAAAAAATGTAAAATTTCCAGCGCCCATGCGGGTTTTCAGCCAAAAACAACGCATAATCTAAAAAATTATGCAAAAAGATAAGCATAATTATACAAATGCCTAATTCGCAATCTTTACTTTAAACTTACATTGATAAGATATATATTGACAAATTGCGGTATTTTGCTTACAATATAAATGCAAATGCAAATGATTCTCATTTAAAGGTTTGAAGGAAGTTATGAAGAGTTTTATCTATAAGCTATCGTCAGCCATGGCGGCGGTGGCTTTAACCTTGACCTTTGCCGCTTGCAGCGGAGTAGAAGGCGGGCCGGTGCTACCCAAAATAGCGGTTACAATCGTACCGCAGGCGGATTTTGTAAAAGCTGTTTGCGGGGATAATTTTGATGTCGTAACGCTCATTCCGCCGGGTTACAGCCCCGAAAGTTACGAACCGTCGCCGGCGACATTGGCGGCGCTTGAGGATGCGGCGATATATTTTACGATTGGCGTGCCGGCTGAAGACGCGGGAATCTTACCCGATATTGGCGAGAGCGTAAAGGTCGTCGCGCTTGAGGACGAGGTTGCAAATACTTATCCCGACCGCACCGAGGGAGGCGGCCGCGACCCGCATATTTGGCTTTCGCCAAAGCGCGTGAAAGTAATGGTTGAGGCAATCGCGCGCGAGCTTTCGGAGTATGACCCGCAAAACGCCGAAACTTATATGGCAAACGCGGGCGCGTATAATGAGCGGCTTGATAAGCTTGACAAATTCCTTGCCCAAACTTTCAGTGCGCTGGAAGACAGGAGTTTTGTAGTCTTTCACCCGGCGTTCGGCTACCTAGCCGACGATTATGGGCTCGTGATGTACGCGATTGAGGAAGAGGGCAAAGAAGCAACCGCCGGGCATATGCAGAAAATAATTGACATAGCGAAAGAGAAGGGGATCAAAACGGTTTTCTACCAAGCCGAAATCGACAGCAAACAGGCAAAGGCGCTTGCCGACGAGCTGGGCGGCGAAGCCGTGATGCTCGAGCCGCTAGCCGCCGACTATATACCGAACATGGAGAAGATGGCAACTCTTCTGGCGGAGGCAATGCGGTGATGGAAAACAGTTTGCCTGCGCTCAAAATCGAAAACCTAAGCGTCTATTATGAAAGCACGCCTGCGCTGGAAGGCGTGAGCCTCGAAGTAGCCGACGGAGACTACCTCGGCATAATCGGCCCGAACGGCGGCGGTAAAACCACGCTGCTAAAAGTTATCTTAGGGCTTATCCACCCTACAGCCGGCAGTGTGCTGGTTTATGGCAAGTCGCCGGGACATGCCGGCGTGAAAATCGGTTATGTGCCGCAGATAGCGCAGATGGACCGGCGGTTCCCGATTACGGCGTTTGAGGTGGTGCTTACCGGCAGGCTAGGGAGAGGACCAAAGCCGCTGCATAGGTATACTAAAGCCGACCGCGAGGCTGCGACGCAGGCGCTCGAGCAGGTTGGTATTGCCGAGCTTGCGGCAAGGCCGATTTCGGCGCTATCGGGCGGCGAGTTTCAACGGCTCCTTATCGCGCGCGCTATGGCAGCCGAGCCGAAGTTGCTTTTGCTTGACGAGCCGACTGCGAGCGTCGACGCGGCTTCGCGCGAGCGGATTTACTCGCTGCTCGGCGAGCTGAGCCGGAGCATGACGGTGATACTCGTCACGCACGATATCCTGGCGGTCTCATCCCAGGTGAGGTCGATTGCGTGCCTTTCGGGGCGGCTGGTGTACCACGGCGAGCCGAAGCTCGACGCGAATACTATGAACGCGCTTTACGGCTGCCCGGTCGAGCTTATAGCGCATGGGGTGCCGCATAGGGTACTGGGCGAGCACCATGGCGAAGGGGGCGCAGATTGTCAATGCTAAGCGCGCTTTTTAGGTACCAGTTTATGCAAAACGCCGTGCTCGCGGGGTTTTTTGCGAGCCTGCTATGCGGCGTGATAGGCGTCATAATAATTGAAAAAAAGCTCGTAATGATGAGCGGCGGCATCGCGCACGCCTCGTACGGCGGCGTCGGGCTTGGGTATCTGCTTGGGATTGAGCCGATACTCGGCGCGATAGGCTTCGCGCTGGCTTCGGCGTTCGGCGTGGGGGCGCTAAAGCGGCGCGGAGGCGCACGGGCAGATGTGCTTATTGGCCTATTCTGGTCTGTAGGAATGGCGCTTGGGATATTCTTCGTCGCGCTGATGCCCGGTTACCCGCCGGACATGAGCTCGTACCTGTTTGGCAACATACTAGCCGTCACGCGCGCGGACCTGTGGCTTATCGCGAGCATTACCGCGGTGGTGCTGATTGTTGTATTCGTACTATTCGACAGCTGGAAAGCCTATCTTTTCGACGACGAGTTTGCGTGGATAATCGGCCAGCCGACGGTGTTTTTTGAGTATTTGCTTCTTTCAATAATCGCGCTTTCGGTGGTCGCGCTGATCCGTGTTGTCGGCATAATACTTGCGCTTGCGATGCTCACTGCGCCCGCAGCGACCGCTTCGCTTTTTACAAAAGGACTTGGCACGCGTATGGTCGTATCCGCGGCGCTCAGCACGCTTTTCTGCTGGGCAGGGTTAGCGGTCTCGTATTATACTGGCGTTTCGTCCGGCGCGGCGATTGTAACCCTTTCGGGCGCGGTATGCCTTTTGTCGTACGGCGTGCGCGCGCTAGCCGCAAGGCAGATTCAAAAGCATGCGGCAAAGACGCATGCTGGCGGGGAGGTGGCGGGAAAATGAAAAGCCGCGCCGAGCTTGCCGAACTTCTCCGGTCGCATGGGTTGAAGTGTACCAGGAGCCGGGAGGCGGTACTCGGCTATCTTGAGTCGGCTGGCCAGCCCGCCGACGCCGAGCGGATATACGCCGAGCTTCGCGCTATGGGGATAGCAGTAAACCTTTCGACGGTCTACCGCACGCTTGAGTCGCTCTGCGGCGTGGGGCTTGCGAAAAAAGTGGTGCTCGAAAACGAAGGGCGGGCGCTGTTCGAGTTCTGCGACAGCGCGCACCGGCATTATCTTGTTTGCATATGCTGCAAAAAAATAATCCCCATCACCTTTTGCCCGCTCGGCGAGTACGAGCAGCAGCTTGAGCAAAGGACGGGTTATGAGATCACAGGGCACAAGCTAGACGTTTACGGATATTGCCCGCAGTGTAAAAAAATAAGCCGCGCATAATGCGCAGCTAAAATTATGGCGAAAAAATGCCGGCACAAAAACATGCCGGCGAAGTTTTCGGGTGGGCTTAACATATATTTAGTTGGTGCCGATGACCGGGGTCGAACCGGTACGGTTTTACCCAACGGTTTTTGAGACCGTCGCGTCTGCCTATTCCGCCACATCGGCACGTCTTGTCGACTGGATACAATTATATCACAACCCCGCGCGTTTTTCAAGCGTAATTTTAAAATTTAAGTTGGTGGTTCCAAACATATATTAAGACCCCGCTCTGCGTGCCGGGCTTTTGCCGATGTTGACAATGCCGGGCGGGCGTGTTATAATCATTTACATGAAAAATGAAGCTCTGCCGGATTTTTATGACGCCGCGCGCAAGATAGCGGAGGAAGCGGGCGTGCTCTGCGGGCGCCCGATTCCGATTTCCGAGTGCCGGATAATCGCGCCGCATAAGCTGGACGAACCCAGCTTTACCCCGCGCAGCATAATGATGCTTGCCGCGCCATACTACACAAAGGCGGCGGCGGGCGGCGCGCAGTGCCGGCGTACCATATCGCTTTACGCCGTGCCGCGCGATTACCATATTTTTTATGCCGAGCTGTTTGCGGAGTTCCGGGAGCGGCTCGAGCCGCTTTACCCCGACGTGAAATTCAAGTGCTTTGCCGACAGCTCCCCGATAGGCGAGGTGGCGGCTGCATCAAAGTCCGGGCTCGGCATGGTCGGCGAAAGCGGGCTGCTTATAACAAGGCGTTACGGCTCTTTTGTTTTTTTGGGCGAGATTATCACGGACATAGAAGTAAGTGAGCCGGGCAAAACATACGAGGTGGAGCGCTGTGACGGCTGCGGGCGGTGCAAGGCGGCTTGCCCTTGCGAGTGCACCGACAGCGACGACAAGCGCGAGAGGTGCCTTTCGGCGCTTACGCAGTCAAAAAAGGGGCTTAGCGAAAATGCGCTGCGACTGATGCGCGAGAAGGGGACTGTTTGGGGCTGTGACGAGTGCCAGCTCGTCTGCCCATATAACGAGGCCCCCGAAGAAACCCCGATAGAATGGTTTCGGCGCGATTTGATACTATCGCCCAGCGAGACCGAGCTTTCGGCGATGACCGAGGAGGAGTTTAGAGCTCGCGCTTTCTCGTGGCGCGGCAGAGCTGTTATAAGCCGCAACATAAAAGCGGTAGAAAGCGGCGAAAACTAACCTTGACGCGGTATTCGTGATACCGCGTTTATTATACCCCAAAAGCGCAGCCAATTTGACATGGCGGCGGGCATTTTTACTTTTTATTATACTGTAAAACGCGAAAATAACCGGATGGGCTGTAAGATAGATGGCTAAAAAGACCGCAGCTTACGACAACCAAAGCATAACCGCCTTAAAGGGCCCGGACCGCGTGCGCAAGCGCCCCGCGGTCATTTTCGGCTCGGACGGGCTTGAGGGATGCGAGCACTCGGTGTTCGAAATCCTATCAAACTCGGTCGACGAGGCGCGTCAGGGCTACGGCGACACTATTGAAATAAGGGTATTTGCCGACCACAGCATAGAGATAACCGACTGGGGGCGCGGCGTCCCGCTCGGATGGAACGAGAAAGAGGGCCGTTACAACTGGGAGCTCATTTACTGCGAGCTTTACGCCGGCGGGAAATACAACAACAATGCCGAGGGAGCGTCGTATGAGTTTTCGCTCGGCTTAAACGGCCTTGGCGCCTGCGCGACGCAGTATAGCTCCGAGTATTTTGAGGTAACATCTTTCGACGGCGAATACAAATACGAGGTAAGCTTTAGGAAAGGCCGTCCGATAGGCACCGATGGGAAGCCAGTAGTGCTCGAGGCAACCCCCCCGCGGGAGGTGCTCGACCGTATTTTGCGCGTCTCCCCGCTCACGAAAGGCGAGCGGCGGACTGGCACAATCCAGCGCTGGAAGCCCGATATTGAGGTTTTTACTGCGATTGACATCCCGCTCGATTATTACCTCGAGCTGCTCAAAAAGCAGGCTGTCGTAAACGCAGGGCTGACGTTTAGGCTCTTTTGGCAGTCCGAGCCTGGGAGCGATAAGTTTGAGGAATACACCTTCCTTTA
>Ga0134104_1001738_pt1 | contig 17520 bp, 14 predicted proteins | sample 15_3_2metaG_FD_94455 | JGI IMG/M metagenome (GOLD analysis project Ga0134104, IMG submission 94455) | Switchgrass degrading microbial communities from high solid loading bioreactors in New Hampshire, USA - 15_59_3.3_214_A2 metaG | ecosystem: Engineered > Bioreactor > Semi-continuous > Anaerobic...
ACAGTATATGAAGGAGAGATTAGTGAACCTGTATCATGGTACAGGTATAAATACGCCAAGTTTGATTTCTCGTCCGTCAGAGAACCCGGTATGTACGCGATTGAATATGCAGGACAGCGTTCAGACCTGTTCCCGATTTCAAGAGATGCGTACAGTAATATTTGGCAATCAAGTCTCGATAGCTTTTTAGCAGTGGAAATGGATCACATGGCTGTTCGTGAAGGCTACCGTATATGGCATGGTGCCGCTCACATGGATGATGCCATACAGGTTCCTCCAAATACATCATATTTCGATTATGCCGGAAATGTGGGATCAAACCTTGATTCACCATACGAACCTTACGAGCACATTCCCGGATTGGCTGTAGGCGGATGGTTTGACGCCGGAGACTTCGACCAGCAGATGGCAAGAATTGCATCGGTTACCCAGACTTTGGCTATGGCCGCTAAAGAGTTTGATTTGAACTGGGATCAGCTCACAGTTGACTGGGATAACAATTTTGTGGAAATGCACAGACCGGACGGAGTACCGGATATTGTACAGCAGACGAAGCATGGAATTCTGCAGATTCTTGCCCAGATTGAGGTTTTCGGCCACATGATTAAATCTTTGTCACCTTCCACGTTGAGACAATATACTCATCTGGGAGATGCCGCAAGCATTACAGATGGCAAGATTTACGGTATTGAATCCGATGTAAGGGATGACAGACTAGCTGTAACAACGAAGTCTGCGGGCGAGCAGAATGCAGCAATAGCCGCTTTGGCAGCAGCATCCTATGCGCTGAGAGGCTGGTATGACGATCTTGCTGATAAGTGCCTGGAGACTGCAATGGAGCTTTGGGATAAGGAAAATTCAAGCGACTGGAATGCGGCTATAGAGCTGGTGATTGCAACTAACGGTGAAGTAGAAAAATACAAGAATGTAGTAAGGAATCAGCTGTCAAGGCAGCAAATGGGAAGCAACGGCTGGAAAGCAATAAGGGTAATTCCATACATGGATGAAGATTTCAGACAACAGGTGGAAAATGCTGTAAGGTCCTATGCGGGCCAGTTAGACAGCCAATTGGCTGGTACACCTTTTGGAGTACCGCAAACATACGGTATGTGGGGCGGCACAACCGGAGTATGTGATATGGGTGTAAGGACCTACTTCATGCACAGGGAATTCCCGGATATAATAAGCAGTGAGTACACTCTTCGTGTAGCAAACTATATCTTAGGCACACATCCATGCTCAAGCACATCCTGGGTATCGGGCATAGGTACAAACTCAAAGTTAATAGCTTATGGCAACAACCGTGCAGATAATTCCTTCATACGCGGTGGCGTGATACCGGGCTATGTCATAATCCAGCCTGATTTCCCAGAGTGCATAGATGACTTTGGTTTCCTGTGGTTTGAACATGAATATGTCATTGACACTGCTGCCAGCTGGATTATAGTGGGCAATGCAGTCAATGAAATTGTAAATAAAGAACATCCTGTTCAGACTTATGAAGTAAACTTCAACGTGACAGACGGTAAAAACGCAGTTGAAAAAGCATCAGTACACGTAGAAGGAAACGTATATCCGACAAACTCTGAGGGAAAAGCAACGCTTAATCTTGAATCCGGAAAATACAAATACAGCATAATGAAAGACGGATATTATATAGCTGCAGGCGAATTTGAAGTAGCAGATAAAGATACTCAAGTATCAGCAAGACTGTACAGGCAAAGCAGCGAAATACCATCTGCTGCATCCATAACCATTGATGGCGAGCCTCTGGCTGATTTCTCTTCCAATGTAACGAGTTATTCAGTTGCACTGCCAAGAAGCGTTAAGGATGCACCAAAGGTTGAAGCTGTATCAGCATATGATTTCATGGAAGTTGAAATAAGCCAGGCTGAATCCATACCGGGAGTTGCAACTGTCAAAGTAACTGACGGTGTTCGTAGTACCACCTACAGCATTAGCTTTGGTTATGCTCCCGTAAGCGAAGACTTTACCGATGGCAGTATGGATGAAAGCGTATGGACGATTCTCAATCCTGATCCTGAAAATTATTCATTGGAAGAGGGTAAGGGACTGAGACTGCCTACCCTGTCGGGAGACGTATACGGTAACGGAACGTCATGGAAGAATGTATTTGTACAGCAAGCAGCCGGCGATTGGGATATAGTATCCAAGGTATACTATCCGCAAGCACCGTCTGCGAACTATCAGCAGCAGGCATTACTGGTATGGCAGGATGCAGATAATTACATCAAGTTAGACACAGAGTACAGCAGCTGGACGGGAGGCATAATGGTTCAATTCGGCTATGAATCGGGTGGCTCATTTAGTGGAGCCGCTTCAGCCCCATTATCAAATATTTCACCTGGTTCTTCAGACTTTACAATCTACTACAGGATTAAGAAGACAGGCAGCAGCTATGAAGGCTACTACTCACTGGATGGAGAACAGTACACGAAATTAGGAACAATTCAGTTAGGACTGTCAAATACGCAAATTGGCCTGTTTGCTACAAAGAATTCAAATAACGCTACTATTGATACCTATTGCCAGTACATTGAGGTACGGAAGTAGATCATATCAGGCAATTAGAACAGATAAAGAGAGTTAGAAAGATAAAGAAAGCAGACAGAGAGAGTAGAAAGATAATAAAAGCAAGATAGATAAATTAAAATAAGATTGTTAAGATAAAATAAATAACTCTGGGGACGAAAACTTTGTCCCGAGAGTTATTTTTTTAAATTAACTGATTAAAACCACCTACCTGGAAACCGGCACTCATAGTTAAAATTGTAAGTATAAATTTAACTAACCAGTCGTATCCGTATATCTTTTTATTAAATAAAGATGCTTCTATCAAATTTGTTCCTGAACCGGCGTATCTGCCTTCATGCAAAAGCAGAAGCAAAACACTTAATATACAGCTGACAATAAAAATTCTTAAAATCGGATTATTAATGCGTTTACTGAGGAACTTTTTAGATAAATTCATACTATAGGCAAACAGACCTCCAATTATGCCGAAAAGAACTCCCAGCAAGGCAAGTTTTAAAAACAGATATGTATTGATTTTTAATGAGCAATTCAAATCCGCACCAAATTTTTCAAGGCCTAAAGCGTGTGACGTATAGCTTGCTGCAAATGATGCTATTAAACAGGGAAACAAAGCACTGTATTCAGATGTGTCAGCCATGTACTGACCATTGCCAACGGTACCAGTCTCATTGGTATAGTATCTTCTTCGTTAAATTCTACCGAAAAAATAAGTGACATTCCTTTTATGCTGTTCTTACCTATTTTCGAATAAGTAAATGCAATAAGTACACCGGCCAAAGGAAGGAAAGGTATTAATAGAAAAACGTTATTATTTCTTATATTGTTTATTTCTGACAAAACCTTCTCAAAAAGAGTATCAATTGCACCGACAATAATTCCTATAACAATGGCTATGAACTCAAATAAAAAAGTCAATATCAATAATTAATATAAGTTAATGAAAGTTGGTACTTACAAAAAAATGTGAATAGACTGTTGACTTTGACGTAACGTAAAGGTGTAAATTAATGCTGAAGGGAGATGAAATTATGGAATATACAGTGCAAAAGCTGGGGAAACTGGCAGGAATCAGTACAAGGACACTAAGGTATTACGATGAAATAGGAATTCTTAAACCGGCAAGAATTAATTCATCGGGATACAGAATTTATGGTCAGGTGGAAGTTGACAGGCTGCAGCAAATACTGTTTTACAGAGAATTGGGCGTAAAATTGGACAGGATAAAGGATATTATTACATCATCTTCCTTTGACGAAATAACTGCACTTAAGGAACACCGTGAAAAACTCCTTGAAAAAAGAATGCGGTTGGATTTATTAATTGCTAATGTGGATAAGACCATAGCTTTGAAAGAAGGGAGAATTAAAATGAGCGATAAGGAGAAGTTTGAAGGATTTAAGCAAAATCTGATTGAAGAGAATGAAAAGAAGTACGGTAAGGAAATCAGAGAGAGATACGGTGATGAAGTGATCGAGCAATCTAATAAGAAGTTTAAAAACATGACTCAGGAACAATATGCTGAGTGGCAAAGATTAGAAGCGAGCATTAAAGAAACGCTGAAGGCGGCATTAGCCACCGGTGACCCGGCAGGTGAACTTGCACAGAAAGCTGCTGATCTGCATCGTCAATGGTTATGCTATACATGGAATACGTATTCTAAAGAGGCCCATGCAGGTCTTGCCCAAATGTATGTTGAGGATGAAAGGTTTAAAGCTTATTACGACCAAGAGCAGCCCGGGACGGCAGAATTTCTGAGGGATGCAATTCTCATTTACACAGGGATGAAGGATTGAGAAAAGACAGTTACAAAAAAGCTTAAGCGCACTCCGGCATTGGAGCAGTTGCTTAAGCTTATTTTTTTCTACAAAGTCTTTTTCAATTCAACAATTTCTCATCTGAAATATTTCTGTCAATTTGGAGTATTCTTGACAATAGTATATTTAAAAGTAAAATATAAATATATTTCGCATACGAAATATACCGATGCGAAATTTATTTTATACTTGGAATAACTAATTTCATGATTAGAATAACTATGAGAGAGTGGGTTTATGGAAGAGAAGAGCAAAGGTATTGAAGTTATTAAACTACTCAAGCAGGTAAAGAATGTGATAGGCCGGAATCTTGGCTTCAGATTCAGGAAGTTGAATCTAACCGGTACACAAAGCATGCTTATCGGTATATTAGTTCACAGTAAAAAAATAAAGATAAGTGACCTAAGCAGCAGGTTAGGGTTATCCAACAGCACTGTGTCCGGTATTATTGACAGGCTGGAAAGCCGTGGCCTGGTCGAAAGAATAAGAAGCCAGGAGGACAGGAGAGTGGTCTATGTCTGTGTTTCCGACATGTTCATGAAAGAGGCACAGCAGCATTTCATTCAAATTGACCGGGAATTTGAAACTATGATGAATAAAGCTACTCCTGAAGAACTTGACACAATTATCAATGGATTGAATACGTTGAAAACAATTTTGAGTAGACAAAGCGACAAATTAGATTGACCTTGTTGTGCTAACCATTTTATTCTTTCAAATTATTTTTAATGCATGGGGTTAAATTGAAAGGAGTTAAACAATTAAACACAGTAAGAACAGGAGGACATAAAAATGTTCAAATTGGTTAAATATTTTAAACCTTACATCGGCATTATTATTGCAGCATTAATTTTGCTTTTTATTCAGGCAATGTGCGACCTTGCACTACCGGACTATATGTCCAATATTGTAAATAAAGGCATACAACAGGGCGGAATCGTCAATGCCGTGCCAGAGGCAATAAGAAATAGCCGGATGAATAAATTGATGTTATTTATGACTTCTGATGAGAAATCGGAGGTTATTAAAAATTACACATTTGTTGATAAAACAAGCCCGGATTATGAAATATATATTAAAGACTATCCCAATCTGGAACAGGAACCCGTTTATATTTTGAATAACACTAATAAAGCAGAGGTTGACAAAATAAATCCGATAATGGGCAGAGCTTTCCTGGCTGTTTCAGGTATCGAAAAAGTAAAAGCTGAAGCAAAAGACGGAACAATTTCATTTAACGGTATGGAAATCCCGGCAGATGCAGATCTTTTTGACATAATTGCGAAGTTACCACCTCAGCAAATCTCGGAGATAGCAAGCTCTATTTCCAAAAAATTTACTGCTCTTGGTGACAGCATGGTTAATCAGGCCGCGGTCAGCTTAGTCAAAGAGGAATATACAGCCCTGGGAATGAATACGGATAGAATTCAGAGCCGTTATATTATCAATACCGGTTTGATTATGCTGTTGATATCACTGCTTGGTGCTTTATGTACCATTGCAGTTGGGTTCATTGCAGCAAGAGTGGCAGCGGGAATGTCAAGAGACCTTCGAATGGATGTGTTTACAAAGGTCGAAAGCATGTCCAATGTAGAGTTTGATAAGTTTTCTACTGCTTCACTTATAACGAGAACCACTAACGATATTACCCAGATTCAGATGGTTGTCATTCTCATGATAAGACTGGTATTTTATGCGCCTATTATGGGTGTTGGCGGTGTAATCAGAGCTGTTGGCAAAAGTGTATCCATGTCATGGATTATTGCAGTTGCTGTTATTGTTCTCCTGGGATTAATCCTGTTAGTATTGGCAATTGCTCTGCCAAAATTTAAGAGTATTCAGAAACTTATTGACAAGTTAAATCTGGTTACTCGTGAGAACCTTTCGGGCATGATGGTAATAAGGGCTTTTAACAACCAAAGATTTGAGGAAAAGCGTTTTGATAATGCAAATCGGGAACTCACTGATACAAGCCTGTTTATTAACCGTGTAATGGCAAGCATGTTTCCTGCCATGTCGCTGATAATGAACGGTGTTATACTTTTTATAGTCTGGATTGGTGCCCATCAAATTGAAAATTCAAGCATGCAGGTAGGAGATATGATGGCATTTATGCAGTATGCTATGCAGATAATCATGTCATTTCTTATGATATCAGCAATGTTCATTATATTACCAAGAGCTTCCGTATCTGCACAGCGTGTTGCAGAGGTGCTAAGTACAGAGCCGGCAATAAATGACCCGAAGGAACCCAGGAGTTTTGACAGAAAGGAAAAGGGGACAGTAGAGTTTAAAAATGTATATTTCAGATATCTCGGAGCAGAGGAAGACGCATTGAAAAATATAAGCTTTAAAGCTTTGCCTGGGCAAACAACGGCAATTATCGGATCGACAGGTGCAGGTAAGACAACTCTGGTGAATTTAATACTTCGTTTTTATGATGTTACAAGCGGCCAGATATTGATTGACTGCATGGATATAAGGGAAGTAACCCAGCATGAACTTCGTGACAGAATTGGATATGTACCGCAAAAGGGCGTATTGTTCAGTGGAACCATTGAATCTAATCTGAAATATGCCAATGAGAACGCTACAAGGGAACATATAAAGAAATGTGCGGAAATAGCACAGGCTATGGAGTTTATAAATGAAAAGACTGAAGGTTTTGACAGTCACATCGCCCAGGGAGGAACTAATGTATCCGGAGGTCAGAAGCAGAGATTGTCCATAGCTCGTGCCCTTGTAAAGAAACCAGATATTTATATTTTTGATGACAGTTTTTCGGCTCTTGACTTTAAAACTGATGCTGCTTTGAGAAAAGCACTTAAAGAGCATACGGGATCAAGTACTGTTATTATTGTTGCCCAGCGTATTTCAACCATTATAAATGCGGATCAGATAATTGTTCTTGATGATGGTAAGATAGTTGGAATAGGGACTCATAAAGAACTTATGGAAAACTGTGCTACTTATCAGGAAATTGCATTATCACAGCTTTCGAAGGAGGAATTGGCATGAGTGAGGATAAAAGAAAACAGGCAGACTTTCCCCAGATGGGTAAACGCCAGTTTGCAAGACGACCGGGTCATGGCGGTATGATGGGCGGCGAAAAGGCGCGGGACTTTAAAGGAACAATGAGAAAGTTATATAAATACCTTAGTGCTTACAAATTTTCAATTATAATAGTTCTTATTTTTGCAGCCGCAAGTGCCACTTTTAGCATTATAGGGCCTAAAGTTTTAGGTAAGGGAATTACAAAACTTTTTGAAGGTATTATGAATAAAATTATGGGCAGCGGTGGCGGTATTGACTTTAACTATATAGGGAAGATAATCCTTTATCTTGTAGGTTTATACCTGTTAAGCTCTCTTTTTAGCTATATTCAGGGCTGGATAATGTCAGGTGTTTCCATGAAGGTAAGCTACAACTTCAGAAAGAAAATTTCAGAAAAAATTAACCGTATGCCTCTTAAATATTTTGAAAGCACAAATCAGGGAGAAGTATTGTCCAGGGTAACTAATGATGTGGATACCGTAAGCCATACACTTAACCAAAGCCTGACCCAGATAATCACGTCGGCTACAACCGTAATCGGTACTCTTGTCATGATGTTCAGCATAAGCTGGGTAATGACTCTCATAGCTCTTTGCATAATTCCGGTTTCTACGATACTTGTTACTTTTATAATAAAGCGCTCTCAGAAATTCTTTATTGAGCAGCAGGTATTTCTGGGGCACTTAAACGGCCATGTTGAGGAGATGTATGGCGGACACGCGGTAATGAAGGCTTTTAACGGCGAGAAAAAGAGCATAGACAAATTTAATGAATTGAACGAAAAGCTGTATAGTACGGCCTGGAAGTCTCAATTTTTGTCCGGATTGATGATGCCTATGATGACATTTGTAGGAAACATCGGGTATGTTGCAGTGGCAGTTTTAGGAGGATGGCTTGCTGTAAAAAAGGTTATTGAAGTTGGAGATATACAGGCTTTTATACAGTATGTGCGTTCATATACGCAGCCGATATCACAATTGGCCAATATTTCAAACGTGCTTCAACAAACTGCTGCCGCAGCGGAACGTGTATTCGAGTTTCTGGAGGAAGAAGAGAAGGTGCCTGATACAACAAGTCCTGTAAAGCTTGAAAATGTCAGCGGCAGTGTTGAGTTCAAAAATGTCCGCTTTGGTTACAGTCCCGATAAGATTATCATAAATGACTTTTCGGCTTATATTAAGCCCGGCCAAAAGGTAGCAATTGTAGGGCCTACAGGCGCAGGTAAAACAACTATGGTTAAGCTTCTGATGCGTTTTTATGATGTGAATGGCGGTGCTATCCTGATTGATGGGCATGATATCAGGGAATTTACACGAAATGATTTGCGTTCAATGTTTGGCATGGTTTTACAGGATACCTGGCTGTACAATGCTACAATAATGGAGAATATTCGTTATGGACGTCTTGATGCATCAGATGGGGAAGTGATTGCTGCTGCAAAGGCAGCTCACGTTGACAGCTTTGTTCGTACTCTTCCGGATGGTTACAATATGGTGTTAAACGAGGAAGCTTCAAATATATCCCAGGGACAGAAACAGCTTTTAACAATAGCAAGAGCTGTGCTAAAGGACCCGAAGATTCTTATTCTTGACGAGGCAACCAGCTCGGTTGATACCAGAACTGAAGTCCAGATTCAGAAGGCTATGAATAACCTGATGAAAAACCGCACATGCTTTATAATTGCCCACAGGCTTTCAACAATACATGATGCAGACCTGATTCTCGTTATGGATCATGGTGATATTGTAGAGCAGGGCACACACAAGGAGCTCCTTGCAAAGAAAGGTTTCTATGCAAAGCTTTACTATAGCCAGTTTGACACTGCTGATGAAGCGGGAAACATACAAGTAAGCTGAAGGTGTGAAAATAAGTCATGCAAGTGAGCTGAAGGTAAAGTAAGTTATCGGTATGCTATTAAGCTATAGCGGTAACAAACATAGCAAAAGCTTAAATAAATTCGTAACATGGCAGTTAATGTTACGGTTATTTAAGCTTTTTGCTGTTTACCCGTTTTTTTGATAATCTCTGTACAGATTTTCAATCGACCTGTCATATGTCTTTTCACCTGCTTTTGAAAAGAAACAACCGGGAACCTCTCCGCTACGGCGATGATAGGCAACACACTCACAACATTTTCCGTGACGTGAGCAAGGGTACGTACAAGTGCAGGTTGTTTTTGATTCACAAGCCATTATATGACCCCCTATGTGTAAGATTAACATAACTATTATAATAGAAAACAAATTGTATTTCAATTAAAAGCACTTCATTATCCTGTTTTAACTTTAATTAGTAGTATGACCTGCCTGGTCATCTAAACTTCGAACTAAGAATTTATACTATGATTAAGAATTCTTTGCGAGAAAAGTTGCAATTTTATCGTTTCTGAGAGCCTTTTTGTTTCATAGAATAATACAGAGGAATTGATAAATGCCGAGTGTTAAAAGCGCTTTACTTCAATAGCAAAAGATTTTATATAAGAGATTAATTATATCTTTTTGGTGTAGTTAAATACCGTATGATTATCGTTTACAGGGGGAATGAATTATGGCAGTGCTACCGGACTTGTTAGTTGCCGTTATATCCGGAGCGGTAGTTTGTATAGCAGGACTCACTGTTTCATTACTATCTGAAAAACTATCGAAACAAAAACGGGAAAGTGAAGATTTAATAAAAAGAATTGCCAAAGTAGCAAGTGATGACCCGGTAGATTTTAATAAATATCTGATAAAAAACAGCCTGATTGAGGAACTCATAAGCAGCTATCACAGACAGGCATTAAGCCAGGCAGGTATTCAGTTTTATTTTAGCGTCATTGCAGCTGCAATTGGCTTTGGAATAATAGTATACATGGTATTTACAAAAAGTACTTCAAGTGAATTTGAGGTGGTTATGAAATCACTGCCGGGAGTTGCAATATCAAGTGTAGCAGGTCTCTTTTTCAAACAGGCCGGTGAAACCAGAAAAAGAGCTACTGAATTATATGACAGGTTGCGCATTGATAAGCAGATGAAGCAAGCAATGCTACTGGTCGGTTCTATTGATGATCACAAGGTCAAGTCACTTATACAGGCCCAAATGGTATTAAATTTGGCAGGAGTAAAATATGACCCAATAAGTATGACAGATTTGTTAAATAAAGTTTTTACAGTAACGAAAATTAACAACTAGAGACCAATGAAAAATATATATCCATTCGATAGCATGAGTTTCGAGCTCAAGAGCTGATGTAACCCACTCTTAAGCTCTCCACAATGCTGTCTAATTGTCTGGAACAACAAGTTGCTTATATATATATTTATAATGCCTGCTTAGTTTTCATTTTCGCTGAATGCCGCATTGGAAGCAGCAAGAACTGAGTTCCCGGCAACTAAATATACTATTCTGAGTGCTTCTGCAATTTGTGCATCAGACACGCCTAAATGACGGGCAACATTAGAAAGCGTTCTAACGCCTTCTTTAGCTCCGCTGAGGGCATCAAGTGTCATAGCTATCAATATCTTAGTCTTTGAGTCCAGCTCTCCTGGAGCCATTGCCAGTTCAAATATTTCTGCAACTTGTTCAAAAAATTTTGGATCGGTTTTTTTTAGTTCTTCAATAATTTTTGGATAGCTGCCTCTCATTTGCAATCCTCCTGTTTAGTAATTATAATATTTAATATTATATCACATATAGGCAAATTCATATTATTAGAAAGGTTTAAGTATAAATGGGTCCTGGAGGTTGATAATAAGGGTGGGTGATTGGATTTGCATTTGCCGGAAGACTTTATAATAAAAATGAAAAAATTGCTTAAGGATGAGTTTGAGGATTTTATTGAAAGCTACAAAAACAACAGAAATCAAGGACTTCGGGTTAACACCCTGAAAATATCACTGAAGGAGTTCCAGGAGAAAAGTCCATTTACCGTTAAGAAAATTCCCTGGACACAAGAGGGGTTTTATTACGGAGAAAATGATAGGCCCGGAAAACACCCTTATCATGAAGCAGGCTTATATTATATCCAGGAGCCCAGCACCATGGCTGTAGGAGAGATAGTCGATCCTGTGCCGGGAGAGAAGATATTAGACTTGTGTGCAGCTCCCGGAGGAAAAACAACTCACATAGCTGCAAAAATGAATCAGAAAGGATTTTTGCTTGCCAATGAAATCCATCCTGCACGAGCCAGAATTCTTTCTCAAAATGTTGAACGAATGGGAATAAAAAACGCAGTGGTTGTCAATGAAACCCCTGAACGTCTGGCACAAAGGTTTCCGGGATATTTTGACAGGATTCTGGTAGATGCCCCATGCTCCGGAGAGGGTATGTTTCGCAAAGATCCCCAAGCCTGTGCGGAGTGGAGCCTGGAGAATGTGGACATGTGCGCATACCGTCAATTGGATATACTAAAGCGCGCCGGCAGTATGCTGCGCCCGGGAGGAAGGCTTGTATATTCCACCTGTACTTTTTCACCGGAGGAAAATGAGGGAGTGATAAGTAAATTTCTGAATTCCAATCCGGATTTTGAGGTGGAGGATATTAAAGTCTACGAAGGCTTTGACAGAGGCAGGGCTGACTGGATTTATGATGCGGCTGAAAATATTGAAAAGACTATCCGCATCTGGCCCCATAAGTTACAGGGGGAAGGCCATTATATAGCGGTATTGAGAAAAAAAGACGGGAGTGGGCGGGCAGACGGGAGTGAGCGGGTAAACCTGAAATATTTACAAACCTCAATTGATCCAAAACTACTAAAGGATTACTACCGCTTCGCTGAAGAGTTTTTAAGGTTTATACCTGAAGGGAAATATATACTGTTTGGTGACCAGCTATACATCATACCTGAGGAAATGTTGGCCTTGGAAAGTCTTAAGGTGGTTCGACCGGGATGGCATTTGGGAACTATCAAGAAAAACCGTTTTGAGCCTTCTCACGCGCTGGGAATATCCATAAACGGAGGACAGGTTAAATATAAATTGAATCTGAGCGCAGATTCTGATGAGATAACAGCATATTTAAAAGGGGAACCTTTGGAGGTGGAAGGTCCAAAAGGCTGGCATCTGGTAGAAGTGGACGGGTATTCAATCGGATGGGGAAAATTGACGGACCGCATACTAAAAAATCATTATCCTAAAGGTCTGAGATGGAAAAATACATAATTGAGAATTACCTGTAACTGCCAGTGCTAATGATGCCTAAACTTTTATCACATCTGCCGGTCAAACATCGAATAAGCGATATGTATATAAATAATCGATACGCAGATAAAAAAGCGGTATGCATATAAATTGGTGATACGGTGGTAAATGTGTAATACGCGGATAAATAAGTGAAACATAGATAAATGTGGAAAATTCAGATAAGGGGTGATAAAATGCTAAAGTTATGTCTGCTTGATTCTAAAACACTTGGTAGTGATGTAGATCTTACGGTGTTTAAAAAATTCGGGGAATTGGCCATATACGAAACCACAAAGCCTGAGGAAGTGGTAGAGAGAATAAAGGATCAGAATATTGTAATTACCAACAAGGTGCTCCTAAATGAATCAAACCTGAAGTACGCATCCGGTATAAAACTTATTTGTATTACTGCAACAGGCACAAACAACGTTGACCTGGAATATGCCCGTTCCAGAAATATTGCCGTGACAAATGTGGCAGGATATTCAACAATAAGTGTGACCCAGCATACATTCGCTATGTTATTTTACCTTATGGGGTATCTGGGGCATTATGATGAATATGTAAAGTCAGGGGAATATGCCAAAAGCGATATATTTACCAACCTGGATAAACCTTTTTGGGAATTGAACGGAAAAACCTGGGGGATTATCGGACTTGGCGCAATAGGCCGGTCGGTTGCTGCGGTTGGCGCGGCATTTGGGTGCCGTGTTGTTTATTATTCAACTTCGGGCAAAAATAACAATGCGGTTTACGAAAGACTTGAACTGGACCAGCTTTTACGTGAGTCGGATATAGTTTCAATTCATGCACCTCTGAATGAGTCTACCAGAAATCTGATAGACTTTGAGAAGATTTGTATGATGAAAAAGCACGCTGTATTATTGAACCTCGGAAGGGGAGGTATAGTAAATGAAGAGGATCTGGCCAGGGCACTGGATGAAGAAATTATCGCAGGCGCAGCTCTGGATGTTCTTGAAAAAGAGCCTGTTGGAAGTGACAACCCCTTGCTTAAAATAAAGCACAAAGACAGGCTGTTCATAACACCACATATAGCCTGGGCAAGCCTTGAAGCGAGAAAAAGGCTTGTAAATGAAGTGGCATTAAATATTGAGGCATATTTAAGAAATGAAAGCAGAAACAGGGTATGCTAGAGAGAATGTTTAAGTAGCTGTACAGAATGATGACGTGTATAATAATATTAAATTAACTTGTTGTGCTAGCATTTTGCTAGAAGGAGTTCCGAGCTCAGGAGATAATAAGCTCGTTACGGGGAAAACCAATTCACTTGTGTTAAAGGATATTTCCTTTAACACGGGGAGTGCAGAGGGGATTCCCCTCGCCGGTTTAGAGAAGGTGCTCAGGATGCTTGCATCCAATGCTATCTCATTATCTGGTACAACAAGTTAAATTAAAAGAGCACAAGACAAGGATAAAGCTAAATAAAAGGTAAGGCAAAAAATGTTAAACAAGAAAAATATACTCGACAAATTAAATAATATTGATGACAAAATGCTTATAGCCAGAGTGCTTGATAAGGCAGTTAGTGCAGAGAAGACACGGACCGTCACCTGTACTGATTTTCTCGATCCGTATCAAATTAAGCTTGTTGAGCGGGCAATGTGTAGCGTGAATGATATAGAATGTCGATTTGATGGCGGGTATAGCGGGGCTGAGAGAAAGATTGCCATATTTGAGCCTGCTCATTTATCCAATTTATCCAAACAAAGTGCAGAAACTCCTCTGAGCCTTATAAATATTGAACTAAAAAGAGAGAACAACATTACACACAGAGATTACCTGGGCTCTTTGATGGGCCTCGGGATTAAGAGGGAGAAAATTGGAGATATTATTGTGGAAGGTGAATCGTGTAGTGTTATTGTACTGAAGGAAATTTCAGACTATATACTTTACAACCTCAGTAAAGTAGGCAATACAGGTGTCATTGTCAGTAAAGGGGAAATAGATGACTTAAAGGTACCTGAGCCAAAGACAAAGGAAATTAAATGTACTGTACCTTCTTTAAGGCTGGATTGTATAATAAGCAGTGGCTTCGGAATATCAAGAAGCCAGGTTGCCCCGCTTTTTAGATCCGGCAGGGTATATGTAAATTGGGAGCCTGAAGAGAAATTATCCGCTCAAATAAAAGAGGGAGATACCATATCTGTAAAGGGCAAAGGGCGAATAGTTCTGGAAGAGGTAGGCAACAAAACAAAAAAAGACAGAATCTCAATAGTAATAAAGCGATTTGTTTAAAATTAAGCGGTTTATTTGACTGGATCTGGCCGGCATTACGTACTGCTGACGGAATGCCGGCACATCCACCATGTTTTTATTCACATGTATAGTTTTATTTATTCACTTGCATAATTGTCAAAATATCCTTGAATAAGAACTATTGGAGTTCCTTTGTCGCCGCTTCCGCTTGTAAGGTCACAAAGGCTACCGATCAAGTCTGTAATTCGTCTTGGTGTAGTTCCAAGAGAATCGGAACTTCCAACAAGATACTTACTCTTTTCTTCTATTTTTTTCCTCATAGCATTGTCCAGGTCTTCTCCCTGTAGCCCGTTAAGTTCATTATCAGCCACAAACTTTATTTTAATTTCATTTGGTGTGCCCTTAAGGCCTTCAGTATAGCCCGGTGAGACAACAGGGTCGGCAAGTTCCCATATCTTACCGACAGGATCCTTAAAGGCGCCGTCACCATATATCATAACTTCAATATGCTTTCCTGTCTTTTCTTTCAAGACGCTCTGAACTTTATAAACGAATTCTTCACAGTCTCTGGGAAAGAGTTTCAGTTTGTTATCTGTTGCCATGTTTGAACCAAGGAGTCCGTAATCGGGGTTAAACCCACTTCCATTGACTGGTTTACATAAAACTTCATCAAGAGAATAAACCTTTTCAGCTCCCGCGTCCAATAATATTTTCTTTGTTCTGAATCTTTCGTGTATATTTGCCACAAGAAATTCCTTTGTATACTTAAGTGCAGTTCTTGGATCGTTTGTGAGGTAGATTTTAATGTTATCGCTGCCTGCAAGTTCACGGTACATTTCAACATAATCTATTCCGGTGAAGGGATGCAAAACCTTTTTTCCAAAAATCTTTCTGTATTCATCTTCGCTTAAAATGTCCGTATAGGGATTGACTCCTGAATTATACATCATGTCCGGATCCATAAGATGATTTCCTACTTCATCTGATGGATAGTTTAAAAAGAGGTATATTTTCTTTCCGCTTTTTACGATTCCCTTAAATATATTCGCAAATCTATTTCTGCTAAGGATAGGAAATATTACTCCTATAGCTCCGCTAAACTTTCCGTTTATATCTGAAGCGACATCATCAATTGAGGCATAATTGCCTTGGGCTCTTGAAAGGAGTGATTCCGTAATGCCTATAACATCTTTGTCTCTGAGTGCAAAATTTTCTGATTCAGAAGCTTTTAACACACAGTCTACCACAATATTGACGAGATCGTCACCTTCTTTAATAATAGGAGCCCTTATACCTCTAACAGTAGTACCGACCATTCGTTTCATTTGTTTACCTCCAAAATCAAATATATAAAGATTTGAATTAATAAACAAAACTAAAGGCATATAATGTATATTCAAATCCAGAAACCATTATAGCATATTTTTATAAAGAAACTATATTCTTAATATAAATTTAGTTAATTTTGGGTTCTTAGGAAAAGGTATATAGATATTTTCCGAACTCAGTAATTTTTTTTCTGAATACAGTAATTGATGTATATACTATTAATAATTAAAAATGTGTGATATATTATGATTATTATTTTTTATTATTAAAAATTACAAAAATATTTTGATGCAAAATTTGGAGGAAGATATGAATAAAAGTTTGGAAGAAAATATAGCAAAAATTCTTATTCCTAAGGAAAAGCTTCAGGAAAGGATATCCTGCTTAGCAAAGCAAATAAATGAAGATTATAAGGATAAAAGTTTTGTTATGGTTGGAATCCTGAGGGGAGCTGTACTTTTTTACGGAGACCTGGCCAAGGAGATAAAAGTGCCTCTAAGTATGGATTTTATGGCAGTATCAAGCTATGGAAGCGGTACAAGATCATCAGGTGTAGTCAGAATCATTCATGACCTTGAGGAGAATATTGAAGGTAAAGATGTACTTATTGTAGAAGATATAATCGATTCGGGACTGACACTTCATTATCTTGTAGAAACTCTTAAATCCCGTAAACCTAACAGCATTAAGCTTTGCTGCCTTTTGGACAAACCATCTCAAAGAGTTAAGCCTATTAATCCTGATTATGTGGGATTTGAAATTCCGGATGAGTTTGTGGTGGGCTATGGACTCGACTATGACGAAATGTATCGCAACCTGCCGTATATAGGAGTATTAAAGCCGGAGGCATATAGAAAATAAAATAAGGAATTGAAATGTGCGTTTGAAATTAGACGTCCATTAAAATGTCTATTGGAGTTACGATGATGTTTGGTAGGATGGTTTTATGGAAACTTATTCTGTTAATTATCATAATATGTAGTATGAGTTACTGGCTGAAAAGCTTATTATTTAAGGAGTGAAATAGTTTATGTATGAATACTGCGATTATGATAATGACGACAGGCAGATAGGGTTACCTTTTGGCCCGCCCTTTGGCGGTCAGCAGGGCATACCGCCATTTGGTCTTCCTTTCCAGCCACCGGGCCAGCAACCAGGTTTCCAGCCACCCGGTCCACCTTTTGGAGCTCCCGGAGGAGGTCAGCAGCAAGGTCCACCGTCTGGACCACCACCGTCATTTGTACCTCAGCAGTCTCAGGCTCAAACCCCTGGAGTTGGAGTATTTGCTGTTGATCCAGGTGCCATAAGGCCATGCCGTTTCAGATTTGTCTATCTGTGGTTGCGGAACGGCCAGCAGTTTTGGGCATGGCTTGTGTTTGTAGGCAGTAGGT
>Ga0134104_1001749_pt1 | contig 17385 bp, 21 predicted proteins | sample 15_3_2metaG_FD_94455 | JGI IMG/M metagenome (GOLD analysis project Ga0134104, IMG submission 94455) | Switchgrass degrading microbial communities from high solid loading bioreactors in New Hampshire, USA - 15_59_3.3_214_A2 metaG | ecosystem: Engineered > Bioreactor > Semi-continuous > Anaerobic...
ACGGTGAGAGCAGATGAATACTAGATATTATAAAAAATATATTGAAAAGCTTATAAACTCTAATCCTGCTAACATAACGATTAAAAGAAAAAAAGAAACTGATGATGGTTATGGTGGAACTATTATAGAGGAAATAGATGTAACTGAGGTAGTAACTTTCTATGAGAGAAAAGCACGAAGAGAAGTAGTAACTGATTATGGAACTACCTATACAGGAGTCCAAATTACAAAGATACTTGCAAAAGCTGATGCAGATATTCAAGAAGGTGATACATTTAAGCATGGGGGAAAAACATATAAGGTTCTACACATAAATTCATATATGGATATTTGCAAGCAGATAGAATTGGAAGTGATAGAATGAGTATAAGAATAAAGAATAATTTTAATCCACAGAGGGCAGGAAAAATAGTTAGAGCTGCTATAGGTGCATATGGTGATACTGCAGCAAAGAAAATGGAAGGCGAAGCTAAAAGAAATGCGCCATGGACTGATAGAACAGGTAATGCAAGAAACTCTATTCGTGGTGATTTTGACTGGCAAGGGGATAATGCTGTAATAACACTAAGCGGAAATATGGATTATTCAGTATACCTGGAGTTGGCTCATGAGAAAAAATACGCTATTTTAAAACCTACGATAGACAAAAACGCACCTTCAATTATTAAAGGCTATCAAAAGTTGGTGAAGTAAATGTGGAAAGTAATATTTGATAAATTGAGAGAGAAAGGACTTAATCCATATGCACCAGGGCAACATAAGGGATTATGTAATGAAAGGCATTGTGTAGTAAAAGAAAACACACAAGTACCGTATTTTAATTCCAATAAAGTGGGTTATAGGTTAGTAGATATTATTCTCTTTGTACCAATTAACAGTTATGTAGCAGTAGAACCTTATATGAAAGAAATACGGTCAGCAATGAAGGAGCTCACGTTCCTTAGAAAAACAGGTAATGAAACACCTGTGATTACTGATGATGAGAAAAAAGCCTATACAACAAGTATAGAGTATCAAATTATTAAAAAATTGGAGGGATAATAATGGCTTATGAAAGCATAAAAGAATTTCCTTTGGCGAATATTGCAAGGGTAGAAATTGAAACAGAAGAAGAAACACCTGTACAGTATCGGCTTACCGATGTAGCAAGTGAAGCGGAAGTAACTGCTTTTATTTCAGAGGGAGAAGAGCAGGAATTAAGAGTCAAAAACACTATTAAGGCTCAAAATAAGACCGAAGATATCGTGAAAGGTTACAACATTAGACTTGTATCAGCTACAATGGTACCAGAGGTTTTAGCTTTAATCGATGGTGGAACTTGGGATCCTGTTGCTCAAAAATATTCAGCTCCTGTGGTAGGTCAGCCAGTGCAGAGAAAACATTTTACTATGCATATATACACTGAAGAAAAAGACGTTAATGGAGATACTAAATCTTATGTTAAATTCAGTTATAAGCATTGTAAAGGTACACCAGTAAATTATACTTTACAAGATGGACAATTCTTTGTTCCAGAACTTACTGCAGAAAGCAGACCCAAATTAGGTGAAAGTCCTGTAGAATTTGAAATATTAGACGAACTACCTGCTTAATTGCAGGTAGTTTTCTTATTATGAGGAGGGTTTATGATGGGTGATGTGTTAAATATTGAGCAATTAAGAGAAATGGCAGTTAAGACGATTGAAATACCTGATTTTGATAATAAAGGAACAATTAAAGTTAAAGTGCAAAAGCCTAGATTGTTGACAATGGCAAGTCAAGGTAAAATTCCAAATCACCTGCTTAGTATAGCTAATACTATGTTATTTGGAAAGAGAACACAATCTAAAGATAAAAAAAGCGAAAAGGAATATTTATCTAATACAGCTCAAATGATAGAATTATATTGTAGAGCTTGTATGGTTCGACCTACTTATGATGAGTTTAAAGATATTATGACTGATGCTCAAATGAACACTGTTTTTAATTGGGCAATTGGAATGGTAGGGCAGTTAGACTCCTTTCGTACAGACGAAGGAAATGGCTCAAGTGATAATAATGGCAAAGAGGTATCAAAAAAGACCAAGTGAAATAATGAATATTGATAATGATTATTTGGCTTATTGTTTTGATGAAGTTGCTTTGTATTTAGAAGTAGAAGCAACGGATGATAAAGGGCATATAAATTGGAATAAAATTCGTTGGAAAGATGATATAAAGAAAACTAATAAAGATTTAATAGATTTTATACAAAAACATGGTTAAGTATGGTATAATATCCCTAAATATATAATTGGAGGGATATTTTATGTCTTTGATATGGTTTTCTTTAGGAGGTATAATTTCTTTAATATTTTTAATTAGAAACATTATTAAAAATAAGCCTAAGACAACACCAGTAATATTTTTATGTGTATTTTTAGTTTTGCTTATTATAGAAGGTGCTTCAACTTTTACAGGTTTTACAACATTTAATAAAACGGATGCAAGATATATTAAGCATAGTGAAATTGTAAATAATTTTGATATCTACAATGGTGAATTTGTAAGAATTGAAGGCATAGTTTGGCTTACTGATAAGTATAAAGATGGCGATGACATTAGAATTTTAAATGTAGTGGATGGAGAATATTCTATAAACATGGTGCAAAATACAGTAAATTACAAACCTTACAATGGTGAATACCTGACAGTTTATGGTGAAGTATCAGCAGTATCTAAAGAACCTGTATTTTTTGATGTGAAGGCAGTTAGAATAAAGCCAAAATTTATAGAGCAAATGAGTGAGCCTTCTGAAGAGTTAAAGAATGACGTACTTATACAAGAGTTTATAAAACAGAAATAACAAACTGGAAATGTATTAAGACATCCAAAAGGGTGTCTTTTTTAATACCTTAAAAAGGTAGGTGATATAGATTGGCAATAGATGCAGGTAGTGTATATAGTCAATTAATACTGGATACTGGGAAGTATGAACAGGGCTTAAAAGAAGCAGAAAGGCAAATGAAAACTTTTACCGAGAACCTAAGCAAGGCAGGTAAAAATGTAGAAAAAGCAGGAGAAAAGTTAACCAAATATGTTACTGTCCCGGTAACTGCTATGGGGGGTTTGTCGGTTAAGGCGGCAATAGATTTTGAAAGTGCTTTTGCAGGTGTACGAAAAACAGTAGACGCAAGCGAAAAAGATTTTGCAAGACTTGAAAAAGGCATAATGGATATGTCCAAAGAAATTCCAGCAAGTGCTACAGCTATTGCAGAGGTAGCGGAAGCAGCAGGGCAATTAGGAATAGAAACAGAAAATATATTAGATTTTACTAGGGTAATGATTGATTTAGGAGAAGCCACAAATTTATCAGCTGATGAAGCGGCTACTGCATTAGCAAGATTTGCAAATATAACTCAAATGTCGCAACAAGATTTTGATAGATTGGGTTCTACTATTGTTGATTTGGGGAATAACCTTGCTACTACAGAGGCTGAAATCGTAGCCATGGGATTAAGACTTGCTGGAGCGGGTAGCCAAATAGGCCTTACAGAAGCACAGATTTTATCATTTGCCGGTGCTCTAAGCTCTGTTGGTATCGAAGCGGAAGCGGGTGGTTCTGCATTTTCAAAAGTTATGATAGATATGCAGCTGGCTGTTGAAACAAACAGTGGAAGGCTTAGAGAATTTGCCAAAGTTGCAGGAATGAGCTCTAAGGATTTTGCAAAGGCATTCAAAGAAGATGCTGCGAGTGCTATTATTGCTTTTATCAAGGGGTTGGGAGACGCCGAGAAACGAGGGTTGTCATCAATTAAAATCCTTGACGATATGGAAATAAAGGAAGTACGGCTTAGAGACGCATTACTAAGAGCAGCAGGTGCAAGTGATGTGTTCACCAATTCTTTAAAAATTGGTACTAATGCTTGGGAAGAAAATACAGCACTTACCAAAGAAGCAGAACAGCGATATAAGACTACGGCAAGCCAGATTCAAATAGCTAAAAACTATTTAACAGAGGCGGGAATTGTTATTGGTGACCTTGTAGTACCTCATCTTGTTAAACTCGCAGAGATGGTCAAGAATGCAGCTGAATGGTTTAGTAATCTTAATCCTTCAGCTCAAGAGACAATCGTAAAAATGGCAGCATTAGCGGCAGCGGCTGGACCTACTATAAAAGTAGCAAGTAAGCTAACGCAAGGCATAAGTGGGATAGTTGGACTACTTGGTAATTTATCATCAGCTTCTACAGTAGCGGCAGCTGCTACAGGAACTATGGCTAGTGGTATAGGAACTGCAGGTGCTGCTGCTAAATTGGGTGCAACTCTATTAAATCCATGGGCTCTTGGTATAACTGCAGCTACAGCCGGAGCAGTTGCATTAGGTTATCATTTATCTCAAGACGCTATACCTCAAGTACAATTGTTTGGAGATGAAATTTCGAAATCAACTGAACAGGCTGTTAATGCATTTTTAGAATTAGAAGATGAAGCAATGTCATCATTAAAGCAATTGCATTGGGGTGGCCAAACTGTTACATCCGATATGGTTCAACAAATTGGCGGTAATTTTAATCAAATGAGATCACAAATTGTTAGTGAATTAAACACACAAAAAGAAGAAGCTTTAAAAGAATTAGGTGATCTATTTTCAAATTCTCTTACTATGACAGCTGAGCAGAAACAAAAATTAGTAGAAATGACTGTGAAATCTTATGATGATCAGATAAAGAAAACAGAGGAAGGTACTAGAAGAATATTAGAAATATTGCAAAATGCTAGCAATGAAAATAGAGAATTGACACAAGAAGAGTATCGAGAAATAACTGCAATAGAAGAGGATATGCGTGAGACAGCTGTTAGAACGTTGTCAGAGTCAGAAGCTGAACAATTAGCTATTATGGAAAGGCTTAAATCAGGTAGTGGTAAATTAGCTGCTCAGCAAGCAGCAGATATTGTAAAAAAAAGCATAGAACAAAAGGAAAAAACCATTAAAGAAGCTGAAGAGGAATATAATAAACGTCTCAAATGGGCTGCTCAGTTAAGAGCAGCAGGAGGAGAAGAAGCTGAAAGAATGGCGGATGAAGTGAAAGCTGCAGCAGAGAGACAGTATAAGGAAACAGTAAAGTATGCTGAAGATATTCATTTTGATATAGTCCAGGAAGCTAAAGCTCAAGCTGGCGAATATGTTCATTGGGTAGACTGGATGACAGGAGAAGTAAAAAAGAAATGGCAAGTATTATGGGAATGGTTTAAAAAAGGCTTTAACCTTAATTTTTCAGGATCCCAATATACACCTGCTGGTAGAAGTATAGTAGAAGGTGTTGAAGAAGGAATAAAGCAAAGACAAAGAGAAGCAGAAAAAACTATGGAACAATTGGCAAAGGACATGCAGGAACGTTTTGGAGTCCAATTTGATATGCATTCTCCTTCAAGAGTCATGATGGAATACGGAAGATATATTGATGAAGGTCTTGCTGAAGGTATTAGAAAACATGCAGATGATCCTAAGAACGCTATGATTGATATGGCTCAAATAATCGGAAATGCATTAAGCAAGGCTATGGATTTTTCAATTAATGCAGTTGAAAAAATCAAGAATGATTTTAAATTATGGGCATCTCAAAATGAAGAATTGGCAGGTTCTGCGGAATATCTGAACAAACAATTATCAGCTCAACAAGCAGAATTTGCAGAGTTATCTAACCAAATAGCAGTAACACAGCAGGCTTTAAATGATATTACCTATGAGTATGGTGCTAATTCTCCTGAGGCTTTAAAATATCAAAATAATTTAATATCACTTCAAATAGAACAGCAAGAACTGACAAATAGAATAAATGACACTAAAGAAGCCATTGCAACAGTAAATTTTAATAACTTATTAGAAGGTTTCAAAAAAGCTCAAGAACATTTAAGTGTTACTACTTCTATTGCACAAAAAGAATATCAGTTGTGGTTATTGTCAACCAATACTCTTGAAGATAGTACAGAAGGACTTACAGAAAAAATAAGGTTGCTAAAAGAACAGCAGGAGAGCTTAAATCCTGTTATTGAGAATGCTAAGGCATTATACGAGGAAGCGGTAATAGTATACGGCGCAGCAAGTGAAGAAGCATTGAAATATAAAGATGCACTTTTGGAATTGCAATTACAGCAAGAACAATTGGGACAAAAGGTTAAAGAAACTACTAAAGCGCTACAAGAGCAATCTATGTATTATATGGATGAAAAAGGAGTTTTGAGACAAGGGCGAGATCCTCGTGCAGGTGGAACTGCACCACAAAGGGCAGCTGTATTAAAGGAGATTTATGAAGGTGCTGATATACTAAGAGATTTTGGTTATAGTGATGATGTAGTTGATGATTGGATTAAAAATCAGAAGAAAAATTATGGTTTTAATGCTTATGCAAAAGGCACTATGTTCTCAGAAAAAGGTTGGGCTCTAGTCGGTGAAGAAGGTCCTGAGTTGATTGATCTACCTCGAGGCTCAAGAGTATATACTGCTCAGGAAACTAAAGATATTTTATCTAAGCAAGGTAATAGCATTACTCAAAATATCACTATAAATAGTCCAGTTCCACATTCACCTAGTGAGGAAAGAAGAAAGTATTTACAGATAAGCAGGCAATTAGCAATGGAATGGGGGTTCAGCTAATGATGGAGAAAGTTACTTTTACAAATGCTTTAGGGCAATCAATTATAATTGGCGAAGATGCTCCGTTTGTTTTGATTGAAATAGAAGGTACTGGAGCAACGAGTGTGTATGTTCAAACGCAAAAATCTCCATTCCAGGATGGTGATACGTATGTAGATAATACATTGGAACCAAGACCTATATCTATTAAGTTGATGGTATTAGCAGAAAATGAAAATGAAATGGTGGAATATAGGCATAGATTGCTACAAGCATTTAATCCTAAACTTGGACTTGGAGAACTAAAATATCAATTTGGCAATGTTACCAGAAGAATAAAAGCTATAGCTGAATTTCCTCCTACATTCCCTCATGCAGGGGATTTTAAAGACACTATGCAACCAAGTTTAATACAGTTATATTGTCCTGATCCGTATTGGTATGAATTAGACGAAGAAATATGGGGATTGAAGTCATTTGAAGGTGGCTTTGAATTCCCTTTTTCTTTTTCTGTGTCTTTTGGCACAGTAGGTACAAAGTTAACTATAAAAAACGAAGGTGATGTTAAAACACCTATATTTTTTGAATTATTCGGTCCAATGGTCAACCCAATCTTAAACAATGAAACAACTGGAGAAAGTTTAACTGTTACGCAAGAGCTACTTGAAAATGAGAAACTTGAAATCAATACAGCATTTGGACAAAAATCAGTTGTAAAAGTAGATGCAAACGGTGCAAGAACAAATGCTTTTCATTATGTTTCTGCAACCTCAAAATTTTTCAACTTAATTCCAGGTGATAACGTGCTATCTTATACCGCAACAGGTACAACCGCAGAAAGCAATGCTATTGTACGTTTCCGCAATAGATATTTGGGGGTGTAAGTATATGAAGCCTCTTAAAATTTTTGATAGTGATTTTAAATTTCTTGCAGAAATTGATGATTATGAGTATTTCTCTTGGACACGAAGGTATCGAAAGTATGACAGTTTTACACTGCATATTAATCGTCATAAAAATCATACTGAACATCTCATAGTAGGAAATATTATAGCTTATGAAAGAGACGGAAAATTTCGTGGTGGAATAATTCAGCATCGGGAGCTTGGTTTAGATGAGAACGGTAAGATTTCAGAAACTTGGGTCATAGTAGGAAACTGTTTAGACAGAGTATTTGAAGATAGAATAGCACTGCATAATGTTAGTACTGGTAGCGGATATGATGTGCAAAATGATGTGGCTGAAACTGTTATGAAGCACTATGTGAATATAAACTGTGTAAATGCAGTAAATCCTGATAGAAATATACCAAATTTGGTTATAGCAACGAATAAAATAAGAGGTAATACAGTTAAGTATAGTGCAAGATTTCAAGCTATTGCACAAGTATTAGAAGAATTATCTTTGGTAAGTGGTTTGGGGCATGAAGTGAATATTGACCTAGACAATAAAATATTTATCTTTGATGTGTTAGAAGGAAAGGACCTTACTGCAGGTCAAAGTATCAATTCTCCTGTAATCTTCTCTCCTGAATTTGACAATATAAGAGTTTTAGGCTATAGAGAATCGCAGCTTGATACAAAGAACGTAGCAATTGTAGCAGGACAAGGTGAAGCTGCAGAAAGGATGATAGAAATAGTTGGTTCAGGTAGCGGTATAAATAGAAGAGAAATGTTTATTGATGCAAGGGATTTAGAAGATGCTGAAGGATTGATACAAAGAGGAAATGAAAGGCTTGCAGAATTAAAAGAAACCACAGTGCTAGAATTTGAAACATTGCCGTACTCAAACTTCAAATATATGCAAGATTACGATTTAGGCGATATAGTAACAATTAATTATCCAGAGATTGCGACAATGGATAGCAGAATAATTGAAGTAACTGAAGAAATTACAACAGCAGGTGAGAATTATAAACTAGTTGTTGGTAAGGAATATCCTGATTTGATCAGCATTTTAAAAAGGGATAGAAAAAACACTCTTACGGAGGTGTACAGGTAATGGCAGAGCAATATAGGTTTTTTGGCAGCGCAGAAGGGGATGAAAGGCAGTACAATCAAACTGAGTTTGCGGAAGTGTTTAGTAGGTTATTGCGAAACGGTTATTTCCCTGAGGTTGGAGGAGAATTAAGAGTAGTACAAAATGTTCCAGCAACAATGAATGTGTTGGTGCCATCTGGCGAGGCATGGATCAACGGTTATTGGTATAAAAATGATTCGCCTAAAATGCTAACTATTTCCCCTGCGCATGCTACATTAAACAGGATAGATAGAATAGTATTAAGACTTGATGTAGTATCAGATAGAGTTATAGTTGCAGAAGTTAAGCAAGGTAGTTATGCAAGTAATCCAGTACCACCAAGTTTGACAAGAACAGCACAAACATACGAGATAGCTTTAGCTCAAATATATGTTGTAGCAGGGACAACAAGCATAACTGATGCAAACATTACAGATGAACGAAATAACTTTGAATTGTGTGGACAGGCTATACCGTATTACACAGGAGAAAAGTTAAGTAAAAATCTTGATGCAGACAATAAAAAGATTATTAATCTTGCCAATCCTACAGCGGCTCAAGATGTAGTTACAAAAAAATATGTAGATGATGGGCTTAATACAAAGGTAAATACAACTGATGTGTCTACTACAGCGGCACCTAATAAGTTATTAAAATTAAATGCACAAAGCAAACTGCCGGCAAGCATCACAGGAGATGCCAATAGTGTAGGTGGTAAGACATTAACGGACATGGAATCTATGTATGCTCATGCTCAAAAGGTGTATGGTAGTGTGACATATAATGAGCCATTTAATGCTTATGAAACCAAAACAAAATATATTAATTTACCGAGTAACAAATATAAAAATGGTGTTATGCGTAGCACTGGCGGCGTAATATCATTTTTTGGTACTGATAGTTCAAGGAATATAACTTTTGGTGTTACGAAGATGAAAGATTTTGGCATATGGACTGGATATGTGACGAGACGACATGGCGATGCGGATTGGTGGGGAAATCGTGATTATGTTGGTATTGACCAATTTTTTATAGAAAACGATAAAATTAAAATAGTATTAACGAATAGTACTTACGACTCTCAAACATTTTCAATGGAAATATATTGGGAGGTGTGGTAATGTGAAATATTTCGTTGAAAAGAGTGGTAGTAAAATTGTAGCTAAAGGATGCATAAGCGAAGATGTAGAGCTTAATCCAAATCAAATTGAAGTAACGGAAAAAGAATATAACAATATAAAGTTTGATACAGTTGCAGAGCGGCAACAAGAACTTGAGCAGACAGAGGAAGAAAAAATCAATTTTGATGATATAAAAAAAGAATTTAATAATGAGGTTCAGCAAATAAGAAATAGCATAAATGGAATAACTAAGAAAATAGAAGATAATAGCAGATTAGAAACAATTGAAATAAAAATAAATGACCTATCAGATACTTTAAATCAATACATTGAATTGTTAAAGGATAAAACAAAAAACTTTGCAGATAAGAACGAAGTTACTAAACAACTTGGAGAATTAATTGAATCAATTGAAACAATAAAAAAACAACAAAACAACATAATAACTGAATTGGAAGAGAATGCACAACATAAGAAATGCATTAACGAAAGCATTATAAATATTGAGCAACGGTTAAAATTAATGGATTCACTAGTTGACAAAAAAGAAATTAATGAAATTGTTAATAAGTTAACCAATGAGGTTAATGTAATAAAAGAATATCAAAATAATGCAAAATCAGAATCAGAAGAGAATAAGAGCAGATTAGAAAAAATTGAAAATGTAATATCAGAAATGACAAAAGAACCTGAACTAACCGAGCGTGAAAAAATAAATGCTCAAGTTGTTGCAAAAATCCGTGAACGGTATAGTATAGACGAAGAGTTTAAAATGCATCGGTTAGGCTTACAAGACCAAAAAAATATTGAATATTTGAAATATCTCAACTATGTCCAGCAGTGTATTGATTGGGGAAACAATGAAAAGAAAAAACTTGAATTAGGGATAGAAGAATAATCTATCTCTTTTTTATATTTTGTGGAGGTGATTTAATGCAACCTAAAATACTACCGATTACTATAGATTTGTATGACCATACTACAGAACACAAGGATTATGTATTAGTTACAAATGATACCAAAGCATATAAATTTGATTTTTCTATTGTTGAAAAAAGAAAGCCTTACGATTTATCTGATATCAACTTAATATCTATTGTATTCGTAAGAAAAGACGGCCAACCTGTTTATTCTGAATGCACAATTGATGATGCAGCAAACGGTAAAGTCTCATATCTTGTGAAAACGACTGAAATATCTGTGCCTGGTCCTGTTATAGCAGAGCTGCAGTTTTACGGATCCGATGGTGAGAGGTTAACAAGTGTAAACTTTACATTTAAAGTTCGAGGCGAGTTAGATAATGGAGAAGGTATTATATCAGATGACCGATATCCGATTTTGACGGAGTTGTTTACAGATATGAAGCAGACGGAAAACACAATAAAAACGAATGAAGTACAACGGCAAACAGCAGAAAATACTCGGCAGGCAAACGAAACAACAAGACAGCAAAACGAGGCAATAAGGCAACAGCAAGAAGCAGCAAGGCAGCAATCAATGCAGAACATAAAAACGATGTGGGACAATCTTTCCACAGCACAACAGGAAGAAGCAGAAGTAATAAATATGCGAACTTCGATTTCAAAAGGTAAGTCATTCCCACAAGCTACAGACAGGCTTGAAGAAATAGAAGCGGACTTGGCAGAAATTCCGCAACGAGGCATGTTGAAATTTTTGTCCATGCTTCAAGCTGGCTTGATTTCAAAAATAAAATTAATCGGCGACAGCATAACAGCAGGAGAAGGCGCAACGGGACATACAGTGCCAGTTGACAATCCTATCATATTTGATGATGGTGCAGGAAATGTCTTCCGTGAAGGTTGCTATGATTGCAGATGCTGGGCGAATTATTTTAGAGAATATATAAAAGCTAATTACCCTACAGTGCAGTTTATTAATGCTGGAATTGGTGGAGCGTCTGCGAAATGGGCTGATGAAAATAAGCAATATTGGGTAGATGATGACGAAGATGTTGTGTTTGTGCAACTTGGAACAAATGATAGATCACAAAGTGCAAGTATTCCAGCATTTAAGGCAAGCCTAAAATCTTTCTTGTCATACATAAGAGCAAGAAGCAACCTTGTAATTGTAATGACTGCAAATCCAGCATTAACAGATGGAAGTTTCCCTTTTGGCATGGATAAAATAGATGCGGCTATCTCTGAATTATGCATAGAAGAAAATTATCCCCACATATCAAATTTTAGAGATATGCTTGACTATTCAATAAATTCAAAGACAAGATTGGTTGAATTGGTTCAAGGTGCAGCATATGGTTCCCATCCCGTTGATGCAGGACATTTATTTATGTGGCAAAATATTCAGCAAAAACTAGGGATTATAGATGGGTATACTAATTGGGATAACTTTCTAAAACGTGTTCCAGTATATAATTTACCTGCAGATAGTGTAACAGCAACAACACCTATAACGGATTTTCAATTTGGGATTACGATATGTAATATTACACCTACTGGTGCAACTGGATTTCCTGGCAATGCAAGTGGTGTATATACAGTATATAGGTCTGATGTTAATGATTTATATTCTTATGCTGAGTACAGATTGCGTAGTAATGGATTTACTTACAGACGCATTCACGGTGCAAGTGGATGGGGTTCATTTGTTTTTTATATACCAGTTATAAATAAGTCAGATGATTCGGTTTCGGGCAGTTCACCATTATCTTATTTTCAATCGAATGCTATTACAAGAATAGAGATTGGTGGTTCTCACCCGAATATAGCTACATTCCCAGATGGAGCAGCTGGTACATTAATTACACACAGAGAGGGTGCAGACCTTACGGCATATCAGGAATATTTTATAAGAGGTACAAACAGGGTTTATAAACGCTATTGGAAAACAAGTGCTTGGGCGCAATGGGCTGCTATAGAAGGTGCGAGATATGCAACAGCAGATAGACCAACAGCCGATTTATCAGTCGGGTATTCCTATTTTGATACAACTCTTGGGAAACCTTTATGGTTAAAAGCTACATCACCGAGGTATATATGGGTTGATTCAACAGGAGCAGAGGTTTAATTCGGATTTGGATAATAGTCCGACAATAATAAAGTGTAGTTAAATAGTTAAACATTGCAGGAGTGATTTATTTCGCTCCTGCTTAATTTTTTATATCTTTTTATATCAAGGAGGAATTACATATGAATGACATTACAAAAACAAAAGGTATTATGAGTATTTTTGGGGCAGTCATAGGTTATTTGTACAATTGTATTTCCGAAATGGTTGTAGTTTTAATCTTTCTGATGCTAATAGATTATATTCTTGGTATTGCGGCTGCTTATATGCAAAATGAAAAGTTTAATCCTGATAAAGCAATTAAGGGTGCCTTTAAAAAAATGCTTTATGCTTTTATCCTTGCACTTGGTTTTTTAGGCGATTATGTAATTATTTATTTTTCTACAGCCGCTGGAATTACTCTTCCTATAGATGGTATGGTAGGCATAGCTATTATTGCATATCTTTTAGGTACCGAAGGATTTAGCTGTGTCAAACATTGTTTAGTAATTGGGCTTCCGGCTCCTGAATTTTTGCTCAAGTTTTTTGGGCTGTTAAAAGATAATGCAGGATCCATAATCAAAATAGAAAATAAAGAAGGAGAAGAGTAAAGATGAATAGAACATATAAAATTTGTATTGATCCTGGCCATGGTGGGTTTGATCCGGGAGCAGTTGGTCCATCGGGGTTGAAAGAAAAAGATGTAACCTTATCCATTGGACTTAAACTTAGAGAAAAGCTACAATTACAAGGAATAAACGTTGTCATGACACGTGACAGGGATACTGCGTTAGGCAATAACGAAAATGATGATTTGATTAACAGGGCAACAGTAGCCAATAATGCAAAAGCTGATTATTTCGTGTCAATTCATTGTAATTCTGCCGGACCGACTGCATACGGTACAGAAACATTTGCTTACAAAGCAGGAGGACAAGGAGAAAAACTGGCACAAGCAATTCAAGAGCAACTAATACACACAATCGGTTTAAGAAATCGTGGCGTAAAGTTTGCTAATTATGCAGTTTTAAGAAACACTAATATGCCGGCAGTGCTTGTCGAGACGGCTTTTATCTCTAATCCAGCTGAAGAAAAATTGTTAGCTGATGATGCTTGGCGAGATAGATTTGCAGAAGCTATTGCCATAGGTATATGTAATCATTTAGGAATACAGTATAAAAAGGAGGTAGTTTGGGTGGACTGGAAAACGATATTGAAAAAAGTAGCAGCTAATCCGGAAGAATGGGAAAAGGCAATAAATACTGCCGTGAATGCAGCTAATGCAGATGGTGATCTGGGAGATTTAGAAATTTTTCAATATTTGCCGGTGTTAATTGAGAAGATATACAATTATAAGAACTAGGGCGGCTTCGGCTGCCCTTTATTTTTTGTGCTTAAATATTGTTTTTATGTGAACCACAAGAGAAATATTTAAAAACAACTAAAACCACAAGATAAATTTTATGTATACACAACATATAGTTTTTATATGTTATATATTTCCATATTTAGTGGCTTCATTTTTTTGTAAAATTATAGTATAATTTAACTAATTTAGTTGTAAAATAACTTGCATATATAGAAAGGCGATATAAACAATGAATAAATTAAGTGATTTGATATTTCCTTTCGATCTTGTAAGGTTATCACGTGAAAAACTTGTAGAAATTGCATCTCAATTTGGTATTGAAACCAATGCTTCTATTGTTAATTTAGCCGATAATATATGGAATGTAGTTAGAAATAATAGTGATAAAAGAGAGCAGATGTTGCATATAATAAAAGAAGTAATTTTTTTAGGCCGAACTTGTGTCACATGGTACACTTTATCTGAGGAACAAAAAAATCTTAATATAGAAAGTGCTTTTAAAGAAAAGTTAGGCAAAAAAATATTTGAAGAAGTAAATGTTTTTGATATATCAAACGATAGGATTACAACTGATATAATAGGCGGTTTTAAAGTATCGGAAAAGAAATATGTAGTTAGACTAATAGTTAAAATGGGTATAAATAAAGTACCAGTTGGCGCAGAGATACTAACACAGGCATCTTCGATTATAGCAACGGTTATTATCGATATGGAGAAAGGTTACATTGAAATAAGATGTGATTCAAAAGCCACAAATAAAGTTATATCTAAAATAGGTCATATATTTGATACTAAAGCTTCGAAAGGCATTGAACGATATTCCATTCAATATTATGCCCAAAATATTGAAAAGTTTGCTGAATTACTAAATGGCAATTTAATTGAGATTAATGCCATGCCAGATAAATTATTTAAAGAACTCAGTGAAGAGCAAATAAAAGCAATAATAAAGGCTTTAGCTTCTTTAGATAACTTCTTTAATGACGGTGATGCTAATAAGTTTTTAGCTGAAATACAATCTTGCAAAGCTGTTTTTGATGAAGATGATGAATTTGATGGTACGCCTTTTTCAGCAATAGTATTAGCTGGTATGGATAAACTTGGTTTATCAGTAGATAAAGAATCAGATTCAGACCTTAAAAATCATCCATTATTTGCAAGCTGGAATCCATATTTACAACATCAAAATGGATTTGTAAGATTTAATGTTAATGAAGATGGTGTTAAAAGACAACATACTGTTCGAATTGGATTAACAACAGATAGTATATCATTCAGAACTTATGCCACTGAAACTGCTTTAAATTATTTACGTGAAAAGCTGCTTTTTAAAGAATTATAAAGGAGGTTGTAGCATGCCTGATTTTTGGGATACACAAAAAATTATAGAATGGATAAATGAATTTTCATTAAGTGCATATAGAGAATTTTATCCATCGGCACCTGCTAAAGACCTCGAGATGAATCCAAACAAAGTGTTTGAATCTTTGTTATATTTGGTCAAAAATGGTATGCTAAATTTATTTTATGAAAAACGTTGTCCACAATGCGGCTCGAAAATTTGTGAAGATGAAATAGATGGTTTAGTTTATTGCGATTATTGCGACGATAATATTGAAGCAATAGAGGATATGATATTTCCCAAGTTTAGTGTATGTAATAATTATAGAGACGAAATAAAAAAAAACAAGAAGGTGGGAAACCGAAATCTACTTCTATCATACGCAAAAAAGAGGCTCAACCAGTATCTTTAAAACAATTATTGAACAATCAAGATATTTTAACTGAATATTCAGATATTTTAGCTAAAAATGCTCCTTATATTATGATACAAAATATAATACAAAATGTTGAGAACTTTAACTCTGCTGGTGGAGATATTGGGCAAATTGTTAATAATAGTGTTTATCAAGAATTGAAACAACATGATGAAGAATTGGTGCAAACTCTTGAAGATATAAAAAAATTATCTGGATTAAAAAGTACAGTTGATGATATTGCACAACAAATTAATAATGGCATGAAAGCAAAAAATAAAAACGATAAAAAAGAATTCTTCCAAAAAGCAAAGAATTTAATTGAGATTTTTGCACTTTTGGCGAAAGTATCAAATGATCCACAAGTTCAAAGTACTATGCAATGGCTTACTACACAAGTTCAAGAAAAAATTGATTATTTATTAAGCTTGTTTAAATAAATTTATAAAAACACCCGGATTGTCCGGGTTTTATTTTTTAGGCCTATAATATTTTTCTCTCAATTCATCCTGTTCAGCCTTCCTTGCTTCAACGTCCTGACGTAAGTAAATGCCTTTTTTGACAGCTACAAGTTTACCGGTGCGGTTCATATCAGAAAGACGTTGTTTGGAAATTCCTAAGTATTTTGTAACTTCTGTGGGTGTCATAATGTATTTTTCAATCAATTTTATCAATTCTTCACGATTCATATAATCAATCCTTTTCAAATATTTTGATGCCTAATAAAATAACAACTACAACATACAGTATAAGCTGAATCCAATCCAAAAAAGTAGCTTTGGTAAAGTTAGTATCTAAAATATTAATTGTAAGTACAATAAAAGCAATTTGTTCTGTTGACGTTAATTTTTTAAAGTTTATCTTCATATTAGCGGGTGAATGTGATATAATATTTTCGGGTGGGGAGCTTTCGCTCCCCGGGATGTTAGCGTTTCCGTTTTTTATGGGAACGCTTTTCTTCTTTTATTAGTTTATGTATTGTTACGATTGAGAGAGCGATTGATGTTATGTCTTTTACTATGTCTAAAATTTCTTTTAGTTTTTCATTCACCCTGTCACCTCCTTTCTGATTATATTATATCACATCTACGTAAAAAGTCAATAGATAAATTTAAAATTTTTCAAAAATTTTAAATTTTATGAAACGATGGCTAAATGCACAAAAAATACCCGGATTGCTCCGGGTTAATTTTTATCTTTAACTCTTTCCAAAACATCTGATTTTAAAAATAATCTATCACGAGGAAAAACCTTAATAGGAATAAGCTTATTTCTCCTAACTAAATCGTCAATATTTTGCCGAGAGCAACCCAAAATTTGAGTTGCCTCAGCAGTGTTAATAATTTCATCTTCTAAGAACTTTCTTAAATCCTGTTTTGTATCAAATTTGTACATACTATCAACCTACTTTCTGATAATTTGTGTTACTCGAATAATTGCCCAAATAAAAGCCAATGCAAGGAAGATATAATCGAGAATGTCATGTTTACGTGCAAATAAA
>Ga0134104_1001815_pt1 | contig 16708 bp, 10 predicted proteins | sample 15_3_2metaG_FD_94455 | JGI IMG/M metagenome (GOLD analysis project Ga0134104, IMG submission 94455) | Switchgrass degrading microbial communities from high solid loading bioreactors in New Hampshire, USA - 15_59_3.3_214_A2 metaG | ecosystem: Engineered > Bioreactor > Semi-continuous > Anaerobic...
CTCGAGAACGTCAGCTTTAATGGTAATATCAAAAATATCAAGCTCCAGGGTATACGGACATCAGGAAACAATCTTACCTCGACCACATACCTGGACAATTTCGGCATTTATATTGTCCCGGCGGCATCCAACGCGGTGGCTTATGTTGAAAAACTTCCATATCACCGTGTTTATGTTGGTGAAACTACGGATGATATATCTTCAGTTGGCCTGCCTGAAGAGGTTCCTGTAAGGCTTGTAAGCGGTGAAAGGGTATATATTCCGGTAGCCGGATGGACGGTAACCGGCAAGGAGTGGAACCCGGAAGTAACAGGAGTTTATACCTTTGTCGGAATCCTCGCTGAGACCGAAGAATATGACAATCTATATAACCGCACTGCAACACTGTATGTATATAACCGTCTGCCGGTTCCGGGCAACACCCGCCAGGCCGAATGGCTGGACAGAGGTGTAATAGCCCTGTCATCCGGTAATGGCATATTCATAAGCTGGAGATTGCGTGCTGATGAATATGCCGGAGATGTAAAATTCAATATTTATCGAAATGGAGAAAAACTGAACAATACCCCTCTTTCGGCAACAAACTACCTGGATTCAGGCGGAAAAGCAGGTGATACATACAAGGTAGAAACATTGCTGGGTAATTATGTCATCGGTTCGGATGAATCAGTTGCAGTTGATAAGAACTATCTTTCAATTCCGGTTCAAAAACCTGCCGACGGTGTCAACAGAATCGGCGAAACCTATACCTACAGCCTTAACGATGCCAGTGTGGGCGATCTGGACGGTGACGGGGAATATGAAATAATTGTTAAATGGTACCCGTCAAATGCCATCGACAGCTCGCAGAGTGGTTTAACAGGGCCGACAATTTTTGATGCATACAAACTGGACGGAACGCTTCTGTGGCGTATGGATATGGGACTAAACCTTACTTCAGGAGCACATTACCACCAATTCCTGGTTTATGACTTTGACGGTGACGGCAGAAGTGAAATGTTTATAAAAACTGCGGACGGCACAACTGTTTACGGTGCTACAAACGGAATATTCGACAGCAGTAAAATCATTTGTCAAATAGGAAATCCGGAAGATAACGGCAGGTATGTAAATGATTCAGGAAAAGTTGAAGGCGGACCGGAATATATTTCCATATTTGACGGGGAAACAGGAAAAGTGATTGATACAATAGAATACCAGTTCCCGGTAGACTATAACCCCATTGCATGGGGTGATGACTGGTACAACCGTTCTGACCGCTTCCTTGCGGCAGTGGCATATCTTGACGGCAAAACCCCAAGTGCGGTATTCGGCAGAGGCTATTACGAAAGAACCACTTTTGTTGCATACAAGCTTGTGGACGGCAAGCTGGTAACAGAATGGATATTCGATACCGATAAGGACGGCAGGCAGTATATGGGCCTTGGAAACCACAACCTTTCGGTTGCAGACATTGATAATGACGGCTTTGATGAAATCATTGCAGGCGCACTTACCCTTGATCATGACGGAACGGTGTTATATGCAATGGATGGAGCGATGAACCGTGAAAAAGGCTCCCACGGCGATGCAATGCATGTAGGTGCTTTTGACCCGGATATGGAAGGATTGCAGGTTTTCAGCGTATTTGAAGATCCTGCGGTAGCCAGCATGCAATACAGGGATGCCGCAACAGGCGAAACATTTATGTCCTATTATGCATCAAAAGATACAGGCCGTGGTGTGGCAGCGAACATCTCATCCGAACCGGGCTATGAGTTCTGGGGAACTGCAGATTTCACAGATGTACAAAAAGGTTCCGGGCTATACAACGTAAAAGGTAAAGTTTTGGCTGATGACTGGAGGGCTTTAGGCCTGTCTGCGAACTTCGCCCTTTACTGGGACGGAGATTTGCAACAGGAGCTTCTGGATGATATATCCATAACCAAATACAATGAAGAAACGAATTATGTAGATACAATTATTGAATTTACTGGTTGCGTAAGCAACAATGGAACAAAGGCAACTCCAGCCCTTCAGGCAGATATACTTGGTGACTGGCGTGAAGAAGTGGTTATGCCATCTGATGACAGCACAGAACTCAGGATATACAGTACAACAATCCCTACCGGGTACAGGATATACACCTTAATGCATGATCATGTTTACCGTATGGGTATCGCATGGCAAAACGTGGCATATAACCAGCCGCCGCATATCAGCTTCTACCTTGGGGAGGATATCCGGGATGAAGTTCTCGCCGGCGCGCTTGCAATACCAAAGATATACTATACCGATAAAACAGCCCCTTCTGCTCCGGTTAACCTGCGTATTACCAACATTAGCAATACATCCGTTACCCTCACCTGGGAGCCTGCGGCAGGCAAATCAATGGTTGATTATGAAATATATACGGATGAAACACTAAAGGGCAGAACAGGTAATTTATCATACACCGTTACCGGTTTAACCCCGGAAACAAAATATACCTTCAGGGTCTATGCATATGATGTCAGCGGCAACCGTTCTGAAGCTGCGACAATTACAGGAACAACAAGCTCATCTTCGGGCGTAAGCGGGGGCGGCCGAAGCAGGCCATCAAAAGAAGCTCAAACCACACCTACACCTGCCCCATCTCCAACGGCTGTTCCCAGACAAACTGTTGAGGTTGGCGAGCCTGTCGTTAACGAAGATACCCGGGAAGCGTCGGTGAAGATAAATAAGAGCGCAGTCAGCAATGCTTTTGAAAATGCACTGCCGGATGAAAACGGTGATAAGACCGTACTGATTGAAATACCCGAGGCAGAAGGCGCTATATCCTATGCTTTAAGCATTGATGCGTCCATTCTGACAAAAGTCAGATCGGCTAATGAAAAAATAGAGCTTAGAACTCCATTTGGCACCATAATTATTCCCGGGAATATGCTTTCAAACTCCTACACAGGCAATGCCGGAGAAATAACCCTCAAGATTGGAATGGCAGACACCAGTGCTCTGCCCGATAACATTAAAAATGCAATAGGAAACAGGCCTGTCATTGAACTTGCGCTGTATCTGAACAATGAACCAATAAAATTTAACAATCCCAATTCGCCTGTATTGGTTTCAATACCATACGAACCTACTGATGCAGAACTGGAAAATCCTGAAAACATTGTTGTATGGTATATCGACGGAGCAGGAAATGCGGAGCCTGTTCCAACCGGCAGGTACAATGCCGAAAATGGAACGGTTGAATTTATTACCTACCACTTCAGCAAGTATGCAGTGGTTTATTCCTTTAAAACTTTTGAAGATCTCGACGGATATGACTGGGCAAGAAAAGAAATTGAAATTCTCGCTTCCAGAGGAATAATTAAAGGAACATCTGCAACCACATTCAAACCTGGAGATAATCTCACAAGGGCCGATTTCACATTGCTTCTTATCAGGGCACTGGGGCTTAATGCACGTGTTGTTTCAAACTTTTCAGATGTGTATCCTGACGATTATTTCTATGAAGGCATGGGTATTGCAAAGGCACTGGGTATCGTAAAGGGTACAGGCAATAACATGGGAAGCCCGAGAGAACCAATAACGAGACAGGAAATGATGGTAATGGCTGCAAGAGCATTAAGGCTTGTAAGCAAGCTGGAGGAAGGGTCTGTGGAAGACCTCAAAAATATCGCCGATAAGAATGAAATTGCTTCCTATGCCGTTCCGGATATCGCTTCATTAGTAAAAGCCGGAATAATACCCGAACAGGAGACAAACACAGTCAGACCTGCGCAGCAGGCCACAAGGGCTGAGGCAGCCAAACTGCTTTACAGGCTCTATAATGTCGGTAAATAAATCCGCCCCTTGAAAAACCGGAGTAACAAAGCTTACTCCGGTTTTTCCTTACATTTTATGTAAAGATATTTAATGAAAAATATAATACACTTGATTTCTTTTTCCAACTATCTTATACTTTTTTTAATAATCATTCATACTAATAGCGTTTAAGCAAATTATATTTAATAACGCAGGCGCTGAAGCGTCTTTTTTACGTGTTTTGCCTGAAAGTAGCCCATCAGCCTGTGATTAAAACACCGGACCGGAATGGATAATTTTCTTTCTGTTTGCCCGGAAAGGTTTAATGGGTATTTAATAATAAAACAGATGGAGGAAACCATGCTTCATATTAAAACACTTGACGAAGGATTGGAGATTTTTAAAGCTCTCGGTTCTGATGTGCGCATCCAAATTATAAAGACTTTAATGTCCAACAACGGAATGAACATGAATGAGCTCGCATCCGCCCTGGACATTTCAAACAGTGCTCTGACCGGACATATCAAAAAGCTTGAAGAATGCGGGCTTGTATCAGTGACCAATGAATCTTCAGGTCATGGTAACCATAAAAAATGCATGTGCCATCTGGATAAGATCTTAATTGAAATGAATTCAAAGGAAGATTTGAAAAACATATTTGAAATAGATATAAAAGTCGGGCATTTTTCGGATTACCAGGTATATCCCACATGTGGTCTTGCATCCGCAGAAGCGTTAATCGGCGAAGTGGACGACCCAAGATATTTTGCCCACCCCGATCGCCTTAAAAGTGACATCCTTTGGTTTACAAGAGGATATGTGGAATATATAATTCCAAATTTGCTGCCACCAAAACAGAAAATTGACCAGATAACAATCTCTGCAGAACTGGGTTCCGAAGCTCCCGGCAGTAATGATGTCTGGCCGTCTGATATTCATTTTTACATAAATAACCGGTGTATTGGATATTGGACCAGTCCCGGTGATTTTGGAAGTGTCAAGGGTATTTTTACACCGAACTGGTGGTATCCAAACTGGAACCAGTTTGGTATTTTAAAATTAATCATGATAAACAATAATGGGACATTTATAGACGGTTTAAAGGTCTCGGATGTTTCCCTCAAGGATTTTGATTTAGATTACAGGAGCCCGATTAAATTTAAACTGGCCGTTCCTGATGATGCCAAACATGTAGGCGGACTTACCATTTACGGGAAGAATTTCGGGAACTACAACCAGGATATAAATGTCCGTATTAATTACAGTCCCATAGATGAAGATTAAAAGTCATATTTCCATTATAAGGTACCCTGATGTCTATATAAGCTCGAATGAATCATCCGGGCTTTTTTCATACTTGCAATTCTTTTCCCCAATGCGTATATATATGGTACAGCTGGTTGACATTAGGCATTTCAAAGTGATATTATACACATATGTTCATTATTCTTATAAATATTTTATGTTTTACTGAAACTCTAATCCAGTTATTTCCTTAGCCCGATTAAATTCACCACCTCGTGATTCACCCGAGTATTTCGGGAATAACAAATATAAGAATAAGGAGGCATAAATGCATGGCCAAATACATAATTAATACCCTGAACAGGAAAAGCAAAATTAACAGGGAAATCTATGGTCATTTTTCTGAACACCTCGGAAGGTGTATTTACGGGGGGATTTACGTTGGTGAGAATTCCTCAATTCCCAATACCAACGGAATGAGAAACGATGTAGTTGAAGCCCTGAAAAAAATAAAAATTCCGGTACTGCGCTGGCCAGGCGGCTGTTTTGCTGATGAATACCACTGGATGGACGGGATTGGTCCGAAAGAAAAACGGAAAAAAATGATTAATACCCACTGGGGTGGTGTTATTGAAGACAACAGCTTTGGTACTGACGAGTTCATGGAACTTTGCCGCCAACTTGGTTGTGAGCCTTATGTCAACGGTAATTTGGGCAGCGGGACAGTAAAAGAAATGCAAGACTGGATTGAATACATGACTTTCGACGGTGTATCCCCAATGGCGGAATTAAGAGCGCAAAATGGAAGAAAAGAACCCTATAAGTTAAAGTATTTCTGCGTTGGTAATGAAAACTGGGGTTGCGGCGGCAATATGCGCCCCGAATTTTATGCAGACATGTACAGGAGATACCAGACTTATGTCCGCAATTATGGAGATAATAAAATATACAAGATTGCATGCGGCCCAAACAGTGACGATTATAACTGGACCGAAACCGTTGTAAAACTTGCAGGCAGATTCATGGATGCATTGTCTTTGCATTATTATACGGTACCCGGAACGTGGAAATCCAAAGGAAGCGCCACTAACTTTACAGAAGAAGAATGGTACATAACACTGTTTAAAACACTCAAAATGGAAGAGTTGGTTACAAGGCACGGTGCAATAATAAGAAGGTATGATCCTGACAAACGTATCGGACTGATTGTGGATGAATGGGGAACCTGGTATGATGTAGAACCCGGTACAAATCCCGGATTCCTGTACCAGCAGAATTCAATGAGAGACGCCCTTGTTGCCGGAATAAACCTGAATATATTCAACAAACACAGTGATACAGTTGTAATGGCAAACATTGCTCAGACAGTCAATGTCCTACAGGCGGTCATCCTTACCGAAGGCGAGAAAATGCTTCTTACACCTACATATCATGTATTTGATATGTATAAAGAACATCAGGATGCTGAATTGCTTGAAAGCTACATTGAAACCGAAACCATCGGTACGCAATATGCCGTTCCCAACCTTCATGAATCTGCTTCTGTTAATGCCGACGGAAAACTGCATATTACTATGTGCAACCTGTCACTTACTGAAAGTTACAGAATAGAAACAGAAATTGTTGGCAAGAAGCCCGAAAAGCTGTCGGGACGCATTTTAACAGGAAAAATGAACGCCCACAACACCTTTGACGCACCTGAAAATGTAAAGCCTTCTGAATTTGATAAAATGTCAATTACACAAAACGGCTTAGTGATTGAGATTCCGCCAGTCAGCGTGGTCAGCATCTCAGTTGAGTAATATTGGAGCAGCAAATGGAACAACCTTGCAGAACATGCCTGTTTAGCAGCATTGAAAAGCAACAGATTCAAAAGAATATCGAAGAATATATAAACAGTCTTTCACCGGAAGAAAAAGCCGGTGAAAGACTTTACAAAGAGCGCCTTGAATTATGCTCGGAATGCCCTGATTGTTTGGATGGCCTTTGCAGGGTATGCGGATGTTTTGTACATGCAAGAGCAGCTAAAGCCAGATCTCATTGTCCGGGCGTCGATAAAAAGTGGTAAAATCCTACCTGATGAAATCCGTCCTGATAGGTTTCTCTCCTTCAGGTACAAGTATTCCTTTTTCTCTGCCTGCTTCTATACATTTCAAAAGCCATGCCATATTATTGCCAAGAGTCCGCATGGTCTGCATGCCTTCCCCATCCTGCAATACCTCTTCGGGCGTGCTTCCGTGAACCTGGTTCCAGTATTGCGAGGAAACCACCGGCATTCCGCTTATTGTGAAATACTTGTTTATCTGATCAAAAGCAGTGGCAGCTCCTCCCCTGCGGCAACTGACAACCGCAGCTCCCACTTTGCCTTTGAATATGCCGCCTTTCCCATAAAACACCCTATGCAGAAAAGAAGTCAACTGGCCTGAAGCCGCTGCATAGTGAACAGGCGAGCCAAATACAAAACCATCCGCTTCAGGTACCTTGTCCAGGAATTCATTTACACAATCATCAATAACGCATTTACCTGTTTTAAAACATTTACCGCATGCCAGGCATCCTGATATGGGCTTTGTGCCCAGCTGAAAAATCTCGGTTTCTATCCCGTTTTTTTGCAATGTTTTTGCAACCTCATTCAATGCAGTATAAGTACAACCTTTCGCATTCGGGCTACCATTTACCAGTATTACCTTCAATGTTAATACTCCTTTCCTGTTAATTTATTATCATTTCACTGATTAATCAGTTGAAACGTGTCTACAGGTGCATCTTCTGTTATGTGGCATATACTTTATATACCTATGGTGTAGCGAGTCATAACATGGTCAGGGTTCAGGCTCTAAAGAAGACGAAGCAATTCAGTTTGGCTGCCATATAGTGCATTTGGGCCCAAAATTCCGGACGATTCACCAAAGGCCCGCAAAGACTAATTTTAAACCAAAAGCTTTATATGATATTGCCGTGTACTATGGCAAGCAATCCGACAGTTCCTTGTTCAAAGAATTCAGAAAGCTTATATCCATCTTTACAACTTCCCTGTCATAAGTCATTAGTCCGTTGATCTCGGTTTCTACATCGGTCAGCTGCGTATAAACCACTGCAGAAACACCTTTATCCACCAGGGGCCTTACCTGTTCCCGGATAAGAGATTCATAAGCTTTCTGAAGCTCATTCGCCGTATTGAATGTTTTATATCCAAAACCTTTGCCAGGCTGCCACAGGTGTCCCTGAACAGGAAGGCTGTATCCGCCGTATTCTGAAATGACTACAACCCTGTCTTTAATCCTTTTCGGCATTGACAGCTTTCTGAAATATATATGAACGCTTTTGAGCTCCCCTATTTCCTGATCATACCACCCGCTGGCATGATCTGTTATACGTGTCTGGTCATATCCTTTAAGCCAGTTGTATATTTCTTCGGCATCAAATTGCCCCCAGGCTTCATTAAACACGACCCACATTCCAATGCTTGGAACATTGTACAGCGAATCCACCATCTCCTTAAGTTCTTTCCTGAAGTTGTCCCTGTTGCTTTTATTATCTCTTCCAAGCACCCGGTATTTGTTATCTTTTATTTTCATTACCCCTGAGAAATACGGCAGAACAACCTGATAAAAAACATTCCATTTTGAACCGCCATTTATCATATCCTGCCAGACTACCAGTCCATGCCTGTCGCAATGGTAGTACCAGCGGGCAGGTTCAACCTTTATATGCTTTCTTACCATGTTAAAGCCCATATTCTTTATCATTTTTACATCAGATTCAAGTGCTTCATCGGTAGGCGCTGTATACAGCCCATCAGGCCAATACCCCTGATCCAGAACCCCGTTAAAAAATACCGGTTTATTATTCAGAAACAGCCTTTTTACCCCTTTTTCATCCCTGCCTATGCTAAATTTTCTCATTCCGAAATAGCTTTCAACCTCATCAATTACTTCACCATTACTGATTAACCTAAGTGTTAAATTATAAAGAAAAGGGTTGTCAGGGCTCCAAAGCTTCATATTCCACAATGGAATTTCAAGTGAACCGCCATACCGGCATTTGCCCGAATTTACCGGTACTCCCTCTTCAAAAACCGAAGCCTCAGTCTCCATGTTTTCGTTCATCCCATCTGCTTCGGCAAATATAACCACTTTCTTTTTGTCTATATCAGGTGTAATTTTAAAGGTTTTGATATAAGCATTTGGGACAGGCTCTATCCATACGGTCTGCCAGATTCCTGATATTGCTGTATAGAACAAACCAGAAGGGTTAAGTACCTGCTTTCCCCTTTCCTGACCATAGGTATCGGTTGGATCCCAGACAGCAACAACAATTTCATTTTCTTTGCCATTTATAAACTCCGATATCTCAAACGTAAACGGATAAAACCCTCCGGTATGCATTCCTGCGAAGCAGCCGTTTATCCAGATCTCGGCCTTCCAGTCAACTGCACCGAAATGAAGGAGTAACCTTTTTTCTCTCCAGCTGTCGGGTATTTCGAAATATCTCCTGTACCACAGCTTCTGTTCCGGCGTCAGGGGTTTTTTCACTCCGGAAAGAGTTGATTCAACGGGAAAAGGTACCAGAATTTTACCATCGTATGAGGAAATCTTTGATTCTTCTTTTTGCCTTATGGCATAATCCCATAACCCGTTAAGGTTAAGCCAGTTTTTGCGAACCATTTGGGGACGTGGATATTCGTTATGTACGTTTTCTGAAGTAACTTCCCTTGTCCATTTTGTACACAGAGTTCCTTCAAAATTTATAAAGAATTCATTATTACTTCTCTTCATACTGCACTCCCCCATGTCACGCTCAATACAATAATTTTTTTCAAAATGAACGACCCCCCTGCCTTAACAGGCCACATTTTCCAAAATGATTTAATCATTTCTTTTATACCGCCAAACAGGTTAATTGTCAAATTATTTACTGTTTTACCGGATTTTTTCCTGCGCCGAAATACCTCAGAAGTCTAAAGCAAAAAAAACATTGACAAAGAAACATGGCTAATGTTATTTTATTAATTGAAGTTAGTTATAACTAACTTATTTTTTAACCCCCGGTAGTTAGTTGTAACTAATTCCGTTTTAATGCGATGTAATCTGCCGAAGTAAACCCACACAAAACACTGAAGAACTTATCTGCCAGGCACACACATAATAAAGAGGATAGTTAATCACTATCCTCTTTGTTAACTGTTATTTTTAATATTTTCCAAAATCTTTATTGCTTAAGATGATCCTCTTCGGATTTTCTCCCGACACATCTGACGGGACATCACCCGTATTTACCTCTGATTTCATATTCTCAGACATATTGCTTAACATCCTCAACAAGCCGGGATCTATATTTTTTATTCCTCCATACGAAATTGTGCCGTTCTTTACTTTTCTTAACTTAAATCGTGATACCTGTTCTTTCAAAGCATCAGCCTGGCTGGAAAGTTCTTCACTTGCTGTAGCGCTCTCTTCAGCAGTTGCCGAATTCTTTTGAACCACATCCGATACCATCATAACTCCCTGATTTACCTGCTCAATACCCGAAGCTTGCTCGTTGGACGCAATGGCAATGTTTCCGATTAATTCCGATACCTTCGAAACGTCATCAACAATTCTGTTAAGCGCATCTGAAGTTTTCCTGGCTATTGATGTTCCTCTTTCCACGTTCCTGATGGATTCCTCTATCATTTCCGTAGTTTCTTTGGCTGCATTGGAGCTTCTTGCTGCCAGGTTTCTGACCTCTTCGGCCACAACAGCAAACCCTTTCCCATACTGTCCCGCTCTTGCGGCTTCTACCGCGGCATTCAAGGCCAGTATATTGGTTTGGAAAGCAATATCATCAATAACTTTAATAATTTTTGATATATTATTCGAGGATATATTTATTTCTTCCATTGCTTTCAGCATATCTTCCATCTGCATCCTGCCCTGTTCCGCATTTTCCCTTGCTATTTCAGCAAGAGAGTTTGCCTGGTTCGAATTATCCGCATTCTGTTTGGTTTGGGTTGCTATTTCTTCCAATGACGCAGTAAGCTCTTCAATAGTAGAAGCCTGCTCTGCCGCCCCTTTGGATAGCTCAACACTTGAATCTGAAACCTGCTTTGAACCGGCAGCAACCTGATCGGCTGCAGTATTAATATTTGAAATTAAATCATTCAGATTTTCTGCCATTTTATTAAACGCATTGGCCAGCTTACCTATTTCTTCTTTTGTATCAATGTCTACCTCAACATCCAAATCGCCGTCTGCTATCTTATCGGCTGCAGCTGCAAGTTTTCTCATCGGGTTGCTTATTATGCGGCTTACAAATATTCCAAGTGAAACCGCAATGACCATAGCGACTGCAATGACTGCAATCATCGTTACTACTGCCGTATCTGCGGCAGCATTGTTTGAATCTGATTGATTTCGCGCACCACTAACCTTTAGTTCAATAAGCTTGTCAACTGTTTGCCGGACATTATCAGCATCAGTCTGCATTTCTCCCTTTGTAAAGGCAAATGCTTCGTCGTCCCTGTTTTCCAGGCAAAGCTCCAATAGGATATCCATATCTTTTACAAATTTATCCATTGCCTCTTTAAACATTTGAAAATAGTTTCGGACTTCTTCCTGTACAATCGTTTTTTCAAAACTTTCTGCATTTGACGCCACATTATTAAGATAAGTTCGCACTACTTCATATGCTTTTTGGATATCATCGGGATCATCATAAAGTATTAAATCCCTGGCATTTACTCTCGCCCTCTGAAACCATCTGGCCATATCCGCCACTTCAGAAAGCGGAACAGTCATATTTTCATACAAAATAGTGTCATTATTATTAATTTTTGTAATATTTGAAATTCCAATGACCCCTACAACTCCTGAAATTATAGCTACAATGACAAAACTTACAATAAGTTTTACGCTGATTTTCAAATTATAGAACCATCGCATACAATTCTCCTCCTAGTTGTTATTTCATATTAGTGATTAATGATGCATCGGATATAGCAGGAAGTTATGTACCTAAGTTATTGTCTATATCCATTTGTTTTTCTGTAACTGTCTTAATATCAAATTAATAGGTCTTTTATCAGATTAGAAATATTAATTCTAATACCGAGGATATCCTCTTTAACTATACCCACAGCTGAAACTTCTGCTACGCTGCCCCCCCTCCTTTACTGTCAATGAAGCTTTTGACATGCAAATTATTAATTTTCTGCCCATGCACGTCTTTTACCAGTTTTCTAACTGTTCTGCCATTTTCTTAAGGTACATCCTGCCAATCACTCTGTCCCTTTCAATATGATTTAGATGATATTTGAAAACCGTGGCACCATATTGCTAATCTTTCTCCATACATTGGAAAAGATTAATTATATGTATGTTATTTTGTCATATATTGTCTAATTAATAATTTAAATGTCTTTATTTATAACATTACGTTACATCAATCGACAAAATTCTTTATATTTTTAATTATATTTATTGTTATCCACCACGCAGATTTTCACCATCGTCTCATTCTAATTCCGTCCAATACGGAGTTGAAGGCAAGCGTCGGAAGTGGTACCGAAACTGAGAGTGAAGGTTCCGGCTTCTCCGGGCGCACCACCAAATAAAAAAGAAGCCAAATAGGCTTCTTTTTTGCTATTGTCAAAACAAGTTTTTGCTTTTGCAGTATTTTATTATTTTCTGATTATTTCAGCATAAACCAACGTTTGGTTAAGCAGCTGATATGCAATTTCGCCGAAAGTTACAGGACCTGTGAAAGGTGGTGTGGCTTTTCCCTCAAGTTCCCCATAAAGATAATTCAAGATGCAGTTACATGAGAATATCGGCTTTATGTCTTCAAGCCCCTGCAGGTGCTCTTTAAACCTGGCTGCATAATTGCTGACAGGGCGGGAAAAACGGTATTCCTTTCCTGCAAATACCGGAGCATATAAATCCACTGTTTTGTTATGTTCTGAAACAGTTTTAATGGATACATTAATCAGCACACTGTTATAATCTGCTATTAAAGGCAACTGTGTATTAATTTGGTTTTGCAAAATATAATCCGCCAATAGCGTTTCTTTCCCATCAACCAGGCATTTTTCCACTGATAAAGCATCTTCGGCAAATTCAATCTTCGTATCGTTCTCATCTGTATCAAAAATATTAACTATTCCCAGTGAAACCATTTGATCATCAGGCAAGCAAACATGCAAAGCAACCGCTTTATTATAATATGATTCACCCGAAACACCGTCATAGACCTTTGCAGTTGAATCAGCAGACAGATCATAACCTGAAATCCAGCCTACTATGGGATTTATATATAAATTACTTAAATTTGGCGCTTCCTTTGCATAAACCACTGCAACATCACTTGCATAAGGCATAATTAAAAATGTTATTCCGTTGGAATATGCATCCTCCGTTATGTTTAGTATGCTGTTTTTATCATACACTACTGTTTTATAATCAACAGCATCCGTAATGTCATTTACAAACAACCTGTCCTTACAAACAGTACCTCCATGTTCTGTAATAAAATACGGAGTGGTCCCGGCAATCCACTTGCCTTTCGGTAATTGTTCCAGCAAATATTCATCTGCTGCAATATGTAAGATTCTGCCTTCATGTATCAATCTGGATGCCTCTTCAAGATTAACAAACATTTTCTCTACCTCCTATAATTTTCCCAGGGCTTCAATATCCCTTCCTAGAATGGAATTGTACTTTTTGAAAAAAGCTCTCATCTCATCCAAACATTTGCCCAGTTCTTCACGTGACTGGTTAGCCGAATAATTTTTCTGCAACCTGGAAATCAGCAGATTCAAACCTAAATTATCAGATTTGTACGCTGCTTGTTTCTTTATCAGTTTTTCAAACTTTGGATCCAAATCCACAGAACCGCCCTCCTCTCCAAATCCATTTTCTTAAGGTGCCATTTGACGGTAAAAGACTTGATATAAATGTATCGGTAATTTCTTTAGTTTACATAAAATAAATTGATTATAATAATCAGTAGGGTGGGTTTTGAATTCACGCTTGCCTTTGAATATACCATACATGTAATAAGGGAGGAGCAGGGCGCACGATGAATAATTTCATGATTGGAATCTATGGAGGATTTGATGGTGCCAAATTTAACATAGATTTCAGGGCAAAACAAAATTGATCCGGGCTTTAATGACATGGAAATTATAAAAAGATTTACAAAGTACACTCATGTTGTGCGCTTATCCAATGTGAAGGTTTCAGGCAATTTAAGTAATAACCATTTTTCTGCATTACCGTCTTTAAAACCAGCGGACGGTTGGGCACCTATTAAAAACTACATGACACAAATATTCAGGATTAGCAGAAATGTCAAAGTTATGTTTGAGCACAGGTCGGATTTGATAAGTGATGAGGAACTAAACAGTTGTTATTCCTGGATTGGTTCAATGCAGAAAAATAACACACCGTAAGAAACAGACCCACCTTTACAGAACCCTTACCTGGCGATGAATAAATGAAAACCGGGTATATGGTTTTAATCCGGTAATTTAATTTATAAAACTGGAATAAAGGATGTATTCTCTGAACGGGTAAGCTTTATGCACTGGAAAACATGCCCGGGCGCCTGATTTTCCAAAATCTTGTCCTGTTGATTGTTAAGCGCTGGTTGTGAACTCTTATACTACAATCATTTTTTTACTTCGCTGTTTTATTTACAAAATCAACTTTATACTGCAAATCACCGTATTTTTTTTCGTTGTCAATAATGGTGCCTTCTGTAAGGGTGATGCGCAGAACGATTGAGTCCGGGTTATCTTCATCACCAACATCATCGAACCAGTCGAAAACTTTTTTGAATTTCGCCCTGATTCGGGCATTCTTCTCGTCCTTAACCCAACCAAGGTTTTCAGCTATGCCATTGAAAGTGAACCAGTCAAGGCCGGCAACTGCAACCTCATTATTCTTCTCAATTTGCAGCATTTTGTTTTTTGTTGCGTCAGTAGAAACATAAAACACGCCATCTTCATAATAAGCGCATACCATACGTACAGCAGGGCGTGGCTTACCTGCGGCGTTCGGTGTTAAAGATATTGTCGCAAGGGCAATGAGTACTTCCTTATCATTCCCGCAGCGCTCCTCCAAAAGTTTCATTGCATTTTCATATTTGTCCATTTAAATCCTCTCCTTTGAAATATATTTATTTTAATCTGTAACAGTAATCAAACCGCAATTCAGCCCGAATTACAATTACAGCTTTAACCACAAAGCAGGACGGACGCCGCCTGTACATCTGCCATCACTGGCGTTGCCTTTCTTTACGTTGTTTCCCTGCATGCCAATATTGCCATCACCATGTATGTACGCGGCCCTTACATTATAACGCCCGGGGGATCGCAGCCACCACCACCATGACCCGTTTGCACCCCGGAGCATAGCTATTCGGTTAATGTTGTTTTCATCTTTTCTTTCAAGCCAATATCTTTGATTTTTACCCCGGTTATACAGCTTCGAACGGCTATCACCGAAATATGTGCACACTTCCTCGATGCTTAAAAGGAATATCCTGTCCTCGGTATCTTCTCCACCCTTTGCACCGTGCCATTGGTTATCAAGGTTTTTATTTAACACCGGAATTATTCTTGACTTTTCTTCGGGGCTGAACCTGTCATAGAATTCACCATTAAGATAACTTCTCAAAGAACATTCAGCCCATGTTATTTCTTTATAGAAATTATGGTATGAGCGTTGGTCTATTATTTCCTCAGTAATTATCAATGCAGCGCTGTTTTGTATATCAAGTATGCGCCAGTTGTATCCGCCGAATTCTATTATATCGCCAATCCTATTATTTCCCATTCTCCTTCTCCTTTATCGGGTACAGCAAATCAAGCTGTAAATAACCCATTTCCGCATTATACTTCTCAATAAAATTATAAAGATTCAACGTTTCTTCCAGGCCATAGCCATAACCTGTTTCTGCCGATTCCCAACGCGGTGAGCCCCAGTCACTTTCATATTTATCACTCGCAAGAACCCATTCCTTAAGCCTGCGCCAGTCCTGAAAATCCCACTCCCTTAAAACATGTGCTGCGTACAGCCCTCCTTTGAATTTCCGCCTTACCAATGGTGCTGGGATCTCCATATCATCTGGCACCGAAACCCATGATTCATGCCCTTGCAGGTTTTGACCATGCTCATCCGTACCACCGAAGCACTGAAAATCAAAACATCGTGCATCGGGCTTAATATTCATTAGTCCGCTTTCTTTTATAAACTTGTTTACCATGCCCGATGTTATATCCACAGCATCTTCTCCCCAGGCGAAAGCCGCTGCCACAGTCATTGGCGGCAAATATACAATCCGGACGTCTCTGTCTCTCAATTTCATTAATTCTTCATTAGCCCGGTTCAACTCTTCCATTGAAACATCCTGCCCGGCATCTTTAATTTGATTATCAGAAAAAGGCAGGGAGTTTATAACCGAGATCACAGCTTCATCACCGATGAGTTTTAGACTCACATTGGCTTTCTCATTGATTTCTTCAACAAAACGTGCCAATATGGATTTAATGGTAGACAGTGTAGTAATTTCAATATCTATTTCGCTGATGTTTTGCCTGAAAATCTCCACTGCTTCGGCTGCATCGAAATTATTAAGGATTTTTACTATTTGCTTCACTGGAATTCTCAATTTACGCAGTACCAGGATTTGCTGCAAACGATTGATGGCA
>Ga0134104_1001834_pt1 | contig 16513 bp, 12 predicted proteins | sample 15_3_2metaG_FD_94455 | JGI IMG/M metagenome (GOLD analysis project Ga0134104, IMG submission 94455) | Switchgrass degrading microbial communities from high solid loading bioreactors in New Hampshire, USA - 15_59_3.3_214_A2 metaG | ecosystem: Engineered > Bioreactor > Semi-continuous > Anaerobic...
CAAGCGAAACTGCTCCTCAAACCACCTCAGCTTCGCTTTAAGCTCCTCTATCTCCTGCTTTAAAAGACTGTTCTCTTTCATTAACTCTTCAATTGTAACTGTAGTAGTTGATGTATTTTCCATAATACTTACTATATTCGACATCAAATGCTAAAAACCTTCAATTCTTCAAAAAATTTTCAAAAATTCTTTATATTACCGTATTCACAATGACTTTTTTATGAGCACTTCTCTGCTCCAGCGATAATCCATCCAGTAACCATCTTAGCTCCCTTACGCTTATCTCTGCTGTACCGGTACCTTCCTTGGGCCAATTAAACTTCCCTTTCTCCAGCCTTTTGTAGTAAAGCCAGAATCCATTGCGGTCCCACTGCAGTATCTTTATCTTGTCCCTGCTCTTGTTACAGAACACGAACAGGGCTGTTGAAAAAGGATCTAAAGAAAAGCTTTGCTGTACGATAGCCGCTAGGGAATCTATTGATTTCCGCATGTCGGTACTCCCGCACGCAAGATAAACCTTTTGAGTACTGGCCAGTCCTAACATAGAGTACTCAACACCTTTACTACATGAAGCAGTAGTTCCTCATTAAAACCCTGTCTTACCTCAATTACAGCAGGACCTACTTTTACGGTTAAAAAGTCGCTTAAAGCTATGTCTTCTTTGCTGCTTAAACTAACAGGTAACCATTGCACTGTATTATCAGTCTGTTCTTTTAAAGTTTCTTTTCTTAGCCAGTAGTACAGCTGTCTTGTGGTTATGTTGTGTTGCCTGCAAAATTCCCTTGCACTTAAGCCGCTGGCTTTGTAGGCTTCAATTCTGGCTTTCCATTGCTGCCTGCGTTCCGTATGTGTCATAGATAATCCCTCCCCATCATTTTTATGGAGAGATTATCTCACATTTGTTTGCAAATTTTTAGGTGTGCTCTATTTAACGCTTACTTTGCAACAGTAGATGTATATATGCCTTATCGCATTATTTTTTTACAATTATCGTTCTTGTCCTTGTTCTGGTATTTTTATTGTTATGTCAGAAAAGACAACCCTTCCCTTCGATACAAAAAATCCCCATTTATTATTTATAGCATTATAAATACGGTTACTTAGAACCTTCATATCATCTACATATACAATTATTATTTCATCTTCAACTACAAGTTTTACATTATAAGTTTCTCCAGCTTTAAAATCAAATTTCTGCATATTTCTTATATCCGTTTCAAACAATCCACCTAATTGATAACCATCATAACAAATCATTTTTTCCGAAATATTAAAAACAATAGGATAACCTCCCCCTTTTTCATCTATCCCAAATATAAATCCAGCTTTCACATCATTACTGCTTTCATCAAAACTTATCTTACATGAAAGTAGCATTGATTTAGGAAGAATTCCTAAACTAGCATAGTTAAATTTTTCACCTTTTGAATAAATTTCTACCAAATCCGTATTATTTGTAAATACTTCCTCCATTTTTTCCTCAACATTCCAATCCATTATTTTTGTAAAATATTTATTCTCATATTCACGTGGTACTTTAACCCCAAGAGTTCCATCCTTTTTTTGTACTAGTTCATAGATACATAAATTTCCAGCCCAACTATAATCAAGTTCATCCTTATTACGTTTCTTGCGAGCTATAAATCCTAATAGATAATAGTTCTCATTATATTTTATTGCCTTCGCTGCATAAAAGGCTTTCCCATCAAATGTATCATTCTCTGGTTGTATCCAAGGGCCATTTATATCTCTAGACATCCGATAATAAGTCACATTATTCCAACTAAATATCAGGTAATACCACTCATTTATTTGAAGCAAGTTAGGACATTCCATAAAATAAAGATCTTTCTCTTCATAGAATATCCCTTGAAAAGTCCAGTTTTTTAAATTATCAGAGGTATATTTTACAATACAACTTCCTTCCTTTCCATTCTCCTTTGCTCCCAAGATCATCCAATAACATTTTTCCTCTTCATTCCACATAACAAATGGATCTCTAAAGTCATCAGTGCTAAATCCTTCCGGTGCATAAAAAGTATCTTCCGGTATTTTTTCCCAATTCAGATTATCCTTACTGACTGCATGCATAATACACTCTTTGTCAATTCCAAGTATAGGAGCTTTATCATTATGTCCTGTATAAAAACAATGATAAATTCCCTCTTTATCTCGAATAAAACTTCCAGTTCCTATTGCTAAATCAGGAGAGTCAAGTTTTCTTCCGCACGGAATCACTTCTCCCCTATTCCGATATTCGCAAAAATCAGTTGTAGTAAACTGATAAATTGGATGGTAAGCAACTCCATTATAATCTGTCTCATACAAATAATTTATGTATATTTCTTTTCCATCTACTAGTGGCATAACATCTCCAACCCATGCAGATTCTAACTTAGGAAATAATCTTCTTATTACTTGATTGCTTAATTCAACATTTTCTTTTTTATTTTTATCATTTTCCAACTGCAGGGCATCTTCTTTTTCACCGCATCCCGCGAAAAATATCACGCAAATAACAACCATAATAATACTTATCACTTTCACTTTTATCCCCATAATATTTCATTGTACGCTCTCGAAAAGTCTGAGAGCTTTATTTATATGCATTTCAGGGTTCAACTTTTATTCTTCACCCCTACTTTGTAAACAACTTTTATATCCTAATTTCCATTTATTACAGCTTCACTTTTTTAACTTTTTCCCCCAAAATAGTTTTATGTTTACTAATTCTATTTCGTTTTGGGGGGTCTTACATGCTAAGAAACTGGCAATCTCATTCTGATTATCAAAAACATCTCATCCAACGGTTATCTGTCCATGCTCAAAAAGAAAAAGGCAGGCTTATCCAGCTTAACAAAGCTATCTCCAAGCTCTATCTCCTCAACCTGGATAACCTGCTTCCAGTAATAAAACCTCTTTACCCTGACTTCGGGCGCCCAGCTAAAAATCAGCAGGGCATCTTTCGTTCGTTAACACTTATGCTTGTCGAACAAGAATATTCTATCACAAAGTGGGCCAAAAAGGTACAACAAGATGACCTCTTTTTCGATATTTGTGGTTTCGATTCCGATAATGCCCCTGGCGTCGGCTCATACTACGACCTGCTTTGGCGCTTCTGGCTTGCTTCACACAGAAAACTTCTAAAAAGAATTCGTAAGCTCCGTCCCTTCACTCCTAAACCCAATAAAAAACTTAAACCTAACCAAAAGCTGCCCAATAAACATCCAGGTATCGTAAAAAAACTTGTAGATTGTACCATTAAATGCAAACTCCCTGATTTTAGACCCGAAAAGATCTTGCAGCAGTTCCTTGCTCGCTGCCTGGTCGATACCTCCGCCAAAATGGGCCTTTTAGGCGATACCTCCCAATTATCTGTCGCTTTCGATGGCTCACCTTACAAATCTGGGGCAAGCCATTACGGCGTCAAAGTCTGTGACTGCCGCTCTAAAGGTATCTACAACTGTACCTGCAAAAGACGCTTCTCTGACCCCGAGGCAACCTGGGGCTGGGATAGCTACCGCAACCAGTGGTTCTACGGAAGCACTCTCTTCACTGTTACCGCTTCCGATAGCCCCTATGACCTCCCTATATACATGAGAATAGTCCAGGCTCACCGTCACGACAGCGTTACCACTATCTTTGCCTTGAGGGATATCCATTCCCTCTATCACAACCTTAACTTTAAATATTTCATCGCTGACGGTGCTATGGACAATTACCCAACCTACCATCTGTTAAAACACTATAACATAATACCTTTCATAGCACTGGATTCTCGTACTAAACTTAAATTTAACTACCCTCACCCTGACATCCTTTGCTTCGATGACAAAGGAAGACCTATATGTCCTGGTGGTATCCCTTATCAAAACTGGGGCTACAGTAAACCTAAAGGTATCAAGTACCGCTGCTGGTTTGCCTGCCATGGCCAAAAACCTCCTCAGGACTGTTTGTGTTCCAATAGCCCCTACGGCAAAGTAGTTTATATAAAACCCAACTATGACCCTCGAATGTTTCCACCTGTTCCACGCCACACCAAGGCTTTTAAACTTTTAAAGATAAATTCAAAACCAGGACGTCGGGGGAACGGACTAATAAGAGATTGTTTATCGACTACGCTATTGAAGGAGCTCGCTCAAGGAGTAATATGATGAGGTTTGCCATGGCTACCTTTGCTGCAGTCAATATCCATCTTGACGCCTGGGTTAAACATAAAAACTTCAGTTTTGTAGATACCTTTATTGAAGCAGCGTAAATGGGTTATTAATCTATAACTTCCATAGTCTCCTTTACAAGCTTTAAAAACTGTACCTTTTAAGGCTTAGATTGTTATACCCTTTTTTAGGCTACCCAGGTATTATCTTTATGAGTTTTTCAAGGTTCATCCCTTTTATTCCCTGATTATACATATAATTATGCTAAAGTAATCCATTTTTAACTATATTGTAATTATTACCAGATACTTTTCGAGAATGTTCATCATTATCTTACTCTTATTTATTATTCATTCTTAAATTTTTTCGTTTGTGTAAAAATATAAAATAATTAAACCAATATCAACAATGCTAATGTCACATTATTTTTTATCGCACTATTAATATCCACATACTCTCATTCAACAAACCTCCCATATCTAAGGGAATCCTACTGACTATTTGGCTCTTGCTTAATTAGAATTATCTCTTGTATTTTACATATTTTTCATATTACAGATATTTTCATTATTACCATAGATAAAAGAATTCCCGCACTCTATTTTTGTAGCTTTAACATCTATGACATTTCACATTTTTAACCAGGTATTTAGTTTTTCAAAAAGTTTCTGAATTTTTATGAACTAGAAAAAACAACTTTAATAACCCGGGTTAAATTCCCGGGCTAAATTTTTCTGATCATTTTTCTGAAATTGACAATCCTTCCTCAGCATAATGTTTCTCGTAAATAGACCGTAATTTATATATAACTAAAGATGTAATTTTAATCGTACCATTTTCAGAAAATATCTCTACATCTTGGCTATCAAGATCAGGGAAAATTAAATCTGTCATCACTACCTTACCATCATTTGCAAATACTTCTACAGATGAACGATCTACCAAAATATGAAGCTGGATTCTATTATCTTTAGTCTCTAGTGGCGCATAATGTATGACAGGTTCTTCAACCAAATCACCCGAACGAGTTCGATCGATAAATATCTTTTTTTGAATGGCGTCATAGCCTACAATAGTTTCTTGAGATTTTTGTTCTGATTTACGTACTTTAATGCCAAATTTCTCTGCTGTTTCTAGTTCCAATTCAGCAATAATTTCTAGCAAATCCCCCGAAGCAACTGATAAATTAGTTTTTTCCGAACCAATTAAAATATCCCGTAGATTTACCAAGCATTCATCTCTAAGTTTTGAAAGTTCTGCAATTGGCTGTTGAGATAAATAAATAAAACCATCTTCATTTTTAACCAATTTCAATTCTCTAGGAAATGTCATTGCCCCTCTCCATGATGTAGTTGGTGTACGCCCTGCATATTTCCAGTTACTCATCCACCCAATAAAAACTCGCCGGTTTTGCTCTTCAGGAATATCCGACCATGTAACGCCAGCATAATTATCTCTTCCATAATCTAACCACAAAACTGTTTCTTTTGAGTTATCATTAATAAATCTTTTCCCGTCAAAATGACCGATAAAATATTGAGTCCTAGACCCTTCTGGTACACCCGGATTAGCACCTATACTTACAACAAGCACCCATTTTGTTTCATCTGTTCCTTCAATGGGAAGCTTGAATAAATCTGGGCATTCCCATACACCGTCGTGTGAACCTTCATCTTTCCCAAATTCACTTGCAAATTCCCATTCTTTTAAATTCGGTGATGTGTAAAAACGTACATGGTTACCTGCCGCAATCACCATTACCCAATATTTCCCTGGCTCATACCAAAAAACCTTCGGATCCCGAAAATCTTTGAGATTTTCCTCAATAAGTACTGGATTTCTCTCATATTTTACCCATGTTCTTCCATTATCAGTGCTGTAAGCAATACTCTGCATTTGCCTTGAGCCCGCATGTGTGAAAATAGCTACTAAACCTGAACCACCTTTAAAAAATCCACTTGTATCATTCCAGTCAACAACAGCGCAACCCGAAAAAATGAAGCCAATATCATCAGGATAAAGTGCAATAGGTAAATGTTCCCAATGAATTAAATCTGTACTTACGGCATGTCCCCAGTGCATAGCTCCCCACTTAATATCGTATGGATAATGTTGATAAAATAAATGGTATTCACCTTCATAATAAACCATACCATTTGGATCATTCATCCAGTATCTTGGTGGTGTAAAATGGAATTGTGGTCTATATTTATCTTTGTAAAAATCAGTATAAGAAATATTTATCATATCTTTCGCTCCTTTACTAGCTGCTATTTCTTTTTCTTCTTCTGTATCTTCTGAATCTTTTGCTCCACTGGATTCTGTAATTTCATCATTTGAATCTTTGACTTGACCGACTTTTTCAGTCGACAATGTCATGCTGCATGCTGTCATGAGCAAAACAATCGAAAAAAAAAACAGCAAATAAACTTTTCTTAAAACTTTTCATATTTACTAATCATCCTCCTTTTTATACTTTATAATTTATATGTGGCAAAATCACTATATTTAATAAACAAATCATACACACGCAATATCAGTGAAGGAGGCGAATATTATAAATCCAAAAAGGTTCAATAATAAATTTTGTGGTAGAGAGGTATATCTACTTTGTCAAGAAATAATCTTGAGAAAAATTATTGTAATATTTTCCTATTCATTGGAAACATAACTTTACCTCTATTCCATATATTATCCATGTATGGTTATTATATCAATACAGTATAATTATGGTATTGTAAATATTTACACCTATCCACCTTACCTTGACAACTTAAATTTTAAGCACACTCAAATTGGTTGAACCTTAAAATATTATAATGTCAGTTAAAAAATGAAAAAAAAATACCCGGAGCCGAGGGTCATTAGTATGACCACAAGCCCCGGCTTTCAATCTATTCGCAAATATCACAACACCAATATTTTTGTGATTTCTTACCACTTGTTTTCTATCTTGGCTATAGTTGTTTGGTATCTATCATATCCATCCTGTTTAATCTTTAGCCATTCTTGCAGCCCAAGGCGGTCCAATTCTTTCAAATAATTATCCCATTCCTCATCAACTTTTCCATTCTGAATCCACTCTGTACGTTTTTGCAAAACATATGAATTCAAATCAGCTTCGATTGCTGATAATCTTTCCAGCTCTTCACGAGTAAAATATACTCTTGGATAAATGTCTTCTGCTTTCATATATGGAACATACATGTGCTTAAGTATATCCAACCTCCAATGAGCATCATCGGGTAGTGTTACATATTTATTATAATATGAATCAAGAATCGCCAATGGCCCTCCAACCGACGTCTTAACACGTATTTCAGCTGGAGCAGTACCCTCTAAAGGCAAATGTCTAAGCATTTGTTTCTCTTCATCAAATTCAAATACATTTTGTTGAGTAGTATCTCCATAAGTACCCCAGTTGTTTTGTGGGGATTGAATCGGATCATAAGCGTAATCTATCCATTTTGCAGTTGCCTCAATATTTTTGTTTGCACTTGTAATAACAAATCTTCCCCTGTCAAGTCCTATTCCATTATTACGAGCTACATTTATCCATCCATTTGGTCCTTTAAGTGGTGGCATCGGTTGATATGGATCTTTTAAATCATCCGGCCATTTTTTACCCATTTCAAATGCAGGTTCATATTCATCTACCATGCCAGTTACATTGCCTTTATCCCATGTAAAATATAAACCATATCGTTGCTCTTGACCTTTTGCAACATAAGTATTCCAATCCTGAGTAAATGCTTCATGATCTATTAACCCTTCTTGCCACAACTCATGAATATATTTTACCGCCTCCTTGTACCCATCATCTGAAGCCGCAAATATAACTTTTCCATCATCACTAACAAGTGTCAGGTCCCAATTTATCCCCAAACCAAATGACCCAAATAAGAAACCTAAATCTTCATTACCACCTATTGAATTGATAAAAGACATCGGAATTGTTTTGCCTCCACCAGCTGGGTCATGCTGTTTAAATGCTTTCAAAACATTTTTTAAATCATCTGTTGTTTCGGGCATCTTCAACCCTAGCTTTTGAAGCCATTCTACGTTAATATATGGAATATTGTTAACCGAATGAATATTCTCTTTACCCCATCCAAGTTCTTCAATCCAAGGAAGTGCATAAATATTTCCATCTGGTGCCGTAATCATAGCTTCATATATAGGACGCTCTTCTAATACTTTTTTAAAGTTTGGCATATATTTTTCAATTATATCATTCAATGGAATGATCTGGCCATCCGCCCCTAGCTTCTGCAGATCATACTCACCTATACCTGCATTAAATATCGCATCTGGAAGTTCACCAGAAGTAAAAGCTAAATTTCGCTTTTCTCCAAATATATCACTAGGAATAGTTATCCAATCAATATGAATGCCCGTCGCTTCTTCCCAACGTTGAAAAATCAATTTATCATTGGGTTCAGGTGGCTCTAATGGCCCAACTGGTATCATAATACGAAGAGTAATTTTAGTATTTGAACTTATTTCCTTTTTGTTTTCTGCAGTTTGACCATTTGATTCTTTTACTTCTCCAGGCCCCTCAGGAAACCCTGCTTTGCTACATGCTGTCATGAACAAAACAATCACAAGAAAAACAGCAATTAAACTTTTCTTAAAATTTTGCATAATAAACCAATCCTCCTATTAAAATTTTTGATATATGTCAAGGCGGCTTACTATTTTAATGAGCCAACCAAGACACCCTTTTCAAAATACTTTTCAAAAAATGGATACATCACAAGTAAAGGAAGACTAGCTACAACAATAGAGGCATATTTCATAATTTCAGCCATTTTCGAAAGCTCTGCCATAACTTGCCGATCTAAAATCATCTCTGGCCTTACCTCATTTTGTATCAAAAGTGACCTTAATACAAGCTGTAAAGGATGTAATTTGGAATCGTCCAAATATATCATTGCATCGAAATATGCGTTCCATTGCCCTACGAATGCATACAGTGCTAACACAAAAATAATAGGTTTAGATAACGGAATAGCGATTTTGAAAAAAATTATCCAATCTGACGCACCATCTATTTCAGCCGCTTCTGTCAATTCTGCAGGTAGACCTTTAAAAAATGTCCTCGATAAAATAATATTCCACACATTTACAGCCCCAGGAATAATAATTGCCCATGCAGTATTTAACATCCCCAAGTTTTTAATTAATAAATATGTTGGAATTAGCCCTCCACTCAAGAACATTGTAATGAGAAACAAAATCATAAAAAATTTGCGCCCAACTAAATCATCAACCGACAATGAATAACCAGCAGCAATACAAACAACAACTGTTATTATACTAAATGCAGTTGAGTAAAAGAAAGAATTTAAAAACCCTCTAGTTATTGGTTTGTACGACAGTATACGTCTATATCCTTCAATCGTATAATCATTAATATCAAAAGAAATTCCCTTGTTTACTAGAGCTGAAGGTTCCATAAACGAGCCAATCAGAACATAAATTAATGGAAATAAGATACTCAAAACAATAATAAACAAAAGAAAATAGTTTATAGTCAGAATGATTTTATCAGTTTTTGTATACTCGATATTCATATAATAATTCACCTCCTTATTTTAGTAAAGTCCATAACCTTCATTGACTCGTTTAGCGATACTATTAGCAAGAATAAGCAAAATAAGGTTAATAACCGTGTTAAATAATCCAACTGCTGCACCAAAAGAATAGTTTGCTGCTAATAATCCTACTTTATATACATAAGTAGGAATAATCTCTGAAACGGACAAATTCATTCCTTTTTGCATTAAATACGCCTTTTCAAATCCAATACCCATTATTCCGCCAATAGCAAGAATAAGTGAAATAACAATCACAGGTTTTATCGTAGGTAAATCAATATGTCGAATCCTTTGTAATAAAGTTGCTCCATCTATTCGTGCTGCATCATATAGTTGTGTATCAACACCTGCAAGTGCTGCAATATAAATAATAGATGACCAGCCTGCTCCTTGCCAAATCCCTGACAAAATGTAGACCGAACGAAAATATTTTGGATCAGACATAAAATAAATCGGATGATCGCTAAACAATGTAATAATTTTGTTAATCGGTCCCGTTGGAGACAATAAGAGAAAGAGCATTCCAACAACAATTACAACGGATATAAAATTAGGAGCGTATAATATTAATTGAATAGTTTTTTTTATTCTTGCTCTCCGCACTTGGTTTAACATAATGGCCAATATAATTGGTGCAGGAAAACCCAAAATAAGACCATAAACACTCAACTTAAGTGTATTCATGAATATAACACCAAAATTAGGTGAAGTCATGAATTGTTTAAAATACTTAAATCCAACCCATTCACTACCTAAAATCCCTTTAGCGTAACTGAAATCTTTAAAAGCAAGAACAACTCCATACATAGGTATGTACCTAAAAATAATTGTAAGAATAACAGCAGGCATAATTAGTAAATAAAGAGGATAATGATTCTTTATATAAGTTATTTTACTTTTATAAATGCCCGCCTTAGTATTATTGAACTTTAACTTTTGTTCGACTCGTAACAACCCCTTCACACAAATTCCCCCACGCTCATGGCAACTTGTAGAATGATATGTAAAGTATCGCTAAGTTTTTACTTTACATATATACTAAATTGTATATTTATATTTTAATCTAATAGTTGTGTTTTGTCAATATGTTTTTTGACATAATCTTTTAATTTTGTAATGTCATCTTGCACTTTTATCTGTTGAAAATACCTTTTATAACCTCTTTATGTTTAAATAAAACAGCGAACAAGTTCCTCTAACACAACTATAAATGTTTACATTTGTAAATTAAAATTAAGTTTTTCATTTTGGGAGATAAAGAAAGCGAACATAAAATAGTCCCATTCTCAAATTTTAAAGTGAAAACTGTCAAGTCCAAATTTTTTTGTAAAATCAACTCTTGTGAAAATCAAGTAGGAGTAGGAGTTGAACAGTTATTTTATTCAGCGTTCTCTCACACTATCGTACATACCGTTCGGTATACGGCGGTTCTTTAGAATTGATTTACTATTTGATATGTTTGGTATAAACTTTTTATATCCAATGCTTTCAAAGTATTTGTTTGTAATGGGCATATTAAGGATTGAGCTATTGGAAATCTCTAGTAACCTTTCCCTGTATTTACAAATTTCCATGCCTTAATTTCATCAATTCCGAAGTGTTTAAGCATTTTAAAGCGGGTTTTAATTTTCTTTTACTGTTTCCAATAGACCATGCGTATACGTCTTCTCATCCATTCATCGATTCCCTTTAACAATCCTTTCCCGCCAGTTTGAAGTAGTTGACATAGCTAGTAATATACTGGTTTTAGCTTCATGGCTCAGTATTCGTTGCCCCATCAGCTGCTCCTAGCGGTCAATTCTTTTATTTTGTTTTTCATCTTTGTCACTGTTTTGGATGGAAGCAAACTCTTGATACTTCTTTATGCCTATAGAAGATGAAACCGAAAAATTCACTCTACCGGTATAGTCTATCTACTTACTTACTTTCAGGAATGGCTTTCTATCAATATATAAACTTTTCCAAGGTTCTCTGGGCGCCTCTTTTTACAGGATAATCAGAGTATCGACATAGCATACAAATCGGTGCTCTCTCCTTTCTAGCTCATTGTCCAATTCATTTGGCATAATGTTGCTTAACAACAGACTCAAAGGACCGCCTTGCGGGACGTTAAAGTTTGTCTCTTCGAATTTGCGCGCTACTATGTATGACCTCGGCTCGTTTTTTAGCCCTTTAATTACTTTAGACAATTGTGCTTAGTAATGATATACTATAATCAGGCAGAGCGATTTGTTGTTTAGAAACACTGTTATACGAGCAGTTATTCCTCTAGGGTATAGACCCTGTATACGAGCAAAGCTGCATCCTTCATCGCTCTCTTAAGGCAATACGAAGGAATACAAGGGCACGGACCCAGAGAAGAATGATAGGGGATGCTGCGGGAATAAAATTGGGATAATTTGGCTCTCTTAGCACTACAAACCTTTCTTTATGAAAGCAGCGCTGTGGAGACGGAGGGATATCCTGTCTTATTGGGGAAAAAGTGAGAGAGACTTTAAATAGCTGCGTAATTCTATGATATATGCAGCTGTTTTAAGATAATATGCCCTAAAGATGATCACCGACATGGAGCGCATAGGGGACCAGGCAGCCGATATCTCTGAGATAATCCTGCTGGGCAATGTGCACACCCTGGACAATGCAGTACACATAGGAGAGATGGCTAAGGCTACCATCAAAATGGTAACCGACAGCATAGACGCTTACGTTAGAAGAGACCTGGAGCTTGCCAGGTCGGTAATCAATTACGACGATGTGGTGGACAACCTATTTAATCAGGTAAAAAAGGAAATCATAGATATGATAGGAAATGACAAGAAAAACGGCGAGTATGCGGTTGACCTCTTAATGATCGCCAAGTACTTCGAGAGGATAGGCGACCACGCCACCAACATTGCCGAATGGGTGGAATACTCCATAACAGGGGTCCATAAAGGTGGAGAGAGGATATGATATTCTTCGTCGAGGACGACGATAATATAAGGGAACTGGTGGTGTACACGCTGCAAACCGTAGGGTTTGAAGCCCGTGGCTTTGAAAACGGCAAAGCCTTCTTTAAGGCACTGTCAAATCAAAAACCACAGCTTATACTCCTTGACATAATGCTCCCAGATCAGGACGGGCTTAGGATCCTCAAGAAATTGAGGTCTCACCCCACCACCAAAGATATACCCATTATAATGGTCACTGCAAAAGGCACCGAGTACGACAAGGTAATAGGCCTTGACAGCGGTGCAGATGACTACATCACAAAGCCCTTTGGCATGATGGAGCTTATCTCGCGCATCAAGGCGGTGCTGCGCCGCACATCGGCCAGGAGGAATCAACCAACACAGATATTGACAGTAGGCCCCATAACTTTGGACACCGAAAAATACGAGGTTACCATAGAGGGAAAGAAACTTGAACTCACACACAAAGAGTTTGAGCTGTTGCGCTATCTCATGGAAAACCAGGGCATTGTTCTTAGCCGAGACAAAATCTTTGAAGCGGTTTGGGGTTATGATTTTGACGGCGAAACCCGTACTGTTGACGTCCACATACGCTCATTAAGGCAAAAGTTGGGCAAATGGGCCGAACTGATAGAGACAATACGGGGAGTGGGTTGCCGAATTGGAGGACAAAGATGAAGCGCAGAATATTTTTGAGCATGTGCCTTCTAGCGGTGTTGACCATATTTTTGTCCAGCACCATGACCTTCGCAGTGGTATACAGGCAAATATTCCACATCATGCAGAGGGAAATAGAAAAAGAGGCCTTCTATATCTCGGCAAGCCTTGAAAACGTGGAGGACCCGGTTCCAGTATTGCAGAACGTATCAGCAAAGGCGCATCGTATCACCCTGATAGCAAGCGATGGCACTGTATTGTTTGACAACGCTGAAAAGCCAGAAAACATGGAAAACCACAGAAACAGGCCAGAAGTATTGGCTGCTTTAAAAAATGGCATAGGAAAGTCGGTACGCCTCTCAAGAACGCTGGGCAAGCAGACATTCTACTGCGCCATCCTTCTGAAAAATGGCATGGTGCTGAGAGTAGCAAATGTGGTTGACAGCGTATACAGCGCCATGCTTAACTTGGTACCCTATATACGGCTCATCACTGCCGTCACCCTTGCACTCGCTTTATTTATAGCCAGCCGTGAAACCAAAAAAATAGTTAAGCCCATCAATGCGCTAAATCTTCAAAATCCATTGTCCAATGAGATCTACGACGAACTGTCACTCCTGCTCATGCGCATAGCCCAGCAGAATAAGCAGATAGAGAATCAGATGCGCGCCTTAAGGGAAAAACACGAGGAGTTTAATGCCATAACCGAAAACATGAGCGAAGGCTTAATACTTCTCAATGAAAAAGCCGATATCCTTTCAATCAACAAAAGCGCCATACGCATTTTTGGCGGCCATAACACAAACAGCTACCTCAATAGAAACATCATCACCTTGAGCCGTGATTTAACTTTACGGGCGGCGGTAAAAAAAGCCCTTGAGGGTGACCACTGCGAAGAAACACTGGAGATAGACGGCCACCATTACCATATTACAACCAACCCTGTTTGGGCCAACGGACAGGTAAAAGGAGTAGTTGTCCTAATTCTAGACATAACCGAAAGGTATGCTGCCGAGCAAATGCGCCGTGAGTTTTCTGCCAACGTATCCCACGAGCTTAAAGCACCACTCACTTCCATACTGGGCTATGCCGAAATCATTAAAAACAGAATGGTAAAGGAAGAAGACATCCCTCGCTTTGCCGAGCGCATATACAATGAAGCCCGTCACCTTATTTCCCTCATAGACGACATCATAAGGCTTTCTCGCCTTGACGAGGAGCACATCGACATTCCCCGAAAAAAAGTGAGTCTGCTGGAACTGGCCAAAAAAGTATGCGCCCGTTTAGAACCGCTGGCAAAAGAAAAAGGCGTCACCGTCACTGTATCAGGAGACAAAGGCATTGTCCTTGGAATAGAGGAAATACTGGAACAGATGATTTACAACCTGTGCGATAATGCCATAAAGTACAACAAAAAGAACGGCAGAGTGGATGTAACAGTTTCCCAGCAAGATAATAAGGTTATTTTGACAGTTTCGGATACCGGCATAGGGATACCAAAGGAACACCAAAGCAGGGTATTTGAACGGTTTTACAGGGTAGACAAAAGCAGGTCCAATCGAACGGGCGGCACTGGCCTGGGGCTATCCATCGTAAAACACGGTGCAATGCACCATAATGCAAAAATAGAGCTTGAGAGCCAACCAGGCCAGGGCACGACAATAAGGGTGATTTTCCAGTAAACATAAAACAATACCGCTACATTAAATTGCTTTCTTCAGCTTTTCTTGTAATATAATTTACAGTGCTTTGCCTGATTCAACGTCATCATGGTAACATATACTGAAACAGCAGTAAATAGCATCATAAAATAGTTCTATCCACTCTCTTCACACTGAGTTTAATAATTATACCAGCGAAGCCTTCTTGAAATTCACATAAATATACTTTTGTAAAATTTGATGATGACAAATGTTAAAATAATTTCAAAAATAGAAGGAAAAACTAAAAAGATGTCGAATTAAGAAACATTAACACTTGTATATCTCGTATTTATTATATTATGTAAAATAAATTTTATATGGGGTGATTGTAATGTATGATGTTGTAGCTTTAGGTGAGTTATTAATTGATTTTACTCCTGCAGGAATCTCTGAAAATGGGAATATATTATTTGAAATGAATCCAGGCGGAGCTCCTGCAAATGTGTTAACTACTGTTGCAAAATTAGGAGGCAAAGGCGCTTTTATAGGTAAAGTAGGAGATGACCAATTTGGATATTTTTTAAAACAAGTACTTGAAAAAAATCAAATCAATACAGACGGCTTAAAATTTACCAAAAAAGCAAATACTACTCTTGCTTTTGTACACCTTGACAACAAAGGAGATAGAAGTTTTACTTTTTATCGAAATCCAGGAGCCGACATAATGTTAGAGGAAGGAGATATTAAAGTAGATTTAATAAAAAAGAGTAAAATATTTCATTTTGGTTCTTTATCTATGACAGATAATCCTGCAAAAGGTGCTACGTTAAAAGCCATTGAATATGCAAAACAAAATAACAAAATTATTTCATATGACCCAAATTGGAGACCATCTTTATGGAAAAATGAGACCATTGCAAAAAAAGAAATGACTTTAGGATTACAATATGCTGATATAGTAAAATTATCTGAAGAAGAATTACAATTTTTAACTGGAGAATCAGATTTGGAATACTGTAGCAAAATACTATTTAATATGGGAATAAAACTAGTTTTAGTAACTTTGGGAGCAAACGGCTGCTACTATAGGCACGCTTCTGGCACAGGACATATACCTGCATACCATGTTAATACAGTAGACACAACAGGAGCAGGAGATACTTTTTTAGGGGCAGTGCTTTATAATATATCAAAAATAGATTATCCTTTAGAAAAAATAAAAACTCAAGAAATTGAAAAGATTATAAACTTTGCTAATGCTGCCGCCGCCCTATGCACAACCAAAAGAGGAGCAATTCCTTCTATACCAACATTAGAAGAAATAAAAAATTTTATTAAGCAGCTTAATTTATAATTTTACATTTTTTCTATTTGTTATGCATTTGGGGAAGTTGTAAAATAAAATGCCGTAATATATAGAAAACTCATGGTAATCCATTGTAAAATGTTTAATAACCAAAGAAAAACATTAGCAAAGGAGTACCATGAGTTATATATGAATAATA
>Ga0134104_1001842_pt1 | contig 16455 bp, 7 predicted proteins | sample 15_3_2metaG_FD_94455 | JGI IMG/M metagenome (GOLD analysis project Ga0134104, IMG submission 94455) | Switchgrass degrading microbial communities from high solid loading bioreactors in New Hampshire, USA - 15_59_3.3_214_A2 metaG | ecosystem: Engineered > Bioreactor > Semi-continuous > Anaerobic >...
ACAGTTTGATGCGAGCTTAAAGGTCGCTCAAACGATACAAGACCCCCTGGCTCGTCTTGATGCCTTGGCAGGGATAATAAATGTCATAAAAGCGCAGAAACAACAATAAATTGCGCCTAATCAAATAGGTATAACCCAAAGATGTAGGGACAACTTTGCACGTTATGGATTTAACAATTCCGTAGCGATGAGAAAATTTTGAAGTTGACTGATAAAGTCGGGTGGTTACTTGATTACTTAGATACACCATCAGTCATTGTGTGATGTAGACCGAAAAGCCGTAAAAATATTTGGCAGGAACAGATCTCACTGCATGCACAAGATAAAATTTAATTCTAATGTTCAGTTATTGCTTTTTTATATTATCTTGACATTGGATATAGGTAATTGTAAATTACAATCAATATATAAATGGAGACGTAGAATGTGTTAGGTGATAATTTGTTTGCATTCAGGGATATTATGCAGTTTCTGGATATTGTGAACTTAGCTCGCTAACTATAGGCGCCTACAGCAATATGTGATAACGTATGCTATAAAGGAGTGAAGGGCGATAGAATCAATAACGAGTCAAATCCTATCAAAGATTGACGAAGTTTATCAGCTCTATTACCGCTTAATCCTATTAGTAGGTCCCGCAGGTAGTGGCAAGACAAATATTATGAAACAAATTTCTATAAATAAATCCTGCCCGCTTATAAATGTGAACCTTAGCCTATCTCGCCGGTTGCTTGATCTCTCCGAACGAAAGCGTATCCTCAAATTACCGGATTTTATGAGTGAAATAATAGATCTAACTAACGGAGATTTAGTTTTGCTTGATAATATAGAGCTTCTCTTTGATGTTCGCTTGAAGCATGACCCTCTACGTTTACTTCAAGGGATATCTCGAAATGTTACTGTTGTGTCCACATGGAATGGATCGATCACAAGTGGTCATCTGATTTATGCTAGCCCTGGCCATCCGGAATATCATCGTTATCCTATTGAAAGCTTTGTAGTGGTCAGTATGAGATAACATGATGTAATTAAAAATAAAAAGCGAGTTTTAGGGGGCAATTGAAATGAAATATGGAGACTTAATTCAATTTGAGCCCATCGAAACTGTGATTCAGTTGCGTGATGCCAACGAATTTACAAAGGCCCGGCAATTGGTCAGTACGTACGTCATATCAGATGAGATGGCAGAAAGGCTGACGAACGTTGTGTTTCCCCAACTACAATTCGATAGCCCTTCGGATAACAAAGCTTTGTTGATTGTAGGCAATTACGGTACTGGCAAATCTCATTTGATGTCAGTAATATCCAGTATTGCCGAGCATGAAACCCTTCTTTCTGCTTTAAACAACGAAAAAGTTGCGACATCGGCGCAAACCATAGCCGGTAAATTCAAAGTGGTTCGCAGAGAGATAGGGTCAACCAAGATGTCTTTGCGAGATATCGTCACATTCTATTTAGAGGACGCTCTAAACGATATGGGCATTACATATACATTCCCAGATGCTAGCCAAATACCAAGCAACAAACAAGCTTTCGAGGAAATGATGGCTTCGTTCCAAACGGTGTTTCCAGACCATGGCCTTCTTTTCGTTGTAGATGAGCTTTTAGATTATTTACGTACCAGAAGGGACCAAGAATTGATTTCAGATCTGAGCTTCTTACGCGAAATTGGTGAGGTATGCAAGTATTTGCGTTTTCGTTTTATAGCTGGCGTGCAGGAGGCAATTTTCGATAACCCTCGTTTCGCTAATGTGGCTGAACAACTTAGTTGGGTAAAGGGTCGTTTTGAACAAATAGTCATATTTCGAAAGGATATTAAGTTTGTCGTGGCTGAACGATTACTTAAAAAAACGGCAGAACAGCAGGCATGGATCCGCACTTATCTTACGCCTTTCGCAAAATTTTATGGCCGCATGAACGAGCGGATGGATGAATTCGTGCGCCTCTTCCCTATTCATCCGGATTATATAGATGTATTTGAACAAATTAGGATAATAGAGAAGCGGCAAATCCTTAAGACTTTATCTAATGCCATGAAGAATCTTCTTGAAGAAGAAGTACCCATGGACCGACCTGGAATTATGGCGTACGATCGCTATTGGGCTACCATTAAAGGCGATCCGTCTTTTCGTGCTATACCAGATGTTAGGGAAGTTATTGATGTTAGTCAAACTTTGGAGTCCAGGGTAGAACAGGCCTTTACGCGCCCACTATATAAACCATTGGCCATTAAGATTATCCACGCTCTTTCCGTTCATCGGCTAACGACTGGCGATATTTACACACCTTTGGGTGTCACTGCCGAAGAACTGCGCGATACACTTTGCCTCTATCAGCCAGGCATAGAAGAACTAGGGGGAGAGCCAGCGGACGACTTATTAACTCACATTGAAATGATACTTAATGAAATTAAAAAGACTGTCAGCGGTCAGTTCATCTCATTTAACAAAGATAACAATCAATGGTATCTCGACCTTAAGAAATCAGAGGACTACGATGCGATCATTGAAAATAGATCTAAGAGCATAGATGATAATGCTTTGGATCGGGCCTACTACGAAGCCCTTAAGAACTTGATGGGGAAGACAGACAGTCCTACCTATGTGACTGGGTATAAAATATGGGAACATGAGCTGTTGTGGCCCGAGCGAAATGTCACGAGGAAGGGTTATCTTTTCTTTGGAGCTCCCAATGAACGCTCGACTGCTGTGCCGCCGCGTGATTTTTACATTTACTTCATTCAACCATTTGATCCACCATACTTCAAAGACGAAAAGAAGGCAGACGAAATATTTTTCCGTATGACCAATATGGATGAAAACCTTAAGATAATGCTGCTTAACTATGCCGCAGCTTTAGATCTGGCCTCCATATCCAGCGGCAATGCCGTAAATATCTATAAATCCAAGGCCTTAGGGTTTTGGAAAGAGATTGTCATGTGGCTACAAAAAAATGCCATCAATGTCTTCAGCGTAGTTTATCGCGGTAGTACCAAAAGCTTTGATGAGGCATTACGCTATGTCTCCAATGCCTCAAACGAATTAGGGGCGAGAGCTCACCAGGTTGCACATTATTTGCAAATGCCTGATACCTCCAGTTTTGGCTTTCGCGACTTGGTTGATGTCGTTGCTGGTACTATGTTATCTGCGCATTTTCTTGATCAAGCCCCAGAGTATCCAAGATTTAGTGTACTGATCACAAGTCAAAACCGAGAGCGGGCGGTACAAGACGCTCTGCGCGCGATAGCTGGGCAACGCACCAAGCAAGCAACTGCGGTGCTAGATGCCCTGGAGTTGCTAGATGGCGAAAGGCTGGAACCGGCCAGATCCAGATATGCAAAGCACATCCTGGATATCCTTGGTAAAAAAGGCCATGGTCAGGTGGTAAATCGTTCAGAGCTTATCCAGAGTTTGAACGATGTGGAGTATTTTGCCCTGGATAAAGGTTATCGCTTAGAACCCGAATGGGTCGTAGTGCTTTTGGCCGCTTTGGTTTACTCCGGAGATATTGTCCTTTCGATCCCCGGCAGGAAATTTGATGCGACAGCTTTGTCCGAATTGGCCGCTGAACCAATAAGCGAACTGGTCAATTTTAAACACATAGAAAGACCAAAGGAGTGGAACTTACCGGCCCTTGGAGCCTTATTTGAATTGCTAGACCTGACGCCGGGCATGGTTCGACTAATCGCTCTGGGCAAAGATGATCCGGTTGTCGAAATGCAAAAAAAGGTAAACGAGTATTTGGAGCGGATTGTTTTAGCCCAACAAACATTACATCAAGGTATTGTCTTTTGGGGTGAATATATTTTGGACGAATCGACACAGCAGACATACTACTCGGCTCTTGAGCGAATGAAAAGTTTTCTGGAAAGCTTACAAGCTTACAATACATCTGGCAAGCTCAAAAATTTTCTTTACGAAGTTCAAGAAATTAAATGCTACGAGGATAATTTAAAATATCTTTTACAGGTCGAATTTTTGCGGGATTTACTAAACGATCTGAAAGATATAGTTTCATATCTATCTAATGCCGAAAAGCTTATGCCAAAGGACCACGAATGGAACAAAAAGGCAAGAGAAATTCGAGCCCAAACAATAACTTCGATTAAGGGTAAAAGGATGGATGCAGTAGGCGATAGGCTGAATTGTGGGAGTGGTGATTTACTGCCAAAGCTATGGCGAGATTTGACCAATCTTAAAGAATCCTACATCAATGCTTATCTAGATATGCACACCAAGGCTAGATTGGGCGTGAACGAGGACAGAAGAAAAAAAGAGCTGATGAATAATGACGAGCGGTTAAAAGCACTACGCGACTTAGCCAGCATAGATCTTATGCCACAATCTCAACTGATAGAGCTTGAAGAACGTTTGAACAGCTTAAAAAGCTGCTTTAAGCTTACCGAACATGATCTTGTCGTAAAGCCGGAATGTCCATATTGTTCCTTCCGACCGGAGGAGATAACATATGGCCCATCTGCTGCCGTCATACTAGATTCCATTGATGACACACTAGAAAAAATGTACAGTGAATGGACCAATACATTACTATCCTGCCTGGAAGATCCAATTGTTAGAAATAACCTCGATTTGCTGAAGCCAGAGGATCGAAAGCAAATCGAGAATTTTATGGAAGAAAGACGATTGCCAGATGTGCTGAGTAATGATTTTATTCGCGCCATACAGGAAGCTTTGTCAGGTCTTGTGAAAATCGAAGTTAAGATAGAAGATTTGCACCAAGCCCTCCTTGCAGGCGGTTCGCCGGTGACGTTGGATGAAATGAAGAAACGTTTTGAAGCCTATTTGATAGAGCTCGCCAGGGGCAAAGAACCCAACAAGGTTAGGATAGTATTAGAGTAAAGTCTATAAGTTATATGACTTTTCATGGAAGGTGGCATGATTTAAGTGATCGAAGAAACAAAACAACATCGTCAACAGATCTTGTTTGATTTAGAATCTATGCCCTCTGGCAAGTTAGACTTAGGTGCCTCTATAAGTTGCTTGGGGATTACATTTGAAAATGACGAAAAGCGGCGGGAATATTTCCTTGATCTGCTTCGCAAAGGACTGGAAGAATTAAATACCAAGCTTAAAGGCATTCCTTTTACTACGTTAGATGACACCATATCTCGTTTGAAGTCGCTCGAACATTGGCCCGTTGGCGACGATGATTGCATAAATAAACTTGCCCTTTGCATGGCCGAAGCGGCACGAATTGCTCGCCGCGGAAGCCGGGATGTGGATCTTTTAACGCTTTATAAAGACGAGGTTGGCTTCCCCCATGGCAAGACCAAGGATATCTTGCACCTTTCCGACCCGCCTTATTATACAGCCTGCCCGAACCCGTTCATCGCCGATTTCATCAAGCATTACGGCAAGCCCTATGATCCTGAAACTGACGACTATCGTCGGGAACCCTTCGCGAGCGATACGGGTGCAGGCAAGACCCATCCCATCTACATGGCCCACTCATACCACTCCAAAATCCCCCATCTGGCTACCATGCCGTGCATCCTGCACTACACGGAGCCGGGCGATATCGTGCTAGACGGCTTTTCCGGTTCGGGCATGACGGGGGTGGCCGCTCAACTCTGCGGCCAACCTGAAGGGAAGTTCAAGGCGAATCTCGAAGCCGAATGGAAAAAGGCGGGTTATGAGCCCCCCAAATGGGGAGCGCGGCGGCCCATCCTCATCGACCTTTCGCCCGTTGCCAATTTTATTGCCTACAATCTGAATGTGGATGTCTCCGCCAGTGAGTTCAGGAAGGCCGCCGATGCGTTTTTCAAAAAGATCGAGGCGGAACTCGGCTGGATGTACGAAACCTTGCACACCGACGACAGGCGCAAAGGCCGCATCAACTATGTGGTCTGGTCCGAAGTCTTCACCTGCCCTAACTGCGCCGGCGACGTGGTGTTCATGGACCAGGCCTACGATCCCAAGACCGGTAAGTTCGCCGGTGACTTCGAATGTCCCCATTGCCGGGCCGCGCTCACCACGCGAAGCTGCGAGCACAAATTCACGAGCTACTTCGACAAGGCCATCGGCGAGACAGTACGCAAGGTGACTTATGTGCCGGTGGAAATCGAATACACCCTGCCTGGCGAGAAGACCAAATTCCGCAAGAAACCAGATGAGCACGACCTGGCGCTGATTAACCGCCTGGCGAATGAGCAGCCCAAGGATTGGTTTCCGACTGCCAAGCATTTCATCTCTCCAAGGGTGCATGGTAGTCGGTTGATTAGGATGGGCATCACCCACTATCACCAGCTCTACCTTCCCCGCGCCCTCCACGTGCTTTCCACCATGTGGCGCATCGCTGGAGAATGGCCGGATGGGCGGGTAAGAGGGTTTTTGAAGTTTATGGTGGAACAGTGTGTTTGGGGCATGACAATGATGAATCGCTATGGTGGCGATTTCTATTCACAAGTTAATCGTATCCTTGGCGGTGTCTTCTATGTCCCAACGATGATATCAGAGACGTCACCATGGCTAATTCTCGGCGGCAAATACGAGCGTCTTCAAAAAATGCTGGCCGCCCAGCAGCTCCCAACGAGCAGGCAAGTCGTCATCTCCACCGCATCGTCCTTGCAGTCACCGATTCCCGACAAGAGCGTGGACTACATCTACACCGACCCACCCTTTGGCGATGCGATCAATTATGGCGATCTCAACCTTCTGATCGAGGCATGGCACAACCTGTTTTCACGTCTCGAGAATGAAGTGTTGTGGGATGAAAACAAGAACAAGACGCTTTCTATTTATTCCGAGATGATGCGAAGGGCCTTTGCCGAATACTACCGGGTGTTGAAACCGGGGCGATGGATGACGGTGGTGTTCCACAATTCGAAAAACCTCGTCTGGACGGCCATCCAGGAAGCCATCGGCAATGCTGGCTTTGTCGTGGCCGACGTTCGGACCCTGGACCGCAAACAAGGCAGTTTCAATCAGGTCACCGCGGCAGGGGCGGTGAAGCAGGACCTGGTTATTTCCGCCTACAAGCCCAACGGTGGCCTTGAAGAACGTTTCAAGCTCGAAGCCGGCACCGAAGAAGGCGTCTGGGACTTCGTCCGCACGCATCTCAAGCAACTTCCCGTCTTCGTTTCCAAGAATGGCCAGGCCGAGGTCATCGCCGAGCGCCAAAATTATCTCCTCTTCGACCGCATGGTGGCCTTCCACGTTCAGCGCGGCGTGGCCGTTCCCCTGTCTGCTGCCGAGTTCTACGCCGGACTGGCTCAGCGCTTTCCGGAACGGGACGGCATGTACTTCCTGCCCGAACAGGTGGCCGAATACGACAAGAAGCGCATGACCGTCCGCGAGGTATTGCAGCTCCAGTTTTTCGTCACCGATGAGTCTTCAGCTATCCAGTGGCTTAAACAACAACTCCTCAAGAAGCCGCAGACCTTCCAGGAACTTCACCCCCAGTTCTTGAAAGAGATCGGCGGCTGGCAAAAACACGAAAAGCCGCTGGAGCTGTCGGAATTGTTGGAGCAGAACTTTCTTCGTTACGACGGCAAGGGGTCGATCCCGCCACAAATTGTCTCCTGGCTCAAACAAAGCGAGCAACTACGCGACATCATTCAAAGCGAACTGGCATCCGGCCAATCCACGGACGACAACGGCCAACTCGTAACTAGCAACCCACAACTCATTACTCGCGCCAAGGATCGCTGGTACGTGCCCGACCCCAACAAAGCGGGCGACCTGGAGAAGTTGCGCGAGCGGTCGCTGCTCAAGGAATTCGAAGACTACCGGACGTCCACCCAGAAGCGGCTCAAGGTGTTCCGTCTCGAGGCGGTGCGCGCCGGTTTCAAGAAGGCGTGGCAGGAGCGCGACTACGCCACTATTATCACCGTGGCCCGTAAGATCCCCGAAAACGTCCTCCAGGAAGACCCCAAGCTCCTCATGTGGTATGACCAGGCGCTCACCCGCTCGGGGGAGGATGGATAACGGTATGACTTATGGGAGGAAAGTCATGAGCGATACAGGCCCCATGGCGGAGGCGCTGAAATTGCCCAGCGGCGCACGGTTCTATCGGTGCGCACTTCAGGTTAATCCATTTGATTACATCCGGCGTTATAACAGGGGAACAGCCTTTGAGGATGAGTCTTCATACAACGCTGCCATCGTGAAGGCATGTCTCGACCACGATATTGAGGTCATTGCTATCACTGATCACTACCGGGTTCACACAGCCGACGGCCTAGCCAAGGCAGCGCGTGACGCGGGTATTCATGTCTTCCCTGGCTTCGAGGCTGTTACCAAAGACGGAGTTCACATTCTGTGCTTGTTTGAACCAGACAGAACAACACGAGAGTTGGAACGTATACTTGGGGACTGCGGAATCCACCGGGATGAAGCAGCGTCGCCCACGGGGAAATATGATGTCATAGAGTTTCTCAAGACAGCTACCCATTCATGGGGAGCGGTTTGTGTGTCAGCCCATATTGCATCGGATGGCGGGCTGCTCAACAGGCTCACTGGACAGCCGGCCATAAACGCATGGACTTGCCCAGACCTTCTCGTGTGTGCGCTTCCTGGCTCCATCACTGATGCTCCGAATAACATTCGCCAGATTCTAGAGAACAAGAACGCGGACTACCGCCGGGATCGACCGGTCGCTGTTATCAACGCCCAAGACGTATCAAGCCCAGAAGACTTCGAGAAACCAGGCGCGTCCTGCTGGATAAAGATGTCCACGGTCTCCGTCGAAGGGCTACGACAGGCGTTTCTCGATCCTTCCTCACGGATCAGGTTAGCCAGTGAACCATTCCCGGAGGAGCACGAAGAGTTCCTGGTACTAACATGGCAGGGTGGCTTTCTCGACGGTGCCGCGATTCATTTCAACGAGAATCTCAATGTTCTGATCGGTGGCCGAGGCACCGGCAAATCTACTGTCATCGAAAGCCTCCGTTATGTGTTGGGGCTCGAGCCCCTTGGCGAGGACGCCCGCAAAGCACACTATGGCATTGTGAACCATGTCCTGTGTAATGGCACCAAGATTTCACTCCTGGTGCGTGCTCATTGGCCTGCAAAGCGGGACTATCTGATCGAGAGGACGATTCCAAATCCGCCGATAGTGCGCGACGAATCGGGTAGTGTCCTGTCGGTGTCGCCCACCGACATCATTCCACAGGTTGAGGTATATGGTCAGCATGAGATTTCCGAGCTGACGAAAAGCCGTGAAAAGCTCACGCGCCTGTTGGAACGATTTATCGACCGCGACGCAACCCTGGCACAGCGCAGGAACGACTTGAAGGGAAAGCTCGAGCGCATACGGGCCAGGATTATCGAGGTGTGGAAAGAACAGAATGGAATCGAGGATCGCCTTGCGACCCTTCCAGCACTCGAGGAGACACTTCGGCGTTTCAAGGAGACAGGAGTAGAGGAGCGCTTAAAGGAACAAAGCCTGATGGTGCAAGAGGAAAAGGTCCTTAAAACCGCTTTCGAGCGCCTTGAACCATTCCGCGGAATACTTGACCAGATGGAGCGTCATCTTCCCATAGATCGCAGATTTCTGTCAGCTGAAGCCTTGAAGGAGTTGCCGGACAAAGAAGTATTGATGGAAGCAGATCAGGTTCTCGAGTGTTTCAACGAGGCCCTGAATACCATCAGAGCTCAGGTAAAAAAGGCCATCCAGGACGCCGAGGGGGAGCTCGAATCCGTTAAGCGTAAATGGGAGGAACGAGAGAAGGCCGTCGAGGAACAATACCAGAAGATCCTTCGGGAGTTGCAGAAGTCGAAGATTGACGGCGAGGAATTCATTCAACTGCGTCGCCAGATTGAGGAACTTCGCCCACTTCGAGAACAAAAGGATGAGCTGACGCGGAACGCTAATGAATATCTACGTCAGCGGCGAGACCTGCTTGCTCAATGGGAGGACGTGAAGACGGAAGAATTCCGAGAACTGAAACGTGCAGCCAAGAAGGTTAATCGCAAATTAAGGAACCGCGTAAGGGTGACAGTTACCTTTGCCGGCAATCGAGAACCGTTGTGCAAGCTGCTTCGCGATGAAGTGGGGGGCCGCCTTTCCGAAGCACTGGACGTGCTGATTCAGCGTGAGGACTTATCACTCGTCGATCTGGCCGGCACATTCCGAGAGGGCAAGGATGCCCTCTGTAAGAAGTATGCACTGTCCCCACCGCAAGCTGAGCGGCTTGCGCAAGCCGATCCAGACTTGGTTATGAAGATTGAGGAACTGGACCTCCCTTCAACAACGACAGTTGAACTGAATGTGGCTCCGGAGGGTGAGGATGCGCAATGGCAGACTCTCGAAGACTTGTCAACCGGCCAGAAGGCTACAGCGGTACTGTTGCTCTTGCTGCTGGAAGCCAATGCGCCGTTGGTGGTCGACCAGCCCGAGGACGATCTTGACAACAGGTTCATTACCGATGGCGTCGTTCCAAGGATGAAGGAAGAAAAGCGGCGTCGGCAATTCATATTCGCTACTCACAACGCAAACATCCCCGTGCTTGGAGATGCCGAGTTAATCGTAGGTCTAACCGCCTCTGGCGAGGCAGGACAAGGAAAGGCAAAGCTTCCCAGCAAGTATATGGGGTCCATCGATACCCTGCTGGTGCGGGAGCTTGTTGAAGAGGTGCTTGAAGGAGGGAAGGACGCTTTCGAGATGAGGAGAAGAAAATATGGCTTTTGAAAAGCGTATTTCGAGGGGCTTTCGTTGATTAGAGAAGTCGAACAACGATGACCCTGCCGATGGAAAACAACAACTGGTGCTACAACCCGGACCACGGGGATCTCTGTCAGGTCATCGAAGCCCATACGCTCTGGGGCGAGACTATTTGCCGTGTCTGGATGCCTAATAAAAATGCTGTTGTTCGTATATCAGCTTCACAGCTTAAACCGTTAAGTGAAATTACAATCGACAATAAACACCAGATAGCCTATCTTGCTGCCGCCGCGCGGGTTGCCGATGCTTTGACTCAAGATGTCCTGCTTGCGCCAATAGAATCGCCGGTCATCCCATTGCCTCACCAAGTTAAAGCCCTGTCTAAAGCTGTTTCCTCGAATTGGGTTCGCTACCTTTTGGCGGACGAAGTTGGGCTTGGCAAGACCATTGAAGCAGGGCTCATAATGCGTGAGTTAAAGCTCCGTGGCTTGGTTAAGCGCACTTTGGTCGTTGTACCTAAAGGATTAGTAGCCCAATGGATAGCCGAGATGCGCTTTCATTTTAAAGAAGAGTTTCGTTTTATTATACCAAGCGACTTTTCTGCTTATCGACGAATAGCTAGTCAAGAAAACCTCTGGCAAATTCATCCTCAAGTGATCTGTTCAATGGATTCAGTGAAACCCTTAGATAACCGACGCGGATGGTCGGTGGAGCAGGTTGCTGAGTATAATAAAGAACGCTTCGAGAATCTGATCTCTGCCGGATGGGACCTGATCATAGTAGACGAGGCACACCGTTTAAGCGGCAGCACGGATCAGGTGGCCCGTTATAAACTTGGTCTGGGACTTTCGGAAGCTGCTCCTTATTTGCTTTTGCTCTCCGCTACGCCGCATCAAGGTAAGACGGATGCTTTCCATAGGCTGCTTTCGCTCCTAGATGCCCAAGCATTTCCCGATGTAAATAGCGTATCTAAAGATCGAGTGCAGCCGTATGTAATTCGAACGGAGAAGCGTAAAGCCATAGATGTGCAAGGTCAGCCGCTATTCAAGCCGCGATATACACAGTTGGTGTCAGTTTCTTGGGAAGATCGTCACAGACAGCAAAAATTGCTTTACGAAGAAGTAACTGAATATGTCCGCAAAGGCTATAACAGAGCGAAGCTTGAAAAGCGCAATTATATTGGATTTCTAATGATTTTAATGCAACGATTGGTAGTATCGAGTACGCGAGCCATTCGCACGTCGCTTGAAAGGCGCCTCGAAGTGCTTGAAGAGCCGCTTGAACAGTTATCATTATCCCCAGCCATTATCGAGGAAGATTGGGCCGATTTGGATGGTCAAGAGCAAATAGATATAGCCATTAGACTTCGGTCCGAAGCTTTAAAGGATGAAAAGACGGAGGTAAGTCGTCTTTTAGATTTAGCCAAAGATTGTGAAGGCCAAAGTTACGATGCTAAGGCTGAAGCGCTTTTTAGCTGGATTTACCGACTTCAGGCTGATGAAGGTGATCCGGGTCTTAAAGTGCTGGTTTTTACAGAGTTTGTGCCAACTCAGGAGATGCTTTACGAGTTTTTAACGGAGAGGGGCATCTCTGCGGCCTGCCTTAATGGCTCTATGGATATGGACGAGCGTGTTCGAGTGCAAAAAGCTTTTGCGGAAGATGTGCGTGTTCTAATTTCGACGGACGCTGGTGGCGAGGGCCTTAATCTACAATTTTGTCACGTGGTGATAAATTACGATATCCCCTGGAACCCAATGCGCTTGGAACAGCGTATTGGCAGGGTAGACCGTATCGGCCAGTCGCGTATAGTTAGAGCTTTTAATTTTGTATTTGATGACTCTGTGGAAAAGCGCGTTCGGGAGGTGTTGGAAGAAAAGCTGGATGTCATATTTCAAGAATTTGGCATAGACAAGACTGCTGACATACTTGATTCTGCCCAAGGGGGCCAGATGTTCGATGATCTTTACGTCGAAGCCATACTGAATCCAGAAAATGTGGAAATCAAGGTTGACGAGGTGGTAAAAAGCATTCGACAACAGGCTATGGAGTCAAAACAGAGTGCCTCTTTGCTTGGATCTGCTGAAGATTTAAACCATCGGGAAGCACAACAGTTGTTGGCTCATCCCTTTTCATATTGGGTAGAACAAATGACGATAAACTATATTTTGGCCAATGGTGGCATGGCTGAGAAAAAAGATGGCGCATGGGATCTAACTTGGCCAGACAATGAGAGAACGGCTAATGTTGTATTTGACAAAGAAGAAATGATAAAAAATCCGTCAAAATACTATCTCACCTTTGAGGACCCCAAGATAAGAGCTCTGACCATGAATCTTCCGCCATTTGTACCAGGGCAACCAATACCGGTAATTGCTGTTCAAGGCCTTCCATTGGAGATAGTTGGTTTTTGGTCGCTATGGCGAATTTCAATCTCTACTGCCGACTGGAATCGTTATAGGATCATGCCCTTATTCTTAGCTGATGGCGGTCAGATATTTATTCCCACCGCCAGGCATATTTGGGATCAATTATTAACCACATATCCCCGGATAATTTGTCACATGGATGTTGACAGCTCCCGCCTGGCTTTTGAGCAACTTTGGAAGGCAGGAGAACAACAAGGCAAGTTAATCTATGATGAACTGCTCCAGGCCCATAAAAGACATCTTATCTGGGAGCAAGAAAAGGGCGAGTATGCCTTTGATGCACGACGTAGGATAATAATGCGAATTGGTCTAAAGCAGGTGCGTAATCACCGCCTGAAGATCTTGGAATGCGAGGAACGATATTTCCATGAGGAACTTAAACTTAAAGCTAAGGTTATGCCGGAAATGGTTCCTGTAGTAGTGGCTCGCATAGAAGGAGAAACCGCTCATGGCTGGTTGGCGTGATATAATCCTTAGTGAGTTTCAGCCTCAAATTGCACACATAACATTAGTTGCAGATCCTGATGGTTTGTTGCTTGAAGAGGGCATCTTTGAAGAAATGCGTGCAAGGGGTTTTGATCTGATACCTTTTGATGATAATGTTGCGTTTAGGTACATTTATGAATCCAAGTTCCGTTCTCGTTGGGACAATGGTGAAGAGACCGATTCAATGGCTGTTCTTAGGTTGACTTCAAATGAACTAGATTTATTGCCATATGACTTACTACAAGCTGGACGCAAGGTTTCGATTTCCTTGGCTGATATTTTCCCAAATTTAAGTTATCCAATTGTTGCGACACTTGATTTCATTTACCTTGATACTTTATTCCAAGCTCAAGAAAAGTTTTCGCCAGGACGTTTGGGGGATAACGCTACTAAAAGCTTCATACTTCGCTACGTATTTGAAATAATCCCGGAGTTTATTAAAGAGCCTAAGGATCTGCTTTTGGTGTTGCTTCGTCGACATTACCTCAGCATGAGAATCCCGCCGATCGTTGATGAGTATCTTATTCAGTTTCTTCAACAGAATGAGATGTTCAAAGATTGGCCTTTAGATATTATCGTTTCGGATAGGCAGGCCTTTTTTGCATTTCTTCAAGAACGATGGCCTATATTTTTAAATACATTAGCATTAAAAGGCAATGAAGTTTGTGAAGAGCCTTCAAGATATGGATTAAGGTTTTCGGGCCCGGCACTTTTGCCATTTGATCATGATGAAATTCGCGTTTATATTGATGACCTATTTCGTGAAGGCTTACTTCATCCTGTTCCTTGCAGAGAAGCGCAATTACCTAAAGAACACTGGATAAAATTTGGCATAACAATTGACCCTGAAGAAAACTATTATCGTCGCATTGTTGGATTGATGGATTCCGTTGAAGAAAACTTAAAGGATAATATGCGGCATGAGATGTGGCTTCACTTTGCCTATAAATGGGCTGAACTTTTAGCCTTAGAATTTACATCAGACTTTGTTTTACCTGATACATATAAAGAACGCATGGATGCACTAAAATCAAAGATCGATGGAATGTTTCAAGATTGGATTTTGAAGCGTTATGCGAGCCTTATAAATCTTTCGCCGGCATCTCCAGTAATGTTACATCATATTCCTAGATTCCTTGCGCGAAATCTAGCAGGGGATAAGCGCACTAAAATAGCCTTTTTGTTAATCGATGGCCTTGCTTTAGATCAATGGATAACATTACGTAATGTCTTAAAAGAGTTGGATTCAAGATTGCAGTTTAGGGAGTCTGCGGTTTTTGCGTGGATACCAACTTTAACGTCGGTATCTCGACAAGCGGCATTTGCTGGGAAACTTCCCATGTTCTTTCCGACAAACATTCGAACGACTGATAGAGAATCGAATCTTTGGGCTCAATTCTGGGCAGAGCAAGGACTTAGTGCCAATGATATAGCTTACATCAGAGGGTTAGGTAATGAAATATCTAGTAAACATTATGAGGTTCTAAAACAAGATCGATTACGAGTAGTTGGTTTGATCGTAGATAAGATTGATCGGATAATGCATGGAATGCAGCTAGGTACTGCTGGCATGCATAATCAGATTTGGCAATGGACTAAGCAGGGATTCATGAGAGACCTTTTGAGCATTTTAATAGATAGTGATTTTAGAGTATATATTACATCAGATCATGGGAACATCGAGGCCAAGGGAATTGGTTGTCCTAATGAAGGGGTAACCGCAGAATTGCGTGGGGAGCGTGTTCGTATATATTCCGATCCAAGTTTAAGAACAAAGTGCAAAATGTCATTTCCCGATTCACTGGAATGGCCGTCTATCGGCCTCCCAGAAGATTATTATGCTTTAATTGCACCAAGTAGGGCAGCCTTTATTCGCAAGGGCGATGTGATTGTAAGTCATGGTGGCATTAGCATCGAGGAAGTTATAGCCCCATTTATCGAGGTTGAACGAGCATAAAACGAGCGGATCCTTTCATGGGGGTGAGTTTGTGCCACATAACGGCCAGCTGACGTCACAAAAAAGATTTTCGCAAATTGGTTTTAGTAGGCTGATACGCCTAGAGTGGCTGGAAAGAACAGCTAATTTAGTCCTTGCCGGAAACGACGAGTCATCCATTTATGATGCCCTTCAAAGGTTACTAGACAATAAGCTCTATGGTGGTAAAAACGTTAAAGGTGGCAGTAGGGAAAAAACAATTGCTATTTTAAGGAAAGTATGGGTTCGTCCTCCCATCCATCTGATTTGTCTTAGAGACGATGGCCTGGAAATTTTATCGCATATCCCACGTGAAGAGCATGTAATAATTCATTGGGGTATGACCATGGCAGCATATCCTTTTTGGAGTGCTGTGGCAATGCATATAGGAAGGCAGCTGAGACTTCAAGGTACAACGTCAGTCGGCCAAGTGCAACGTCGCATTAGCGAGCAATATGGAGAACGAGGTGCAGTATCTCTGGCTGTACAAAAGATATTTCTTAGCCTTGCCGATTGGGGTCTGCTTAGTAGAACTGCAAATAGGGGGATTTATGTCCCAGGACTTTCATTTGCCATTAATGACATAAGGGTTATTGCTTGGCTGGTCGAGGCTTTTTTGCATGTCCACCAAGGGGGCCCGTTGATGTTGGATACCATACTTACCTCACCAAGTTTATTTCCCTTTCTTATTAACCCAGTGTCAGCTGGTCAATTGGTCAAGGCCTCAGGGCGCCTCGATGCTTTCTCAGTTGGAATTGGTCAAGATTTTTTGGTAATAGGCAAGGCTAACTAGCAAAATTAATAAAATAAAGGATGTGTCAATATGCCAGATGTTGTTTTTAAAAAGGTCGATTATACCCTCAAGAAGCTTGTGGAGGATATCGATATAGGGGAGATTGGACTACCTGATATCCAAAGACCGTTTGTTTGGCCAAGCAGCAAAGT
>Ga0134104_1001851_pt1 | contig 16417 bp, 20 predicted proteins | sample 15_3_2metaG_FD_94455 | JGI IMG/M metagenome (GOLD analysis project Ga0134104, IMG submission 94455) | Switchgrass degrading microbial communities from high solid loading bioreactors in New Hampshire, USA - 15_59_3.3_214_A2 metaG | ecosystem: Engineered > Bioreactor > Semi-continuous > Anaerobic...
AACGGTATTGTGGAAGGTACCGGGAGCAGCGATGTGCTGCGCATGAACAACATTCCTTACTATTCATCCATCGAGGAGAATGATAGGGTAATCACTTCCGGATTATCAGCCAATTATCCCAAGGGTATAGTTGTAGGCACAGTCAGCAAGGTTAACCGGGAACCCAGCGGTCTGCTGCTAAGTGCCGAAGTGAAACCGGCGGTGGATTTTGACCGCCTGGAAGAGGTTCTCGTAATCACCAATTACCATCCACCTCCAGTGGAGGATGAGGAAACGGGTGAATAACGGTGTACTACTTTATCCTGGCATTACTGCCTGTTCTGTCCATTTTTCTGCAATCAACGATTTTTCATTACTTCAGCATAAAAGGCTCGATACCTGATCTGGTGTTGATCTTTGTGGTGTTTCATGCTGTTTTCCGCGGTGAAAGACGCGGTACCCTTTATGGGGTTTTCTGCGGTCTGCTGGAAGATTTATATATGGGTCGCTTTATAGGTGTGAATGTGCTGGCCAAAGGCCTGACCGGTTATATAATGGGTAAAGCCCAGGGCAATGTCTTTAAAGAGAATTTATGGGTGGGCATTATAACGGTTGTGGCAGGAACTTTTATCAACTCTTTGGTGGTAGCAGTTTTGCTAATGGCTAACGGCACTGTATTGGATCTGGAAGTTGTCTATAGTGTTCTCTACCAGTGCTTATATAACTTGCTACTGGCTGGGCCTATATATATATGGTATTATTACTACATTTATGATGGACTGATGCGGGCAGCGGGGGAGAATTGAATTGAAAGCCGATGAACTAAAAAGGAAACTGCGAATATACTCGTACATTGTAATCCTCCTCATGGTGGTTTTATGTGTGCGGCTGATGGTTATACAGCTCTTTGATAATGAGCGCTATCAAACCCAGGCCAAAGAAAACCGGATACGCCTGATATCCATAAAAGCTCCCCGGGGAGAAATCTACGCCAGTTCCGGTGATATCCTGGCCGCCAATAAGCTGGTATATACCCTGAACCTGTATTTCATGGATAATGAGGTAGATGAAGGTGTTCTGGACCGCCTGGTGGAGGCATTGCAGGAGTACTATCCGGAAATCACCCGGGAGGATATTGAAGAAAAGATTGAGATCCAGAAGCACCGGCTGTATGAACCAATTACAATCATACGGGATATTCCCTGGGAACTGGTGGTTAAACTTGAAGAAAACCGCCAGGAACTGGCCGGGGTTTTAATAACCGTAGAACCGCTCCGTTATTATCCGGGCGGGGATTTAGCAGGCCACTTGCTGGGCTATATTCATTCTATCAGTGAGGAGGAACTGGCCCAGTCAGATGGCACCTATTCTATCAACAGCTTGATAGGGAAATCGGGAATAGAAAAACAGTATGAGAGTGTATTGCGGGGCAAGGACGGGGCTCGCCGGGTAGAGGTTGATGCTGCCGGCCGGCCCATCCGGGAACTGGTTACCCTGGAACCGGAGCAGGGCAATAACATTTACCTCAGTATAGACTATGAACTCCAGCAGGTGCTGGACAAAAGCATGAAAAAGACCCTGGAAGAGCTGCAGAAAACCTATCCCAAGGCTAAAGTAGGATCGGCGGTAGTCCTGAACGTGCGTACGGGTGAAGTACTGGCCATGACCAGTATGCCAGCTTTGAATCCGGATGACTGGAAGGGAAATATCAGCACCGAAAAAGCTGCTTACTATTTTCCCCAGGGAGATTATGATCCTATGAACCCCGGAGCCGCATTAAACCGGGATATTCAGGCCAGTTATCCTCCCGGATCTACCTTTAAGCCGGTTACGGGTATGGCAGCCCTGGAATCGGGCAGCATGAACCCCATAGACCACTCGGTAAGCTGCGGAGGACGTTACTGGCTGGCACCCTATATTAAATGTACCGGAGTCCACGGCCAGGTGAATTACTACTCGGCTATGGCAGTTTCCTGCAATACCTATTTTCAGGAAATGGGACGCCGTGCCGGTAATGAAATGATAGTTCACATAGCCGAGCAGTTTGGGCTGGGGCAGAGGACAGGCGTTGATCTGCCTCACGAGATTTCCGGACTGCTGCCAACTTCCCAATGGAAAAAGGAATTAAACGGAATGTTGATCGACCGGAAGTATAACAAACTGCGCCAGGAGTTGGAAGAAAAGTATAACCGGCTGTTGAAGGAAGCAGCCAGCGAAGAGGAACGGGCTGAAATCGAAAAGCGCAAGAAAAACGAAAAAGCCCAGCTGGAGGCCCAGTACCAGATAGACTATAATTTTGAAACTACCTGGCAGCCTTTTGATACCTATAACATGTCCATTGGCCAGGGCTACAATGACTATACCGTAATGCAATTGGCCAACTACGCAGCTACTATTGCCAATGGCGGCTCTTTGATGGAACCCCATATATTGAAAAAGATAGTTTCCCCCAGCGGCAAAGTCCTCAAAGAAGTTAAACCCAAGGTGCGCCATCGGGTAGATGTGGATCCCAGGACCCTGGCTGAAACCAAGCGAGCCATGCTGGCGGTAACGGAACCGGGAGGAACTGCCTACTTTTTGTTTGCTCATTTTCCCGAGAACATAAAGGTAGGAGCCAAGACCGGTACTGCTCAGACGGGACGTCGGGGTGACGACCCATTAAAAGAATTCCATGGGGTGTTTATTGCCTTTGCCCCCTTTGATAACCCGGAAATTGCCTTTGCCGGAGTAGTGGAATATGGGTACAGCGGCGGAGGCTCAGCAGGACTGGTATGCCGGGATGTGTTTGAACATTACTTCGGTATAAAGGATCATTTGGCTGAGGATGCAACTGGTACCCAGAATCAGACCAATAGCAACCCTTCCCTTAATAGGGGAGTAAACACTCCTAATGAGAACGTGCTGGAGACACCGGTTGAGACCGGAACAGATATCCCAAACCCGGAAGGGACTGCCATAGAACAGTGGAATGAGGAACCCTTAAATGGAACAGCTATTCTGAATTATAACCCTCTGTAGCCTTCCGGATGCTAGTGTCGAATCAATCTGGCGAACCTTGAGAGATTTTTTTTGGGCTGCACGACGCAAAGAGAGGTATTTCATGAAAAATACTTCTCTTTTTTTGTTTTTCATCAAAGGTAAATTATGGAATAAATTGAATTAATACGATGATACTCTTGTCGAGTTTACTCTGGATGCATATGAGAATGGAGGGCAAGGCTGTGTCTACTACCCTGAGAAAAGCCAACGGGGAGTTGTGGGTGGATCTAAGCGGGGAAAAGACCTTCAGTGCCATGAAAGAGAGTCTGGTAAAACAGCTTAACTCTCTGGATGATTACTTGCTGGGAACCCTGGTCAGCATCGATGTAGGCAGCAAGCAATTGACTGAAAAGCAGGTGCGGGAGATTGAAGACATACTCCTGGATCACGGACTGCACCTGAAGGGGTTTATGAACAGCAAAAGTAACAGCCGGGATACAGCCAACTCTGACAAGCCGGTTCTGGAGGGCATGCCGGAATATGCTGAAACCCTTTTATTGTGCCGCCACCTCCGTTCAGGCCAAAAAGTATACAGCAATGGCAATCTAGTGATACTGGGAGACATCAATCCGGGGGCGGAGGTGGTAGCCAGAGGCAACATTCTGGTCATGGGATCCCTGCGCGGTATAGCCCATGCCGGTGCAGGCGGAGATACCAGCGCAGTTGTGGCTGCCTATCGTTTGAATCCCACGCAGATTAGGATTGCCAATCATATTACCCGTCCGCCTGATGGTGAGGTGGTGACCAATAGTGACCCGGAGGTAGCCCGTATTCGTGATGGCAAGGTGATAATTGAGAAGTTAAAAATATGATGGGAGGTAAACCATGAAGGGGAAAGTCATTGTAATAACATCTGGCAAGGGAGGGGTAGGAAAAACCACCACTACTGCCAATCTGGGTACTGCTTTAGCTATGATGGGGGACAAGGTTGTCCTGGTGGATACGGATATTGGCTTGCGAAATCTGGATGTAGTGATGGGCCTGGAAAACCGGATCGTATTCGATATTGTGGATGTGGTTAATGGACACTGCAAGTTAAAACAGGCTCTGATAAGGGACAAGCGTTTTGAAAGCTTGTATTTGCTGCCGGCAGCTCAAACCAAGGACAAAACCGCTGTGACCCCGCATCAGATGAAAAACTTAACCAATGAATTGCGCAAGGAATTTGATATTATTCTCGTGGACTGCCCCGCCGGTATCGAACAGGGATTCAGAAATGCTATTGCCGGTGCGGATGATGCTATTATAGTGGCAACCCCGGAAGTATCAGCGGTGCGGGATGCTGATCGCATTATTGGTTTATTGGAAGCAGCGGGATTGACCCGGGCACGCTTGATTATTAACCGGTTGCGTAAATCTATGGTTAAACGGGGAGACATGATGGATATTGATGATATAATTGACATCCTGTCTGTAGAGCTGCTGGGGGTGGTTCCGGAGGATGAAATGATTATAGTTTCTACTAACAAAGGGGAGCCGGCCGTTTTGGACAATAACTCCCGGGCTGGAGGCGCCTACCGGCGTATTGCCCGGAGGATCATGGGCGAGGAAGTACCTTTGTTTCAAGGAGATGAAGCCGGCAATTTGGTGGAACGTTTCAAGAAAATGATAAAACTGGCCCGGTAACAAAGGAGGAGAGATCTTTGTTTGATATAATCAGCAGAATTTTTAATCGAGAGACTATGTCCAGCAAAGACATCGCCAAGGAACGCCTGCGCCTGGTGCTGGTACATGACCGTAGCTCCAGCTCGCCGGAACTGCTTAACGCTTTGAAGGAAGACTTAATTCGAGTCATCAAAGAATACCTGGATATAGATGAGGATGCCCTGGTGGTAGATCTGGCCAATGAGGATGACTCCGTGGCCCTAATTGCCAGCATACCCGTACGAGGCTTTCGCCGGGCAGTTAACCAGTAACCCCCTCTTTTTCCCTCCTTGCTTTTTTAAGGAAGATACGGGGACGTTTAAATTGTCTTCTCCCTGGTGAGAAGGCAGCTTTAACGTCCCCGAATTTTTTTGCCGGGTATTTTCCCGGATCTTCCCGAATCTGCCTAAAGAAGTCAGGTAGACATCAGCGAACTGGTGTCGATATAATTAATGGGACAGGAGGAAGTTTGACTTTGAATGTAAAACGGCTCAAGTTCATAGATAAACCATTTCTCATAAGCTTATTTTTCATCATGGGCATTGGGCTGGTAGTATTGTCCAGCGCCAGTCAGAGCATCGCCGGGGATCCCTATTACTATGTGAAAAAACAAGCTGTCTTTGTGGGGATCGGTCTGGCAGCGGCTATGCTGATAATGCGCTATGATTACAGCCAGTTAAGGCGATACAGCATTATCCTGTACGGGCTTTCTATTTTTCTGCTGATAGCAGTGCTGGTAATGGGGGAAGAAGTACGTGGTACCACCGGCTGGATTAGCCTGGGTCCGCTGCCGGCGGTTCAGCCGGCTGAATTTACCAAGGTAATGCTGGCCATTACCTTTGCAGACTTTCTCAACAGTCGCAAAGGGATGCTCACCACTTTCAGCGAGATCTTACCCTGCTTTTTATATATGGGAGTACCCTTTCTGCTGATTTTAATGCAGCCAGATCTGGGTACGGCGCTGGTTTACATCGCCATGACCTTGGTAATGCTGTTTGTGGCTGGAGCTAATCCCCGTGTTCTGTGCGGTTTAATAGCTGCGGCAGCAGGTATGGTGGCCCTGGCGCTATTTCTGCACTTTCAGTTTGGTATGTGGTTACCTCTTGAGGATTACCAGATCAAACGGCTGACAGTTTTCGTTAACCCCTATGAAGATGGTCAGGGAGGCCGCGGGGCTGGATGGAATACCATTCAGTCTCTGATCGCCATAGGAGCCGGAGGACTGACCGGACAGGGTCTGTTTAAGGGCACCCAGGTACAGCTGAATTTTCTGCCCGAGCATCACACCGACTTTATTTATGCAGTTATCGGTGAGGAAATGGGCTTCATCGGCGCTGCCGCTGTTATCCTGCTGTATGCCATTCTGCTGCTGCGGGCTATCTATATCAGTTTTCAAGCCAAAGACTTGTTTGGGACCCTTCTGGTATCCGGTATTACTGCCATGTGGCTGTTTCATATCTTTGAGAACATTGGCATGTCCATCGGCATCATGCCTATAACCGGTATACCCTTGCCCTTCATAAGCTATGGAGGCAGTTCCATGCTTACCAATCTGGTGGCGGTGGGATTGATCTTGAGCGTTAATATCAGAGGGCGCAAACTGGTTTTTTAACTATCTTGTCTGGCTATACTAAAAGCCAATTCTGAGCTTAAACGGAAGCGTGCTGTGGGACAGGTTATTCCCCACAGCACGCTGCTTTGTCAATTAATTGTTAATTACTAGTTATTAAAGCGAGCCAGATTATTGGCCAAAATAGTACGGGCTTCTTCCACCATGGACTCAATCAGCTCCTTGCAGGTAGTCACTTCTTTTACCAGACCGATAGACTGACCCACCATCAGAGCAGCATCATCCACCTCACCGGTTTGCCAGGCAGTCTTGGCTTTTTGGCCGGACAGCAGGGGAACCAAGTCTGCCAAACTGGCTCCTTTGCTCTCCAGTTCCAATACCTGCTCGGCCAGTTTGTTCTTCAAGGCACGACCCTGGAGACCCACTGTTTTGCAGATGAGGGTAGTTTCATGCTCCTGGCGCTGGATGAGTTCTTCCCATACCCGGGGATGGACGGCGCATTCCTTGGTAGCGATGAAACGGGTAGCCATCAGCACACCCTCTGCCCCCAGTGCCAGAGCTGCCGCCAATCCGCGGCCATCGGCAATTCCGCCTGTAGCAATAACTGGTATGCTGACACTTTCCACAATGCGGGGCACCAGCACCATGGTGGTAACGTCATCATTGAGGGGATGTCCCCCTTCCTCGATACCTGCGGCAATAACAGCATCATAACCATATCTCTCTATGTTCTTGGCGTGACGAACTGCTCCCACCTTATGCATTACCTTTACACCGGCTTTATGCAGCATATCCAGGTATTTTACTGCCGGCCTGCCTGACACTTCTATTACTTCCACTTTTTCTTCCGCACATACCTTAAAGAAATCATCAAAAATCTCATCGGTGAAGCGCATGGAGGGCATGAGGGTAATATTTACGCCGATAGGCTTGCTGGTCAGTTCCCGGGCACGCTGGATAGCCTGGCGCAATTCCTCGCCGGTGTCGTAGTTGCAGGCAGTAATATTACCCAATCCTCCTGCATTGGAAATGGCGGCGCAAAGTTCGGGCGTAGCCAGCCACAGCATTCCTCCGCAGATGATCGGGTATTCGATACCAAACAATTCGGTTATTCGGGTTTTCATGGCAATACCCCCAGTGTTAAAGATTTGTTACTATTACAATATTACAATAATAAACTATTCAACACTAAAACTTTTTCTCCCTGCAGCCCTGTCATATTTTCCTCATTAACAAGATATACTTTACTGCCCGGTTCTTTCAAGTTTGTGCTCGCTGCAGCCGGGACAAGGGGTCAAAAAGATCACTGAGGTGATAGGGATGATAGGCAGTTTTCGCATACGCCTGCTGGCGGTGATCATAATCATTATGCTGGTGGGATTGTCCCTGCAGTCAGATCACAGCAGCCGCTACCTGGTAGAAGCGGTATTGAGCAATTATGTTCTGAAAGATTATGGAGTGGAAGAAAAACTGGCTCTGCTGATAAAGAACACCCGCAGCCGCATGACGGATAAAGAAGTGCCGGTTTTAGCCGACAGCCAGATGCAGACTCCCTGCAGCTACCTGACCGTAGCCCGGCGTTATGGGTGGAGCTGGAACGAAGACAGCCGTAAACAGGAATTTCACCCCGGGGTAACCCTGATAGTTAAGGAAAATACTCCGGTTCGCCCGGTTTTGTCTGGAGAAGTGGTGGAAGTATCCCGTAATGATGAGGGAAGAACCATACTGGTCAAACACGGGCAAAAGCTGTTCTCTTACTATCAGGGTTTGCAGGAAGTGCTGGTAAGGGAAAACCAGCAGGTGAATCAGAGCCAGATTTTGGGCAAGACCGGGAAAACCTTTTATTTTGAACTGCGCGACGAACATGGGCCCTTGGATCCGCAAAGTCTCTTTCCCTGATCATGAGATTGGGCAGGCTGGCTGGGGTAAGATTAAAGGTCCATCCGCTGCTGTTGCTTTTAGCCCTGGTATACGTGTGGCTGGGACTGGGGCTGGAAGTGCTGCTGGTTTTGACGGCTGTTCTGCTGCATGAACTGGCCCACCTAGTAGCGGCCCGCAGTTTGCAGGTAACCGTTGAAGAAGTAGAACTGCTGCCCTTTGGGGGGCAGGCTAAAGTTGAAGACTTTACCGGACTGGATCCAGAAAAGGAAACCATTATTGCCGTTACCGGACCAGCCTGCAGCTTAACCCTGGCGGCAGTTTTTTATTTTCTGACTCCCTACCTGTCCATGGCCAAAGCAGAATTCTTTACCACTGTAAACTTGTTCCTGGGATTGTTTAACCTGCTTCCTGTCCTCCCTCTGGATGGAGGCAGAATACTTCGAGCCCAGCTATCCCGGCGGCAGGGTTATAAAAAGGCTACTGCCAGAGTGGCCCGGTTGGGGCAGATAGCGGGCGCGGCTTTGATAATCTGGGGCATTTATGAGACTCTCAGCTGGTTGACAGGTTTAAATCTAATACTGGCTGGAATAATTTTATTCTGGTCAGCCCGGCGGGAGGGCCAGCTGCTGGCTTATTCCTTTATGCGCTACCTGGTCAACAAAAAAGGTGATCTGGCCAGACATGGCCACCTGCCCGCCCAGCAGTATGTCAGCAAGCCGGAGACCTTAGTGAAAACCATTCTGCAGGCCAGCAGTCCTACCTATTACCTGCTGGTGGTGGTTATCAGCGAGGATCACCAGGTGCAGGGCCTGGTCACTGAAGCGGAACTGATTGAATGCCTGTTTGAAAAAGGCCCCCTGGCAAAGATTAGTGATTGCTAGGATGAATAGGAGACTTGAATCATTGCTTGTGATGTCATACAATTAAACCAATGTTAAGGTAAAGGAATGCATTTATGTCCGAGGTTGTTCACAACTAACCGTAGTTTAATACGGTTGCAAACGGTACACTAAGTCCCTGCAGACAGGGACTGGTGGTGTATGGGTTTGCAGCAGAACAACAGCGGCAGGCATTCTTATCATTATGAATAAATAATGACAGGAACCGTGCATGGGCATGGTTTTTTTATTCCTGGTTTTCTGGCACCAGGGTGGATACCGGACTGAACAGCCGTTAGTTCTGCTGCAGTCCGGTTTTTTATTATTTACAGCGAGGTTAAGAGGGGAGAGATGTCACCTGTGGTGCAGGCTACGATGAAACGAAAAATCACTGTGCGTGTCATTGCTGTGAAAATGGCTCCCAATTGTGTCATTGCGAGCGCGCAGCGCGTGGCAATCTCTTTGTCAATTAACGGTTTGATTTACAGATCGCCACGTCCCTTCGCTCCTCGCGATGACATATGCGGAACCCGTTTTTCAACAAGGCTTAAGGAGGATGAATAATGAATAATACCACCCTGGAACTGCTGGAGTTCCATAAGATCCTGGATGAAATAAAAACTTTTGCCCTTACGGAAACCGCCCGGAAGCTTTTGAGCCAGCTCAAACCTTCAGTTAATGAGCGGCAGATTCAAAACTGGATGGATGAGACTACCGAAGCCCGAAGCATGCTGGAGGCCAATTCCAGTGTTCCCTTGCCTCTTATGGAAAACATTCCTGAAGTTATGGCTAAACTGGGCAAGGGCTTTGTGCTGACTCCCCGGGAACTGGAGTCGTGCGGTAAGCTGCTGGAAGGGGTAAAACGAATGGTAAAATACATGGACACCATGCAGGCGGTGGCACCCCGTCTAGCTTCCTATGCTCATTCCATGTTTGTTTTGGATGACCTGTACAGCGAAATCACTGCTGCCATAGTAAATCAGGAGGTAGCAGACCGGGCCAGCAGCGAACTTTACCGGATCCGCAAGCGCATGGCCATGGTGGAGGAACGTATCCGGCAAAAGCTGCATGAAATATTAGCGATGTATACACTATGTATTAACAGATAGGTAGGAGTGGGAACATGCAAACGAAAGTAACTAAATGGGGAAATAGTCTTGGATTACGGATACCTCAATTGATAGCCGAACAAGCCGAAATAAGCGATGGGGTTGTTGTAGACATAAGCTTCAAAGATGAGCTCATCATAATACGTAAAAAGAAACTGTCCTTAGAAGAATTATTGGAAGGCATTACCCAGGATAATCTTCATCAGGAAATAGATCTTGGTTTGCCTATGGGGAGAGAACTATGGTAGCAGATTATATTCCCCAAAGGGAGGACGTTATTTGGCTGGATTTTAATCCGCAAGCCGGACATGAACAAGCGGGCAAAAGACCAGCCTTAGTTCTTTCTCCAAAAACATATAACCATAAAACTGGTCTATTACTTGCTTGTCCGATAACTTCAAAGATCAAAGGGTATCCTTTTGAAGTAGTGCTCAGTGAAGAACTGCCCGTGAAAGGCGCTATTCTGGCAGATCAAATTAAAAGTTTGGACTGGCAGGCAAGAGATGCCCAATTTGCATGCCAGGTATCAGAACCTATTCTGGCAGATGTAATAGAAAAAATTACACTTTTACTTGAACGCTAAAGTAAGTTTGCTCCTCTTACGGAGGGGTCAGACTCTTTTGGTATCCATAAACCAGACTGGTGTAAGCCAGACTGTTTACCAGGCGAGGCCATCCACGGCTTACCGTGGCCATGGCCTCAATGGCATTATCAGTGAAAATGGGATAATTAGCTCCTGTCAATTTCATATGGTGGTCAACATAGGCAGCAACTACGTTTTTGGTAAGCGGCTGCATCTTGTAACGCATAATGAGCCGTTGATTAAGAGACTGCTGATGCGCAAGGGACAATTTGTTAAGAAGAGATGGCATTCCGCATAAAACCAGGATAAATGGGTTATTGGCATCCTTAGAAAAGTCGAAAATCAAGTGCAGCTCATTCAAGAAATCCGGAGTAGCTAGCTGCGGCTCATCCAGGATAATAAGGGGAGTAATCTTTTTCCCATAAAACAATTCCGTAATAGCCGATAAAGGAATAAAAGCAATATCTTGTGACTATTACTGAGTACTCATGGTGCCCCTTTTGGTATTGGTTCTTTTAAAATACTTAACAAACCAGTGCCACCGGCATTTCGCGAAAGTATGAGCTACGCTGAACAGAATCTTTATGCCCGTGCTAAACAACTGGTAGGAGATAAAGACCCTCGCCACCATGAGTTTACTGTTCAATTGAGAGCTTTCGACGCCGCCAAATCTGGAGCTCATTTGGGCGTCGCTGCTTTAGTGGCTTTATGTACATCAATGCTTAAGAAGAGCATTCGTGGGGGCCTTATCATAGTGGGGGAATTAAACTTGGGTGGTTCCATTGAACCGATCCATAACCCAGTTACAAGGCTTTCATCCTCCTGGGATGTATGCTCACTCCGTTCCATTGAACCGATCCATAACCCAGTTACCCTTGCTGAAATTGCTGTAGAGAAAGGTGCTACTTCTCTGTTAATGCCGGTTAATTGCAGGAGACAGTTGTTCGATCTGTCAGATGATATGGCAACCAAAATTGATATTCAGTTTTATCAAGATGCCAGAGATGCCTTGCTTAAGGCGATAGTGGATTAATTTATATACTTGGAGATATTTGGTATGAACGTTCCTATTGATTTATCGCAATAATGTAGAGGTATGTGAGGCCTTCTGTAAATGGGTAAATACAGAGAGTTGTCAGTTAATCAGGCAAGTATTCGGTAATAATTGGTATCAACTGGCTCTTTCACAGGCTCAAGGTTTAGATGCCGAAACTTTGGAATCCTTTAATGGGTACTATCTTCCCTGTAGGCTCTATGAAGAAGGACACTGGCAATTAATTAACCAGGGTTTGCAGATTGTTGCTAAGAAAACTGGCAAAGCTAAGGTATTGCGCAATAAGCTCATGAATCTTAAACAGGAAAACCTTGCTCGAGGCTATGATCAGGCTTTGAAATGGTTATAATGTGTCGCTTTGCTTTAGTTGGTATTTTAGAGGATATTGAAGTTAAATCCTTGGAGGAGAGTAATAAGAATATTGATATACTTCTTACCATTGATAGCAAACCTCTTTATGCCGAAATATCTCGTATAGCAAAAAACCTTCGTCATCCTGATATGAAAGTAGGTACAATGTCTTCAACAGAGCAAATCATGCAGGTTACAAACAAAATCTTTAACAAAGTATGCGAGCAGCTATCTATTTGTCCAGGTCCTACTCTGCTAGTCATATGTTTACCCGATTTGGGAGCCAATGAGATTTCCACACGGTGGGCTTTGGAAGATAACCTGAAGAATTATCCAGATGTTGGAGCTATCATTGTCTATTGTAGATATCTATTCCGTTTTCTTTACTGGTATATAAACAACTCTGCTAAACCTACAAAACGACTAGATAATACTCATATAAGTTATTTAGAAGGAATACTGGGGAAACCAACAATAGTATGATAAAGGAAGTGGATCTGGTAGGTATTAAAGTGCTGAACTCTAATAATCTTGCAACCTCACCCAGGTATAGAGACCCTAGATTTGAAAAATTTAGGGTCTTTTTATGCGCGGATATTGGATCGTCGGTCAGCAGGAAAATGTTCGGGAGAATACTCTACCGCTGATTTGCTTGAAGAGATAAGTAGTAACACAATACAGTACAAATGGTATACAGATGAAATTGCTGTGAAAATGGCTTTCGTATGTGTCATTGAAAGCCTCTGCAGGAGGTGGCAATCTCACACAAGAATTACGATTGATATTGAAAAGAGATCGCCACGCGCTGTGCGCTCGCGATGACACATGAAACAGCTTGCCTCGGATCGCCACGTCGCTTTGCTCCTCGCGATGACACATGAGCAGAACTCATGTTATATAGATAAATACTTTAAGAAAACCTTGGGAAGCGAGGGCCAAGATTAACATCAGGGGTTTATGGTAATATATATAATACCGGTATTTAATGGCAGAAGCGGAGGAACAAGATGAAGGACAAGTTATTCCGGGAGATTTTGCCCCGGGTATCCAAGCCGATTCGCTACACTGGCAATGAACTGAATATTATCAAGAAGGACTGGGACAAGAGCCGGGTGAAAATGGTGTTTGCTTTCCCTGATGTATATGAAGTGGGTATGAGCCATATCGGCGGCCGGATACTGTACGGTTTGATAAATGAAACCACTGACCATGTACTGGAGCGTTGTTTTGCTCCCTGGCCGGATATGGAAAAAATAATGCGGGAAGAAGGTATTCCCCTTTATTCTCTGGAGTCATACCGCCCCCTGACTGATTTCGAGGTGGTGGGCTTTTCCCTGCAGTATGAACTGTCCGCTACCAATATTTTAAACATGCTGGATCTGGCTGGTATACCGGTTTTCAGCCACCAGCGTACTGACGAGCACCCTCTGATCTTGGGCGGCGGTCCGGTAGCTTTCAACCCGGAGCCCTTCAGCGACTTTTTTGATCTGTTTATGATCGGGGATGGGGAAGAAGCTTTGCCGGAGTTACTGGATGAAGTGGAGCGGGTGAGAAACCTGCCTCGTAAGGAAAAACTGCTCCGGCTGGCCCAAATGGAAGGGATTTATGTGCCTTTTTTGTATAAGGTAACTTACAATAGTGACGGCTGTTTGTCTTCCATGGAACCTGTCCATCCCGATGTACCCGGGCGGGTTCGCAAGAGAATCGTAGCTGATCTGGATACGGCTTACTATCCGGACAAGCCAATACTCCCCTATATGACTGTTGTCCATGACCGGGCGGTGCTGGAGGTTATGCGGGGATGCCAGCGGGGGTGCCGGTTCTGTCATGCAGGGATGGTATACCGGCCGGTAAGGGAAAGGAGTCTGGAAACCTTGCGGCGCCAGGCCCGGGCTCAGCTGGGAAATACCGGTTATGAGGAAATATCCCTGGCGTCCTTAAGCACTCTGGATTATACTGGAGTCCATCCCCTGGTCAAGGGCTTGGTGGAAGAACATGGGGCTCAGGGAGTGGGGGTGGCTCTGCCTTCCTTACGGGTGGATGCGTTTTCCATCGATTTGGCCAATGAGGTTCAGAAGGTGCGTAAAACCACTCTGACCCTGGCGCCCGAAGCAGGAACCCAGCGGCTGCGGGATGTCATCAATAAGAATGTCAGTGAACAGCAGCTGTTTGAAGCGGTGGAAGCCGCTTTTAAGTCGGGCTGGCTGTCAATAAAGCTTTACTTTATGATTGGGCTGCCCACCGAGACTGAAGAAGATCTGGACGGTATATTGAACTTGTTGCAGGAGGTCAAGCGCATCGGCGATCAATACTCGCCGCGCCCGGTGGAGGTCCGGGCCAGCATAGCCTGTTTTGTTCCTAAAGCCCATACTCCTTTTCAATGGCAGCCTCAGGACAGCATTGAGGTGTTGCAGCAGAAAATCAACTATATGACTCGTCGCCGGCGCAAAGGCATTAAACTCAGTTTTCATGACAGCCGGGTGAGCTACCTGGAAGGCCTGATAGCCCGGGGAGACCGGAGGCTGGGACAGGTAATATACAAAGCCTGGCAAAACGGGGCGGTTTTTGACGGCTGGTCTGAGTATTTTCACTTTGAATACTGGCAGAAAGCCCTGGCTGAAGCTGGGATCGATCCTGATTTTTATGTTACCCGGCCCCGTTCCTATGAGGAATTGCTTCCCTGGGATTTCATCGACAGCGGCATAAGCAAGGCCTTTCTGCGCCATGAAAATGAAAAAGCCCTGCGGGGCGAGACCACCCTGGACTGCCGCCTGGAGGATTGCACTGGCTGCGGAGTCTGCCCCAGCTTTGAAGTGGAAGTTGACCTGAGGGGGGAGATTGCTGGTGCGCATTAGAGCTGAGTACAGCATTGGCCCGGAACTGCGCTTTTTATCCAATCTGGACACCATGCATATGATGGAACGGGCTCTGCGGCGGGCTAAGATACCCTTTGCTCTCACCGAAGGGTTCAATCCCCATATCCGCTTGTCCATGGGTACGGTTTTGCCGGTGGGATTGTGGGGAAAAAAAGAGTATTTTGACTTGGAACTGGCCCAGGCCATGCCCCTTGATGAACTGCGGGATAAGCTGAACCAGGTGCTGCCGGCAGGTGCTCGCATTGAACAAGTCCGCCCCATTGATGATAACGCCCCATCCCTGATGAAGGCGGTCAACTGTGCAGCCTATGGCTTTCTTATCCGCATGCCGGAGGAGGATATCAGCAATATATGTCAAAATATTCTTAAGTCTGATAGCCTGCCGGTCAGAAGTCGAGGCAAAAAGAAGGGTGTTGACAAAGACCTTCGGAGAGGTATTTATAAACTGGACTTGCAGCCTAGTGATGAATGCTTTTGCCTCATGATCTGGGTGGGTACCGGGGAACCTCTCAATATCCGCTATGATGAACTCCTGGATCTTTTGCAGCAGCAAGGGGTTCCTTCTGAAGCCATACTCGATGTATTCCGGGAAGGCAATTATATCCGAGTAAACGAACGACTCTACAGTCCGTTGGAAGGGTAGATGCATGAACCGAGAAATAATTGCAGAAGTGTACCCCTGGGAATCCCGGGTAGCCATCGTGGAAGATGGCCGCCTGGTGGAAGTTTTCTGGGCGGACCAAAACGAAAATGTGGGCAAGATCTATAAAGGAAAGGTTAAGGATATAATCCCCGGCCTGTCCTGTGCCTTTGTGGATATAGGACTGGCCAAAAATGCATTTCTGTATGCCGGGGACATCGTGATACCGGGATTGAAAAAAAGCCGCAATATCTTTGATCTGGTAAAAACCGGACAGGATATTATGGTACAGGTGAAAAAAGAGGCTTTTTCCGAAAAGGGTGCCCGGGTTACCTGTGACCTGACCATTCCCGGTCATTTTGTAGTTTTGCTGGTCCATCAGAATGAGGTATCCATTTCCCGGAAGATTACCGGGGACAGCCGCCGGGAACACCTGCGCCGCCTGGTGGAGGCTCATAAGCCGGACGGGGTAGGGGTTATACTCCGGACTGCCTGCCTGGAGGCTGATGACCAGGAGATACTGGGAGAACTCCAGGAACTCCTGCATGTGTGGGAAGAAATACAGCGCCGCTTTGAAACCAGCAAAGCCCCCAGTTTGCTGTATGAAGATATTGATGTTTTGGAAAGAACCCTGCGGGATTACCTGGACAGCGATATCACCCGGGTAGTAATAAACAATGTTAAATTAAAGGAGCGTATCAACAGGTACATACGGGAGAAAAAGGGAGGGGCCCACTTTCGTGTCCAGTTTGAAGAAGGGGATTTATTTGAAAAATACGGTCTGGAAAAAGAGATTCGCCGGGCCCTGCGCCG
>Ga0134104_1001852_pt1 | contig 16415 bp, 18 predicted proteins | sample 15_3_2metaG_FD_94455 | JGI IMG/M metagenome (GOLD analysis project Ga0134104, IMG submission 94455) | Switchgrass degrading microbial communities from high solid loading bioreactors in New Hampshire, USA - 15_59_3.3_214_A2 metaG | ecosystem: Engineered > Bioreactor > Semi-continuous > Anaerobic...
CGGTATGACCTCCTCTACTTTATTTGTTTTGTTTTGTTTCCCTAATAAAGTAGAAATCATATCGTGGTTACTTTTGTCAATTAGCCTCCACGAAATTTACACCACTACTTGAGACTATAACTGGATTTTTATTATCTATGCTCAGACATAATTGAAAAATAACAAAACTTTTGCAGAGAGGGGATTTAAGGCAGTGGATAATCTTTATTTTTTGTTTTCCGGTATATCGCATAGAAAACCGGCATACGGAATTTGTAAACACGCATGATTATCACGGATGATCGTATTAGCGGCACAAGCTAATCCCCAGCCTCAGCTCGTAAAATTGTCTGACCCACGAGGGATAAGATTTATATTCCTCTGATTCGCTAATTGCTTCCAATGTCCGTTTCCCTACTCGCTTATCCATAATAGCGAATACACGAATTAGGTAATTTTCACTTTCAAGCGCTTCCTCAATGGAAAGTTGCAGAAAATCTGTTGCTGCCTTGAGAAAATCATAATCAGAAAGAGTTGCTTCCTGATTCCATTTTCTCTTAAGTTCCGGCGCATTATAATCCCATTCACCGGTTTCTTTCCAGCGATTATAAACATCATGTTCCTGCTTGTACGCTGCCGTCCAGGAAAATATAACCAATTCCTTTCCATCAAGCCGGATTGATGCACGCCCATAAGAATTATGGACTTTGTGATATCGTGTCAGAAAATAAGTAATTCTATATTTCAGCGGCTCGCAAAGAAGCTCTGTCAGTTGCTTTTTCAAACCCAACCATGACTTATAGTGCTTCATATTAACCCCCGTATATCAGCTTCCTTAATTTTTAACTTCCTCAAGCAGTAACTTCCTTTATAATTTGATATGGCAGTATTTCCATGGTATATCCCAAGTTTATAGGCAAATCAATCCTGTTGCTTTTCTCTTCTGCTTTCCGTTTAAAATTTTTCCGCAGAAAAAAATCATATTATGTTTTGAATGCCACTCCGAATGCCCAGATTTGAAAACATCAATTCCACTTTGTAAACTATTGTGCAAAATTCAAAATAACTTTTGTGATATTAACTGAAAAAGTGATATTGGAATTAATTACTCTTCCAACATATTCTTGCATACTGAAGTGATCTCTGATATTCCACTCCTTTTCCAAAGAAAAAGAACATCATCTCCCGTCTTCGGTCTTACAGAATACTTTTCAAAGTCTTTGCTCAGCCTTGCGGGAATTGATAATTCCCAGAACTTCACATAATAAACATCCCCGTCCACGGCCTCTATGACTCCAAGCCTCTTATCCAAAAGCATCAAAAAACCTTCTTTGATTTTTACTTTCCGATATTTCGGAAACTCTGCCTCAAGCCGCTTTAATTCCTCATTATTATTTTCACATTCTTCAAATACAGGACCAACTTATAAAATTTTGATCCTTTCCGCAGGTATCCTCCTAAATTACTTATTATCTTAAAACGGGCGCAGAACTTATTCCCAGTAATAATATTACACTACGCCCAACGCTTTTTAAAAGTAAAGTTTAACTAAAAAAAAAGTCCCCATCAGAGTGCTGGTCACCATTCGAACATAATCTTATCGGTGCCGGATTAGGAGATACTGTAAAAATACCATAACCTTTCCGGATGATTATTATCTTAATCGTGTTCAGCACAGGAGTTCTTAAGATTGGCAAATGAAAAAATCAATGCCAAAATTAGTCTTAAAAGCTTCAGGCTGCCTGGTAATTTTCAATCCGATAATCTGTTTATTGTTACATTTAAAATGGCCTTTAAACGGTCTCTCAAATTTTGTGATACTCTCAGCTATCTGCTTTGCATTCGGCGTATTAATAACGCTGTCAATAAGCAGTGGCCTTTCTGTTTCTGCCAGTAAGAAAAATCCTACCTCGTTGTCTTCAATCGTCCAGGCAGTATCGTTTATTTGAATAATGCCAGCTATCTCATGAGATAAGGGTGCTTATCACACTTTAGGCTGTCTATCGCTTTTTACTGAATAAGTCTTTCCAATCTCCGGTTTTGCCCAAAGCTGTATAATTTAGTGTATAATATTGTCCCTCTCCGATCCACATTACAGGCGCAGCCATACGTAACCGTTCCTCTGCACTTATTGCATTATCTTTAAGCTCTTCTTCAACTAATGTATTGCGGATTTTACACTGAAAAACCTCGCTTCCATTCAGCAGTACGGAACGCTTAACTTCAAGCTCAAATACCCACGGACTGCTCTTTAATACCGGAACATTCAATACCGCACCACGTTCGACTTCAATTGGAATATTCATTTTTTCCTTCTTATATCCTTCTGTATTACCTAAATAGTCTGCAAGATGAAGCATGGATTCGCTGACAAGGTTAGCAGAAAACACTTTGTTTGCCCGGATAAGATCTTTCGTTAATTTTTCACCACCGATACAAGCCATAACACCCAATTCGCCGTCCCAACAATAACTGAACCAGCAGAACAAGCCAAAATTCGGTGTCCCGTCCTCCTTATATGTACCATACAGAAACAATGTTTGCGGACATAATTTATTTTCCGGACCAACAGATATTTTTCCCATTATTTTTATACTCCTTCCTTTTCAAGATTTTTGATGATTCGTCTGAGTTGGTTCTCAAAACTGATGATTTCATCTTCCGTGAAACCATCATAAAATATTTTGTTCATTTTATCCGATATCAAGTCATATTTTTCACGGTATTGTTTTGCTTTTTCCGTCACCGATATAAATATCTGCCTGCGGTTTTTTTTGTCGGGTATTCTTTCTATCAACCCCCCCGCTTCCATGCGGTCGAGCATACTGGTAAGTGTCGTTTTAGCCAATGAAGTTAACCTACTGATCTCTGTTATTGTTAACTGTCCATGCTCCCACAGGACATAAAGTATGCGGCCCTGCGCACCATTAAAAATGTCGACGCCACTTTCTTTCAACAGTTTTTCAAACACTCGTCTGCTAAGATGCTGAATTCTGGACAAAAGAAAGCCTCCATAAGTCTTCGTTACAATTACCCCCTGAAAAGAAATGTTCTATATAGAAAAATACTATATAGAACTTTAATTGTCAATATTATAATTCATGTAAGAACCACAGAGTAAGGAAATTATAACCACCGTCAGAACGGTATGGTATAAATGTCTCCAATTTTCATCAAACCGACTAAAGAATTAAGGATAAAAAAAGTCCCCGTTTAACGACAAATATATCGATAACGGGGAGCTTTATCTTTTTAGTCAGCTTAAATGAATATCAAACCAGATCTTTGTATTTATATTTTTTAAGAATTCTTCCAAAAACGAGACATATCGTCATACCTAATAATCCAAGTATAAATATCATCATACCTGCCCCGGAGCCCTTCCCTGTACCAAACATGATAGCCGGTATGCTTTCCTTAGAAATACTCTCCATGAATGGTTCGCAGATGACATCCACCATCCAGCCACCAAAATATCCAAGTGGTATCGTGAGATACTGAATAGATCCTGCTTTTACATTATGAATTTCTGAATTTCGACGGTGGAGAGTCTTTTCATTTCCACGCAATATCTACGCATTTGCAATCGCGATCGTTCTGTACATTCAAGTACCTCTTTGACTTCCCATGTCTACTCTGTTAGACTAAAATTAGATGTATAATATAGTAGACTAGATGATATATTATCATGGCTGTACCCGAAGTATTTGAAAGTGAATACCGCTTTTGCCTGATACTCTGGAAAAATGAGCCCACTTCCCGTACAAAGCTCGCCAAGCTCTGCAACGAAGAACTGGGCTGGAGCAGAACGACGACCTACACTGTCATCAAGCAGCTGAGCGACCGGGGGTGTTGTCAAAAACGAAGGCTCCATCGTTTCTTCCCTCGTCAGTAAGGAGGAGATACAGCTTGCGGAAATGGACGAAATGATTAAAAAGAACTTTGAGAATTTACTTCCCGCCTTTATCGCTGCCTTTGCGAAACGCCAGGATTTATCGGATGCCGAGATCGAAGAAATTCGGCGTATTATCAAAAAGTAAGGATGATTTGCCCTTTTTGTCTTAGGCTTTTTCCGTCCGGTCATCTATCTGCCCTACAGGCTGAACAGTGCTGATCTTGCTTATGTTATCGTCCATGAGCAGGCACATATCAAACGACTTGACCACTGGTGGAAGCCGCTGGTCTTCGGTGAGGTGGGTGTGAAAGAAAGGATGAAACATGTGATGAATTATAAGAAGCCGGCATTTTGGGTTATCATTGCCTCTGTAGTTACCTGCATCGTGGTTGCTGTATGCTTTTTGACAAATCCAAAAGATTCTGATTCCAAAAGAATAGATCCTTTTGGAAAATACTATAAAGTAAGAGATATCATTTATGAGTCAGGCGCATATGCCTTCAGTTATACAACAGAAACTACACCAAAGTATTACGTCACAAATGAAAAAGAGTTATTGGTATTAGAGGACAAGAGTTCCACCAGCTGGCTGAATGCAGGCACATTTGAAGAAGTTGGGTTAACAAAAGACAATTTTGATCGATACTTTAGGGGAGTTCGCGGCTCTGCCAGCAGTTTGCGCAGCAATAATCAAAAAGCCTGGCGTTTGTTGGTGAATGACTCGCCAGACACGGTATTCTACTATTTGCTTTTGCAGAAAAACGGAGACGTATATCTTACTTACGGTTATTATGACGCTTCAGAAAAGGACGATCCCGCCTCTGATGATACAAGCATCCGGTGGGTGTTTAGCCTGATTGAAGATGAATTAAATTAAATCAACTGCAACAAAATGGTTTGACAGTCTTCACGGTGACGAAATGATATAGGACGGCGTACGTGAAATCAATCTTGATGCATTTCCGGACGTAACCTTCCGTTGGCACGCCGAGAAGCTCGAAGCAGTAACTGACAAAGAAATAGTTCCGCTTTACACAGGTATGCCGATCTGGAACGTCTATTTCTAACATTCCGAATTAGCTGAGCATAAAACTCTTTCGTTCCTTCATATTCTTGAGTGATGCCTCCAATGTGTTTCGCTATTGCACCTAATGCCTTTTTCGCCGCCAAAAACAGGTCATTTGCTGTTAAGTATTCACTACCACTTTCGATAACCAAAATGACATTACCTACATAGCTTGGTGAAGTCAGAAATTCTCGCTTTGATTTTAACAGAGGATAATATTTCTTCAGAACATTAAACTTCAGCAATTCATAGCAATCCATTGCTCCGAAATGAATGTTTAAGGGTAAATCTTTAAGCTTAATTTGTTTGGTATACCTTGCTTTATGTTCAATCACGTTCTCGTCATTAAACAACCCATATAAGCTGCTCCCTGACCGGAAAGTTGAACATTGATTCTTGCATTCCGAATCTGCTCCCAATAAAACATTTCTGAATTTCGAGACGGCAAAAAATGATGCCGCTTCCATTTCAACAGTAACACAGCCTTCTGCAATCCTTTTCGTCAGCTTCCTTTAAATTTTAAGTTTGTCCTATTGACAAAACTAAAAACTATAAAAATATAACTAATAAATTACATTTTTAACATCATTATGGGGTACTGGTAAAGACATGATAGTTATTAATAAATTTAACAAATAATAACACACTGCTATCTTCGACCGTAAATTTACTATGTCTCTAATGTAATATGACATAAATAATATAAGTAAAGGAGGTAAAAGTTTATGAAGCGTAAGGTTAAGAAGATGGCAGCTATGGCAACGAGTATAATTATGGCTATCATGATCATCCTACATAGTATACCAGTACTCGCCGGGCGAATAATTTACGACAATGAGACAGGCACACATGGAGGCTACGACTATGAGCTCTGGAAAGACTACGGAAATACGATTATGGAACTTAACGACGGTGGTACTTTTAGTTGTCAATGGAGTAATATCGGTAATGCACTATTTAGAAAAGGGAGAAAATTTAATTCCGACAAAACCTATCAAGAATTAGGAGACATAGTAGTTGAATATGGCTGTGATTACAATCCAAACGGAAATTCCTATTTGTGTGTTTACGGTTGGACAAGAAATCCACTGGTTGAATATTACATTGTAGAAAGCTGGGGCAGCTGGCGTCCACCTGGAGCAACACCCAAAGGAACCATCACAGTGGATGGCGGTACTTATGAAATATATGAAACTACCCGGGTAAATCAGCCTTCCATCGATGGAACTGCGACATTCCAACAATATTGGAGTGTTCGTACATCCAAGAGAACAAGCGGAACAATATCTGTCACTGAACATTTTAAACAGTGGGAAAGAATGGGCATGCGAATGGGTAAGATGTATGAAGTTGCTCTTACCGTTGAAGGTTATCAGAGCAGTGGGTACGCTAATGTATACAAGAATGAAATCAGAATAGGTGCAAATCCAACTCCTGCCCCATCTCAAAGCCCAATTAGAAGAGATGCATTTTCAATAATCGAAGCGGAAGAATATAACAGCACAAATTCCTCCACTTTACAAGTGATTGGAACGCCAAATAATGGCAGAGGAATTGGTTATATTGAAAATGGTAATACCGTAACTTACAGCAATATAGATTTTGGTAGTGGTGCAACAGGGTTCTCTGCAACTGTTGCAACGGAGGTTAATACCTCAATTCAAATCCGTTCTGACAGTCCTACCGGAACTCTACTTGGTACCTTATATGTAAGTTCTACCGGCAGCTGGAATACATATCAAACCGTATCTACAAACATCAGCAAAATTACCGGCGTTCATGATATTGTATTGGTATTCTCAGGTCCAGTCAATGTGGACAACTTCATATTTAGCAGAAGTTCACCAGTGCCTGCACCTGGTGATAACACAAGAGACGCATATTCTATCATTCAGGCCGAGGATTATGACAGCAGTTATGGCCCCAACCTTCAAATCTTTAGCTTACCAGGCGGTGGCAGCGCCATTGGCTATATTGAAAATGGTTATTCCACTACCTATAATAACGTTAATTTCGCCAACGGCTTAAGTTCTATAACAGCAAGAGTTGCCACTCAGATCTCAACTTCCATTCAGGTGAGAGCAGGAGGAGCAACCGGTACTTTACTTGGTACAATATATGTTCCTTCGACAAATAGTTGGGATTCTTATCAGAATGTAACTGCCAACCTTAGCAATATTACAGGTGTGCATGATATTACCCTTGTCTTTTCAGGACCAGTGAATGTGGACTACTTCGTATTTACACCAGCAAATGTAAATTCAGGGCCTACCTCCCCTGTCGGAGGTACAAGAAGTGCATTTTCCAATATTCAAGCCGAAGATTATGACAGCAGTTATGGTCCCAACCTTCAAATCTTTAGCTTACCAGGTGGTGGCAGCGCCATTGGCTATATTGAAAATGGTTATTCCACTACCTATAAAAATATTGATTTTGGTGACGGCGCAACGTCCGTAACAGCAAGAGTAGCTACCCAGAATGCTACTACCATTCAGGTAAGATTGGGAAGTCCGTCGGGTACATTACTTGGAACAATTTACGTGGGGTCCACAGGAAGCTTTGATACTTATAGGGATGTATCCGCTACCATTAGTAATACTGCGGGTGTAAAAGATATTGTTCTTGTATTCTCAGGTCCTGTTAATGTTGACTGGTTTGTATTCTCAAAATCAGGAACTTAAGGGTATAGACCCTAATGTGGAGTACAAAATCTGGTATGGCATATATTAAAAAAAGACTTGGAATTGTACCAGTGCGACATATAATGGCTTTGTAAAATATTCTGATTAAAACGGAATGTTTAAGGATAGGAAAAGAAAGTATTCTTTTCCTGTCTTTTTTATGTAACCTTAAAAATTACAGCCAATTATTCAATAAAATAATTTCTGTAAATCAGTTATTCTTGAACCAATATTAAAAGAATTTCCCCAAGGTCTTTAATGTCTGGCCGGATTACATTATCTTCTCCTGTCATTTTAAAAAACAGTTAAATCAAGCTTTTGTCGCAATAGAATGAATTATTATTTGGGATTCCAAACCAAAGACATATCATTAAGCAGTTGTAAAATAATTGGAAACAATCGCGACAATAACTAAGGCCACAAAAGCCCAAGGCACATGAACTAACGGCATAAAAAAAGGCGAGTGTTGATAATAGTGTTGGCCAAAGAATTATTTTCCGGTAATCGGTGATTTTTATCTTGCACCCTCTCCCTTCTTTAAATTATATCAACAAAACTTAAATCCTAATGAAGTCCAAAATTTTTTTGCAATCTTGTTTTCTTGCAGTATTCCAATTCTAACTTTTTTACACCCCTGCCGTTTTAGCTTTTCTTCAAACAAATTATATGCCATTTTACCATACCCTTTAGAGTGGTATTCCCCATGAAATCATGAGCAGACCTATCCATGGACAATTGTCATAGGGATTATTTTTAAGAAAGTCAATAATTCCTATATACTTATTCTCCAGAAATATAAGATAGCTTTCAGTATTCAGGTTAAGAAACTCATTTTTCACCTCTTCTATTGTTCTTGAAGGAACACCGTTTTCATTTGAGTTAATAATTTCCAGTACAATATCTAATAAATCTTCTGTAATAGGCTGAAATATCATCAAGAACCACCCTTTAAAGCGCCTCTAAAAAAACACTTCTTCAGCTCCACTTTGTGTTACCGCCGGGATATAATTGACTCATAGCGCCGGTAAAAATTGACCCACGCCACATCAATGGTCTGTCACAAAAATACAAAATCCAAAAAGCTTTTATGATCACATTGACTTTTATATATTTAAATGTTATTATTTTCCTGTAATAGATATTGATTGTAGTGCATGGGCTTTTCAAGTAGAAGACATCAAAACTGTATGGTTTCCATTAAGTATAGTCATTATATGGCGCTAACAAGGACAGATCAGTACCTGATTTATGTTGCAGCAATGGCGATAGCATAAATTCATCACATTTAGTTGAGGCGAGAATAATGAAAGAGTTCGACAAAGTAAGATTAGAAACTGTAAAATTCATGCGTGGCAAATATCGGCTTGACGAGATTTCAGGAATGAATTATGGTATCCCATGTGTAAGATTTCGGCAAGGAAAGAAAACCGTTGTGGCAATATTTCTGTACGATGACCATTACGATTTTCAAATTGTTCTCGGTAAGGCAGAAAGAGAAAAGTTTGAAGCAATAAGGCATGAGTTTCCGCTTGAGATACAACAGCTTTACGACCGTGCACATACCTTCCACGATGGTAAATGGCTCTTTATTAGCGTTTACGATTTAAAAACTCTGGAAGCTGTGAAGAAGCTGATACTTATTAAGAAAAAGCCGAATCGCAAGCCGTTTTCAAAAGAAAACGCCGTTTATGGCAAATGTGGGCATCGATGTGATTTATGCGTGCATTACACTGGTATAACCGAAGAATTTAGAGAAATGCTAATCCCGCATCTTAATGCGGTATATGGTAAATCCGCTTGGGATATGCGTTGCACTGGCTGTGATACAACCAATTGCCACTGCTATCAGGATGGACATGGGTTATGTGAGCCGTTAAAATGTTTACATACAAAACAGCTTAATTCTTGCTTTGATTGTGTAGATTATCCCTGTGCACAAGCAACCGTTGGATACAGACAATTGGAGCACAAAAATATTTCTGCCGATGATGTTACATGGGCGATTTTACCTTATGTTCCATATCAGTATGAAAAGTAATACCAAATTAATTAATTTGATATATTTCTACATAATCACAGCTTATTATCATTTGTACAAGGTTTGATTCCAATAATCAAAATTATTCACACTTACACTCCCAATGGTATGCTTCTACGTTATATCTCTCCCAATCGGTATTCACTTAATCTTATTCTTTATCTTATTCTTAATACGAATGCCTGCCTCAACGTGCATAATCCAGTGTCGTGACAAAGGCATTTGTATAAGTCCTTTAACATCCTTATTGCACCAGTAATCTATCAACCATACCGCTTTTTCATCTGAGCTCACAACATTCAGTTCACGGATTCTGCGTTTGTCCTCATCACCGAACTTTCTTTTAAGCTCAGTGTAGTCAATTGATCTTAACCATTCGTCGGTGGAGGTTTTAACAGCTGTAATATACTCATACAGGACATCCAGATTCAGACACTTTGAAAACTCGGAAATCTGTTCTTTTACAAGCTCATTTCCTGTTGTAATAATAGGTGAATTCATTCTCTTCTGATAATTTCCTTCAAAGAAAACTTGTCGGTTATTTTTAATCAACGTATGTACAACAATATCCTCAATTCTTGAAATGTGCCATATTGAATACGCAATAGTTTTACTGTGATAACCGTTTGCATTTATGAATGGAATAGCGCAATAATCTTTTTCGTCCAGCTCATCTTTCCAGGACATGACCTCTTGCATCAATATTTCCCCAAGCTGTAAAAGTGTATTTATTCCATCAGTGAATGATGTCCTGGTCAGTTGTTTCTGCATGATCTTGTTCATTTCCGACCATTCTTTATTCATAATAACTTTCATCTCCTTTATTATCTGCGCTCAGTTATATCTGAACATATCTCTTCGAGCACCTGTTCCAGCCCTTTGCAGAAGCCTGACAGAGAACATCAACACGAGCATAAAACAACTTATTTGGCAATTAGTTTTTTTAATAAAGGTATTCTATCGATTATTTTTAAAAGAGAATAACCAATAATGCTCCCACCAGCAGTACTCACCAAAAATGGCAGGACAAAGAAAAATACTGCCACTTCCTGCCCTAAAACAAACTTAGCGATGGGGTAACAGGCAATACCCCCTAAAATACCTGTTCCAAAAACTTCCCCCAATACAGCTAAATAATATTTTTTACTTTTACGAAACAGAAGTCCTGCTAAAAAAGCTCCGAAAATACTGCCGGGAAAAGCCAGCAGGGATCCGGTCCCCAGAATATTTCTTAATAGTGAGATGATAAAGGCATTTGCCAAAGCATAACCAGGTCCCAGGAGCACACCTGACAAAACATTAATGGTATGCTGAATGGGAAAACACTTGGATACACCTACCGGAATATAAATAACATGGGCTAACAGTGTACCTAAGGCAATAAGTAATGCTGATAAAGTGAGTTTTCGGGTAGACATACCAATTCCTCTTTACCAAGCACTGGGAAATCAAGCACATGGAAAAAGAAAATGCACAATCCAGGTAATGGGATTGTGCTGAGAGTTGCACTTGCCAACGCCGACATTACCCAGATCAGGTCAAGGGTAAAGACCTAAAAGGTCCACTCTCAGCCGGTTTTACCAGCTCCCATAGTGCTTACTTAATACTTATTACTTTATAATTTATTTTAGTATAAAAGGAATATTTTGTAAAGCGGCATTTCCGAATAATTCCTATTTTTAACTGTGGACCTTTATTCCTCCATTCTCTACATATCTTTCTATGTGCTACGTCCGCACAATACACTTTTCTGTATGTCAGATCACTATTTTGCAGATATTTGTCCCACTGAGCATCAGCTCCGATAATCCTCGGGAAATGCCAACGGATTCATCGGTCATTTTAAAAATCGCCATTTACGGGAATATATCAATATATAAACTGCGAGCACATCAGTTAGACTACCTGTGTTGTAAAATAAAGAAACCTCGCAGTGTTGTAACCATGTGCTGATATTATTTTACTATAATGGCATGTTGCGGACAGATCTCCTGGCAGCAGAAACAACGGATGCATTTTCTGTAGTCGTAGACGGGAATATTATCTTTTCCTTTTTTAAAAGTGACAGCACGGCCTTTCACAGGGCAGTGATTCACGCATATGCCGCATTTCACACACTTACCCGCATCAATATACGGCCTTCTTGTAAATCTGCCTGTAACCTTAGACAGCAGGCTGAGAACGCTAAGTCGATCCTTTTCACGGGACACGTCGAAATCCTTCTTCCCGAAGCGTGAAAACATTTCGTCAAAGCTTATATCTGTAAGAATCCCGTTATCAAGAAGCATCAGCGCAATTTCGTTCTCTCTGCATGTTCCAATTCCTGCAACCATTCCCTGAGTATTCGTGGGAACAAGAACAGGATCCAAATCCACAAGTCTGGCAAAGACTGTATCAATTGCCACCGGATCCGCTGAAATAATAATCAGCCCCATTTCCGTAGGCGTTCCGGAGCCCGGGCCGTTACCTTCCATGGCGACAACCGCATCCATTACATGAAGGCGCGGTTTCACCAGATTATGTATGTCAACCAGCATTTCTGAGAATTTTGCCGCGTTAGGATATCTTACATGCCCTTGCGCTTTTCTTGTACCACAGATCAAACCATACATATTTTTGACTGCGCCCGTTATTTTCAGAAAGGCGTGGGTTTTCATCTTGCATACTCCGATAATGGCATCTGCCTGAAGAACCTCCTCGCAGAACCAGAAGCTTTTCGCCGCCTTTCCCTCCGGGTACCTGACAAAGACTTCACGAGACATGTCGGCAATTTTGGCACCATAAAGCTGCTCTTCCGATAAACCGAGCTGATTCATGGCCTGCCTGCAGCTTCCGGTGGCAGGAGAATCGCCAACCTTCACACGGGCGTAACCTGCTTCACTGAGAAGGCGGAGTACTGCTTTTATAACAGCTGGGTTGGTTGTTATGCACTTTTCTGTTTTTGACGGATAAAGAAGGTTCGGCTTAACGAGGATATTCTCCTCGGGACTTACAAAATGCCCGATGCCGCCAAGAGCAGCGACCGCATCCCTGACAGATTCATATACCTTTTCTTCATCATAGCTTCTGCAAACAGCAAGAACTACATTGGATTTCCTCATATTTTTCTTTCCCCTCAAAGTGAAATCAGTATGCGTTTTTTTGGCTAATCAGGCTTCAGCAATCTCAACAGTTATGAGCCTGCTTTATGAAACTAATGATATTTCCACAAAAGGGATTAAAGCGCTTTCAATAGCTTATTGATTTTATGCACTCTATGCTTTTACAGCAAGTTTATGATATTTAAGCTTCCTAACAGCTAAAAGTTCTGCATAGGCCGTCATTACTCAGCGTGTGCAGGCTGATACAACTGATGCATGCATGAACTTATAATTTTTTAATCATAATTAAGCAAGGGTTTTCGGAATCCCACATTTCAGTTAATGTTATTAATTCTTCGAAACCAACACTTCTGTAAAATTTCCTTGTTCTTTCGTATGGTTCATACTCCGCCATTTCGCTTAAAGTTTTCACAATTATGTACTTACAATTATTATTTTTCAAATATTCTTCCGCTTTAGCCACTAATAATCTTCCTATGCCTCTCCTGTGATATTCGGGCAATACTCCCAAAGCATAAATATCTCCTGTGTGGCCATAATGAATTTTTACCGAGATAAAACCAATACACCTGCCGTCGCGGCTCAATGCGATCCAAAACGGCAAAGATGCCACGCAATTTACATATTCAATCAAAGCCTTTTCAATACCAAACCATTCCGGCAAACGCCTGAGGATCTCCTCGGCAAATTGAGACTTCTTATTTGAATCCTTAATTTCAACTATACTTACATCCACTTCCATATTCCTTCCAAGATCAGCATCTGATTTTAACACACGGATATAAAAACTGTTATGGACAAGTATATTTGTAAATAATTATATTTATTCAATAGTATCTTGTACAGTAGTGAAAATAGTTCCCATTTAATTATTCTTCGCCTAAAAATTATAAAATCTACATATACCCGGGATTTTATGCAGAACCGTCTGGTTAAGCTACCTCCGTATTAATTTCTCGGTATTATAAACCGGTATTATGCTTTTTTGCTAAAAATAACGCAGCTTAAAACACGTTCACAAAAATGAGCAATCATTGATATAATAATCAGTCCCGTTTTTTGATATACATACCCGATTCCCAACGAAAACACCATTGAAGCCAAAATGTCATAAATCATATCATCATCAAACTTTTCCTTAAATAAAATCGTTTGAATTACAATGCACAGACACCAAATAAATCCTGTAACGATAACGGTATAAAGATCCAACCAAGAAACACCTAATATTTTTAGCATTCCATACACAAACGACTGCATCATCAATCTTTGAGGTATTTCCATCATTAATCCGTCTAATCCATAAAATAGTATCTCTTTACCCTTTCTTATGTATTACTGTCTTTTTTCTGATAACAATGACGGCTGTGACTACTGTTGTCACTATTGCAATCACATATACCTTTATCTGCTGTATTCCGCCTATTTGAATAGGATAAATCCCTAAAGTCAAATATACAAAAAATACAGGTAACACACTTGCAAATAATATATTTATGAACGACAACCACGGTATTTTTAGCCTTTGTATAAGTGTTACAATAATTAAATTAAAACCAAACCAGACACCTGCCAAAAGGAATCCGAGTATTACGCATAAAAGTAATTTTGCAATATACATGCTGTTTTTCTTTCCATAAACATAGCTTAATCTTCAATTCATATATATCATAAATTACTAATTACGTTCCAGACCAAAAGCTTCCGAAGAAAACTGTCAAAAGAACCGTTCCCTTAGGCATGCTACTTTCCCTTCTTATGTCTGTAATAGAATTCTTTAAGGGATTCCTTTGTCTCATCGTCCAGGTTATGCCATCTTATACCCCGGACGGCACCTTCCAACGCCAACAACCTTGTCAAACATGCGGAAGGATCCCGTTGAAGAATACGCAGCCACGCATCACGGCTCCCTATATTTTTTAGTTCTTCAGCTGTATTAATACCAACATCAATAAGCTGTTTTTCCAACGTTAATCCAATATTTGGCAGTTCAGACAGATTCCCCACTATTAGGTTCCCCCATTCTCGCTTTGCGTTTATTTGAGTTTTGATATTTCACCATAAATTAAAATTACATATTATTTTGATTCTTCGCAAGCCGATAATGCAATATTTTCATTAATATACCCCGCTTTCACTTTTAACTAATTCTAAATAGGCTGACATTAGAAGCCAAAATCCCCCGCCTCATCCGGATTTGCCGGTGGCAACTGATTGATATACTCTTTTATCTCCTTGTAATTATAGAAATAGTTTTTTCATTCAATCATACCTCCTATTCTTAGTTATGAATGGCGATCTTACATCCCGTTATTTTCTTCCAAAAAAAATCGTGTATATTTTCCCTTACCTGTTAACAGCGTCATACCGTTTTTTAATGCCTCATATCCATACCATGTTGAATCATTCAATGTTTTTAATCAGCATTCATTTACAAAAATATACAATTACCGGAATTCGTATTATATACGCCTGAACGAATCATATCAAGTTTCACATATTTCTTATCTCTCAATTTCTTGTTCTATTCTTCCTACATATCCTTTGCCGGTGACGATAACTATTTACGAATGATTGTTTAACGTATAAAATGGAAGTGTTGATTATCTAACGTATATACAGGTATGCTCGTGTAAGCTCGACAAAACAAAATCTCGACCGTCACATAGATGCTTTACTTGCTTATGGAGTCGAAGACCGCCTCATCGTCTAAATTACAGAAAAATAACCAATGGCAAACATACATGCTCACCAACCAGCCAAGTGGTACCGGATGCGGTCCTGGCGGGATAGTTACTAAGCTCGATATTCGTGCCCTTGAACCTTATAACGCTGACGTTCTACTTGTCAGAAGAATAAAAAAAAACGTCAACTTCATAAAAACGATAAGGAGGAAAGTATATGGCATATCTAATCTCATTTATGGTGGAAAAAACACGAACAAATGATTTATATCCAATTTTCTATAATTATGAATGGTGGATTCACCTGGCAAAAAATTCCCTTGAGATTGCTGACGAATTTGAAATGCGTCTTTGGGAAGACGACGTTGAAGCAATTAAATCAGGAGAAAAGTTCGGTCAAAGAGTGCCAAACAATCTGTCAAAAGAAATAGTTTATACAGGAAACATAACCCCTGATTTCAAACAAGAAGTTTTGACAAACCATTTGGCTCCGGAAGGGTATATAAAATGGTTCAGTTTATTTCTAAAAAACAAAAATGAGATTATTTTTTCCAGTGAACATTACGGCGATGAAACATATATTTTGGTCAATACAAAAGAAGAAGTAAAAGCCATACAAAATTGGGCGAAAAATTACCCTATTATATGGAGAGTGGATGTCTTTGAATACAAAGGTGATTCAGAATGAAGATTGCGGGTCGGCCAACAGAAGTAAGTAATCATCAATGCTGCGGTCGAGATGCGGGGAGTATATGGCTATGATGCTTGACAGGCTGATATAAAAAGCAGAAGCCGCGAATAAAACGTTCCTGTTTATAAATTTCTTTATTATATGACTCCATTTTTAAGGAGAGTGTGAAGAAAAGTCTGTAAAATAAGCTTTCTATGATAAAATATAAAATCATAGGAGGCTTTTTTATGGCAAAAAGACGAGAGCCCATGAGTGAGGGTAAAAAGAACATTATCGCAGC